>Ga0180438_10005470_pt1 | contig 17614 bp, 19 predicted proteins | sample SS_ome_12_FD_132455 | JGI IMG/M metagenome (GOLD analysis project Ga0180438, IMG submission 132455) | Hypersaline lake sediment archaeal communities from the Salton Sea, California, USA - SS_3_D_2 metaG | ecosystem: Environmental > Aquatic > Non-marine Saline and Alkaline > Hypersaline >...
GGCCTGGGGCAAAGCATAGACATCTCCAAGCAGCAAGCGCTAATAGCCTTAAATCCGCGGGAACTGGCCTGCTACCCTAATGAGGGATGGCTGGCCAGCCGGGCTACACGAACATTGCGATTCGGGGGCATTATACCATGCAAAGATGGCTATATAGAACTGGACCTTTACGAGGAGCACGAATGGCAAGGACTTGTGACCTTAATGGGGAGCCCTGAGTGGACAAAAGATGAGAGATTCAAAGGCCGACTATCCCGGGCAAAGCATGGCCTTGAGCTGAACCGGCTCATAGGAGCATGGATGAAGCATCATAGCAAAGAGGAAATTTATCATAAGGGGCAGGCGTTGGGGTGTCCCGTTGCCCCTTACAACACAACGAAGGAAGTGCTAGATTCAGAACAAATGGGGGCGAGGGGGTTCTTTGTGGAGATTAAGCACCCGGCGGCAGGGAAATCCAAGTACCCTTCGGCACCTTATAGGTTCTCCAAAACACCATGGAAAGCTGGTCGTCACGCTCCTCTTCTTGGTCAGCACAACGAGGAGGTCTATTGTCGGCGTCTCGGTTATAGTAAACAAGAACTGACACAGCTAAGAGAGGCCGGGGTCACCTAGGAGTTAAACGCTATGGATGCCTTGACAGGTGTAAGGATTATCGATTTTTCCTGGGCTTATGCCGGGCCATACGGTACGGAGCTTCTAGCACTCATGGGGGCAGAAGTTATCAAGGTGGAGAGCAGGAAACGGCCCTGCATAACCAGAAGACAACCAAATCCTGTGACTGGGCAGCCCTATGATATAGATGACTGCCCATACTTCAAGGACCTCAATATGAATAAACTGGGCGTAGCGCTGGATCTTAGCCAGCCAAAAGCAACTGAGCTGGCAAAAAGACTGGTCGGGATGAGCGATGTGGTGGTGGAAAGCTTTACGCCAGGTGTCATGAGCAGGTTAGGGCTGAGCTACGAGATATTGAGATCGGTCAACCCCAGCATTATTATGCTCTCCACCTCCAGCAATGGAAGCACAGGTCCTGAGGCAAGCTATGCCGGTTATGCCCCCATGTTTAATGCCACCTCCGGATTAGGTGAGATGACAGGTTACCCTGATGGGCCGCCAACTGTAATGAGAATCACGATCGACAATTTGGTTGCCCATCTTAATGCTTTTGCCATTCTTGCTGCCCTGATCTACAGGCAGGAGACAGGGGAAGGACAATACATTGATGTCTCTGCCCAGGAGGCCATAGCCTGCCTTATAGGCGATTCAATCATGGATTACACTATGAACGGAAGGGTGCAATCCCGAGACGGAAATCGCGATGAAATTATGGCTCCCCACAGTTGCTACCGTTGCCTGGGTGAAGATAGGTGGATCAGCATTGCCATTGCCACCGAAAAGGAATGGCGATCCCTATGTCAAGTGATGGGGAACTCAGCCTGGAGCAGGGAGACGAGATTCTCCGACGCTTATAACCGGTGGCAAAACCAAGAGGAGCTGGATAAACTGCTGGAAAGCTGGACAATCAGTTATAGCAATTATGACTTGATGCACATGCTTCAAAAGGCAGGAGTGGCTGCAGTCCCCTCTTTCACAAGCGAGGACTTGTTTACCGATCCACACTTGGCCGAGCGAGAGTTTTCGCAGCTTGTCGATCGCAGGTCAGGAAAATACATGATGGTTGCCCCACCCTGGAAGCTCTCAGCTACCCCAGCAAGAATTGTCCGAGATGCCCCTTCGCTTGGCGAGCATAATGAATATGTCTTTGGCAAGCTTCTGGGCATGCCCCGTGAGGAAATCAATAGATTGCAGGAAGAAGGAGTTTTGCACTAGGCCAAGAGGCTCGGAATTACAGTCACATGTTCAGTGAGGTAACAAGACAAAACATTGCCAAATTATTAGCTGAATTGCCAAATGGTGTTGAACTAGTAGCTGCGGCCAAAACCAGAACACCTGAGGAAGTCCTGGAAGCTGTTCAGGCGGGAATAAAAATCGTTGGAGAAAATTATGTCAAAGAAGCAAAAAGAGCACATGAACTGGTGGGAAAGAGGGCGAAATGGCATTTTATTGGGACCCTTCAAAAGCATAATGTGAGGACAAAGGTGCTAGAAATGTTCGACATGATAGAAACCGTTGATTCTTTAGAAATAGCAAGGGAAATTGATAAAAGGTGTGCTCAAATAGGCAAAATAATGCCAATATTAATTGAGGTAAACAGTGGCAGGGAGCCACAGAAATCAGGCGTACTTCCAGAAGATGTGGAACAGTCAATAAGAGAAATATCCAGTCTTAGGAATATCAGGGTCATGGGTCTTATGACTATGGGGCCTCGTTTTGGAAACCCTGAGCATTCCAGACCTTATTTTGTAGAGACAAGAAGGATATTTGAAAAGATTAAGATGCAGGAGTTACCCAATGTAGAGATGAGATATCTTTCAATGGGTATGACCAATTCCTATAAGGTTGCTTTAGAGGAAGGTGCCAATATAGTTAGAATAGGCACTAAGATATTTGGCGGGAGAGCGCGTTCTTCATAATTCAATCACCAGCCCTGCCCCGCACTGCAAAGCTTTATCCTTGAAAAAATCTCTTATCTCCTGCTTATATATGGTGCAGTGACAGGGGCAAATCAGCGATAAGTCACTGAATGCACTAAAATTACTAAATCCGTGGAATCCACCGGCTATTCCATAGAGCTTTCCAAACTTTGCTGCAGCTCCCAGAATGCTTTTCATCGCCGGGTGAGCACAACCTGTAAGCACAAATATACCCCTGTCCGTCTTGAGGGCTAAGGATTGCTCTACACCTTTAAGTTCGCCAGTGGAAAAAACATTGTCACGAATTTGTATAGGGTCTTTAACCATGGTTACTTTCCTTCCTAGAAATGCTCTTCCAAAAGAACTGGGGAGGGAAAGTTCAGCAATCTCGTTCATTCCAAGGATTCCAGTGAGTCCCCCGGTGTGGTCTCCGTGCGCATGGGAGATCACTATTATACCTATATCCTGCGGGTCGATATTAAGCTCTTTCATATTGTGAAGTAGCGTAGAGCTATCGGCACCTGCGTCAAACAAGAGCGGTGGTCGTTTCTCATCTTCAATAAGTGCCGAAAATCCCCAACCTGCTCTTAGTCCCTCTTTCTTTACTTCGTTGTCATAAACAACTGTAATTTTCATTTTCTAATAATAGACTAGACCAATGACCCTAGTTAACTCATCTCCCTAAATAGCGAGCTATCTTATCTAGAAGCTTATCTACTCCCCATCCCTTGGCGGCGGAGATGAGAGCAATGCCCTCACTCGGCAAGGCGATTTCTTCTTCCGAGTAAGGAATAGTAGCTAATGCTTTCAGCTCGGCTTCACTGTTTAGAGCTAAGTCAAGCTTGTTGAACACTGTAATTTTTGGCTTATTCTCGAGATTCAGCTCGCTGAGTATCTTTTCTACTGTGAGGCACTGGTTAGCAGCATTTCTATGTGTTATGTCAACCAGGTGTAAAAGAAAATCAGCCTCATCCAGTTCCTCTAAAGTAGCCCGGAAGGCAGCAATAATTGAAGGCGGAAGTTTGTGAATAAAGCCAACGGTATCAGTTATGAGGAACTGTTGCCCGGTGGGTAGAGTTAACCTGCGAGTGACAGGGTCCAAGGTAGAAAAGAGTTTATCTTCGACGTCCACACCAGATTTGCTTAAAGCATTAAACAGAGTGCTCTTACCTGCATTAGTATAGCCGACAAGGGCTACGATGGGAGTGCCTCTCTCCTTGCGACGTCTTCTATAAAGGGCTCGATGCTTTCTTACGCTCTCTATTTTGCGCTGAAGGAGACTGATACGTTTATGGATAAGACGCCGATCAGTTTCCAATTGTGCTTCTCCAGGACCTCTGGTACCGATGCCAGCGCCAAGTCGTTCTAAATGGCGCCATTGCCCCACAAGTCGGGGCAGAAGATATTGGTGCTGAGCCAGTTCAACCTGGAGTTTTCCTTCATGGGTTCGAGCTTTTCGGGCAAATATGTGTAAAATCAGAGCGGTGCGGTCAATGACTTTGACTCCCAATGCCTCTTCGAGATTTCTTTGCTGCCTCGGCGAAAGCTCATCATCAAAGACCACTGTGTCATACGGGGTTTGTTCTTTGAGGTCGATTAGCTCCCCGATTTTACCCTTACCTATATAATATGTAGGCGAAGGCACATCCAGCTTCTGAGTTAGTATGCCTACTACATCGGCGCCTGCTGTCTTAGTCAGATAGGATAGCTCCTGTAATGAATCTGTAACTGGCCAATCATGGTTAGAGGTCTTGCTTTGCACCCCTACTAGGAATGCTTGTTCTATCTTAGCTTTAGTGGTAAAAAATTTCTGCCTTATTTGCCCCTCCTGTGCCAAGATGACAGACGATCTATCCCTTGTTCCAGACGGCCATCGGAAATGGTCAAGGAAAGCCTGATGAAACCTTCTCCCTCCTTCCCATAGCCGCTTCCCGGTGTTACAGCTATCCCCGCCTCATCCAGCAATTTCTTGGTGAAATCCATGGATGTATATCCCTGTGGAACTTTTGCCCAAACATAAAAGGTTGCTTTAGGCATCCTGACTTCTAGCCCTATTTCATCAAGGACTTTCATCAGCTTGTCACGGCGCCTTTGAAAAATAGCATTATGCTCAGCGATGTGTTCTTGGGAGCCACGCAAAGCATCTATGGCAGCGTGCTGAATTGCTTGAGGAATGCCTGAATCTAGATTCGATTTAACTTGAAATAAGGCCTCTACCATGCCAGCATTACCTACCACCATGCCTATTCGCCAACCTGTCATGTTGAATGTTTTGGACAGTGAGTGGAATTCTACACCTATTTTCCTTGCCCCTGCTGTCTGCATGAAGCTGGGTGGCCTATAGCCATCAAAAGCAACTTCAGTATACGGAGCATCATGGCAGATTGCTAAGTCGTGCTTCCGTGCGAAATAGACTGCCCTCTCAAAGAAATCGAGGTCAGCTATAGCTCCGGTGGGATTATTTGGGTAGTTAAGCCACATAAGCTTTGCTTTATTGGCTACCTTGTTTGGAATAGCCTGAAAATCGGGCAGAAAACCGTTTTCCTCTTTCAAGGGCACAAAGTGAGGCTCGCCACCGGCTAATATAGTACCCATGGAAAATGGCGGATAGCCTGGGTCAGGCACCAAAGCTAAGTCACCAGGCTCTATAAAGCACAAAGCCATATGCCCAATTCCTTCCTTCGAGCCAATAAGCGGCAGCACTTCTTTATCAGGATCCAGGGTAACGCCGAATCGTCTCCCATACCATTCAGCAATGGCCTGACGAAGTTCAGGTAAGCCAGCAGTTTCAGGATAACGATGGTTCGCAGGGTCGTGCGCTGCCCGACACATATCTTCGATGATACGAGACGGCGTGGGTAGATCAGGATCACCAATAGCGAAGCTGATTACGTCCTCCCCTCGAGCCCGCAGTTCAGCGATTCTCTGATTTATCTCCACGAAAAGGTATGGAGGCAACCTACTGAGTCGTTTGGCTAATTTCATCAGCTCTTTCCTTCAAGCCATTCTCCCCTGAAAACTTCCTTCACTGGACCAGTAAGCAACACCTCCCCTACTCTATCCCAGGATACAGTGAGAATCCCCCCTTTGAGTATTATGTCAACTTGCTGCCCAACATAGTCCAATAGCTGAGCAGCCACAGCTATGGCGCAGGCACTACTACCGCAGGCTAGAGTTTCCCCAACACCTCGCTCCCACACCCTGGCTTCTATTTCCTCCTTACTCAAAACCCTGGCTACCCCAAAATTAGTCCTTTGAGGAAACATGTGATTCTTCTCTACTTTAGGTCCTATTTCGGCCAAGGCAAAATCAGTAAGTGAGTGGGATAAGAAGGTCACCGCGTGAGGATTACCCATGGATAGAAGAGACAAACTCAACTCTTTTCCGTCTACCACTAAAGGATAATCCAGTATTGGTATTATGTCTACTTCAGCCTTAAAGGGAATTTGCTCCGGTTGGAATTGGGGCGTGCCCATATTTACCCCGACTCGGTTGACCTCATTTCCCGACATATAAGCTTTAACCTTTCTTATGCCTGCCAGAGTCTCTACCGATAGCTGATAGCCACTCACGCCCTTTTCAATCACGTACTTGGCAAAACATCTCAGTCCATTGCCGCAAACCTCAGCCTCAGAACCGTCAGGATTAAAAATGCGCATCCTTAAATCAGCGATGGCCGAATCCTGCACTAGGATCAAGCCGTCAGCTCCTATGCCAAAGTGATACTGGCACATAGCTTGGGCTAAATCCGTCCAATTCCGTTCTATATTTATGGCATTCACAAGTATGAAGTCGTTACCTGTAGCATGCAACTTAGAGAATTTCATAATATGAAGCCCTCTATCAGATTCCTGGCTTTCGTTTCTGCCCCACTCACATCAAACCAGTGAATTCTGCTATCGCTAAGGCGAAACCAAGCATATTGGTGGCGCACCAGTCGATGGGTTTCATATTTTATCTTATCAATAGCTGAAGGCAAAGTCATCTCGTTTTGGAGAGACTGTCCTATTTGCCTGTAACCTATGCCTGACATGGAAGCCAAGGACAGGTCATAGCCTCTTTTAAATAGCTGTTCCACTTCTTCAACGAATCCCTTTTGTATCATTTTATCAACACGCCAATCAATCCTGCTATATAACTCGCTTCTTTCTTGGGTTAAGCCGATGATCAAGATAGGGAAACTCGGTGCCTCTTTACGCTGGAATTGAGAAGGGTACTGACCTGTCGTACGATAGATTTCCAGGGCCCTTATAATGCGACGAGTATTACTAGGATCTATTTTTGCTGCCGCCGTCGGGTCAATATTCCGCAATTCATAATAAAGGCTGTGGCTAACTTCTTGCTCTGCTCTGGCTTCTAACTGGCGCCTTAGTTGTCGGTTAGGTGGCACCTGAGGTATTCTCCATCCCTCGACCAATGACCATACATAAAGCCCGCTGCCACCTACTAGCAACGGTAATTTGCCTTTCTGCTGAACGGCTTTCACAGCCTCGATAGCTAGTTGATGATACATAGCCAAGCTGAAATCTTCGTCAGGCTCAATAACATCGATAACATGGTGAGGCACTGATGCCCTCTCAGCAGAACTTGGCTTACTAGTGCCGATATCCATATAGCGGTAAACCTGGCGGCTATCAGCACTCACTATCTCTAGGGGAAACCATTGAGCCAGGTGCAGAGCAAGTTCACTTTTCCCCACAGCAGTGGGACCAACAATGGCAATAAGACATTTCATCTGGGACTAAAGGGGCTTACCCTTGATTTCAGCGGTTTGTTCAACAATGCTCACAAACTCCTCGGTTTTGAGGCTGGCTCCTCCAACCAGGGCACCATCGATTTCTGTCTGGGTAATGAACTCGGCAATATTCTGACTGGTAACACTGCCGCCATAAAGGATGCGCAAATCTTGAGCTATACCCTTATTCCATACCTTAGTCAGAACGTCACGAATAGACTGGATAGTAGCTGCTGCCTGCTCGCCGCTCGCCGCCCTGCCTGTGCCGATAGCCCAAACTGGCTCGTAGGCAATCACGAGATTCTTCGCTATGCTAAGAACAACGGGCTCGACGCCACCTAGAGCTGCGGTTACCTGCCTGTAAATTATCTCTTCTGTCTTGCCAGCTTCATTTTCTTCAAGCCTCTCCCCAACACACAAGATGGGTTTAAGCTTATTGGCTAAAGCTATCTTTACCTTCTTGTTGACTATTTCATCACTTTCTCCGAAATACCACCTCCTCTCAGAATGTCCCAGTATGACAAATTCGCATAACTCGCGGAGCATTAATGGTGATATCTCACCGGTGTAAGCTCCTGCAGTCTCAAAATACATATTCTGAGCACCGAGCTTAATAGATGAATCTTGGAGCATCATGTTTATGGCAACTAAAGACACAAACGGCGGGCAAAGTACCTTTTCCACTCCTTCTGTCCCGTCCAATGTATCAAGCATCTCATAAACAAGCTCTTCAGCTTCAGTTACTGTAGTGTTCATTTTCCAATTGCCGGCAATGAAAGGGATTCGCATTTCATAACCTCCTATTACTACTTATCTAATAAAACCTCCACACCCGGTAAGACAGCACTTTCCAAAAATCTCAAGCTGGCACCACCTCCTGTGGAAACATGGGTCATCTTATCAGTCAATCCCATTTCCTGAACTATTTCAGCAGTCGAGCCACCCCCAATCACAATGGTGGCATTTAGGCTTGATAGGAAACTAGCTAGTGACCTGGTTCCCTGAGAGAATTCAGATATTTCATAAATACCCATAGGCCCATTCCACATGATAGTATGGCATTTTGCCAATTCACGGCAGAAAAGTTCAATAGATTGAGGGCCAATATCTACGATTTGGCTACCAGAAGGTATATTAGTTATCGGCACTACTCTAGTTGAGGCTCCGGCTTTGATTTCTTCCGCCACAGCTGCATCAATGGGTAGCAAAAATGGCACCTGCCATTCCTCAGCTTCTTGCAGCAATTCCCTGGCCAAACCTAGCTTATCTTTCTCCGTTAAAGAACCCCCCACCCCACATCCTTGCGCCTTGAGGAAGGTAACTGCCATTCCACCACCAATAAGCAACATGTCAACCTTCCTCAACATATTTTGCAATAGCCCTATCTTATCGCTTACCTTGGCACCACCTATAAGACAGGCAGAGGGCCGCTCTGAATCATGCAAGAGCTTCTCCATGACCTCTAATTCTTTTGCCATTAAAAAGCCGGCCACAGCGGGCAGGTATTTGGCCACACCTACGGTTGAGGCATGCGCTCTATGAGCAGTGCCAAAGGCATCATTAACATAAATATCAGCTAGCTTGGCTAGCTTCTGGGCAAAGTCAGGATCATTTGCTTCCTCCTCTGCATGAAAGCGCAGATTTTCCAAAAGTATGATATCGCCGTCTTTGAGTGCTCCCACTTTGCTTTCTACCTCTTGGCCCACACAATCAGGCGCCGTGCCGACAGTCAAACCCATAAGCTGTGACAACCTCTGTGCTATTGGCGCCATTTGCAATGCTTTAACCACTTGGCCTTTGGGCCGCCCTAAGTGAGAACAGAGAATTATCTTAGCTTTATGGTCGACGAGATATTTGATAGTCGGTAGGGAAGCTTGGATACGGCTATCATCGCTAATGCCGCCGGTATTTATATCTAGCGGAACATTGAAATCAACCCTGAGCAAAACATTTTTGTCTTTGACTTCTACATCTTCCACTGTCTTTTTCAGCATCTGCCCTCCTAGTATTCGCGGTCCAATAGAAAGCAAGCTATCTCCTTAAGCGGAGCTTGCCTGGACTCGTCAAGCCCGGTAGCTTCAAGCTGTATCAGGGTTTTCTGGTAGTATTGCCTGACCAAGTTCTCAGCATAATCTCTAGCACCTAGCTGGTCCAGAATCTTCATGACCCTGGTTATATCTTCGCCTTCGATAGATTCTTGTGAGTAAAGCCTCTCAAGACTATCTCTTTCGTCACCCTTGCTATTTTGCAGTCCGTAGACCACAGGCAAAGTCTTCTTCTTCTGAGAGATATCGCTAGCAGACTTACCGGTGCTTTCCTCTGTCCCCCAAATTCCCAATATGTCATCACGGATTTGATAGGCCATACCCAGTGTTTCGCCGAACAAACGAAAGGAGTCCACCAACTTACTATCTTCGCTGCCCAGGTATGCTCCCAAAGAAGTCGCTGCGGCAATCAGTGCTGCTGTTTTTTTTGCTGCTATGTCAAGGTAATCCGCAATGGTTATATCGAAACGGTTCTCATATTCAACATCTAGGTATTGCCCCTCGCAAAGCTTCAAGCAAGCCAGGCTCAACAGTGCCGTGGAACCGGCAATCTTTTCACTAGCTATCCCATTCTCCTTTAGTTTAAGCAACGCTAAATAAGCTAGGGTGAACATGGCATCGCCGGCGTTTATCGCTTGAGACTGACCCCATAGCTTCCATACGGTTGGACGGTGATGACGCTTATAGCTAGCATCTTCGATATCATCATGGATTAAAGAAAAATTGTGGATGAGCTCGACAGCTGCTGCAGCAGGCAATATCTGTGGCGCGTTAGCTCCCACTGCTTGACAACTAAGAAGGCAAAGAGTAGGACGGATAAATTTGCCCGATTCTCTGCTACAGGGCTGTCCATGTTCATCCTGCCAGCCCATGTGGTATCGTAGCATATTACGAAGAACTGAAGGACCGCAATCGATAACTTTTTCTAACTCGATCCGCACTGCGTCGTTATAATATGTCAGGGATTCAGGCAGGCTATATTTGATGCCCATGAAAGCCAGTCCATATTAACGGCTAAGAAAACAGCTTGTCAACTAAGTTATCTGAGTTGCGTTTAAATGCTGCCTCGAGTGCTTTTGTATACTGCTGCCCAAAGTCCTTGTGGAGAGGGCCAAAAGTAGCCATAATATATAAGGTGATCGCTAACGGAAAGCTTGATGAAACTCTACCAGCGAGCTATAATTAGCACTTTGGTATTAAGAGTGCTAATCACAGGAGGCAAGTAGATGAATTGTACTGTATGCGGAAATCCATTGCTTTTTGACAGGGTCGTTTTCCATTGTTCCTGTGGTGCTTTTGTGCATGCCTATTGTTGGGATGAACATGTATTGAAAGCCCATCAGCCATCCTTTGAGATAGGCACCGTTAATTTGGATGGCGAGTTTAAAGCAAACGAGAACAAAATAGATGAGCAGGTCTCGGAGGAAAAGGCCTCAGAGGAGCAACTCCCAGAGGAACAAAGCCCAGAGGAACAAATAACACCTCTTTTAGAATAAAGGAGTATACGAATGCCTACTTACCAATATCGATGCCTTAACTGTAAATTGCAATTTGACCTTAAGCAGAGCTTTTATGACAAAGCGGTTGCTGATTGTCCTTCATGCCATGGAATTGCCCGTCGCCTTTTTTCTCCGGTCCCCATCCTGTTTAAAGGGCCGGGCTTCTATGTAACTGACTCCAGGGAAGAAAAGGAAAGAGGGGCAAATGCTAAAGGATTAAGGAAAAATGAAATAGATAGCGGAGGCACTGAGTCATGAAATGTCCCGTCTGTGGCAAAGAAGCCAGAACCCATATTTGCTACTGTGCCAAATGTGCTGTTTACGTGCATGATAAATGTTGGCAAGAGCACGTAGCAAAGGCCCACAAAGATTAGCTTATCTTCTATTCTTATCATTCAAGCCCCACCATGCTATACTTGGTTTGATAGTCCCTGTAGCTCAGCTGGATAGAGCGGCTGCCTTCTAAGCAGCGGGTCGTGGGTTCGAATCCCGCCAGGGACGCCACAAAGCTAGAAGAACACCTGGGGGGGCAACTGCCTACAGCGCGTCAGGAGGTGGGTTTGAATCCCTGACAGACCGGCGACGGGGTGCCCCATTCTACTTCTTTACTTTTCCTCAGCCTTTCTCGGGTTTACCCTGTCAGGTTTGGCTAAGTTAAACAAAACGATGTTTTGTTGAATGTATGGGCTATGAACCTGCACTCTTGAAAAAACTGAACAAGGTGGCTTATTGAGTATAATTTCAACGGGCCACATCAATCCCTCGGCTATCTTGTCCCCAGGAAGCATATTGAAAGGGAACTCGCTAAGACCCGCAGTCCAGTGTTACCCATGTGTTTAGCCACCACATCCGGTTGACAGGTCAAGGTTTTTTGGCAAAATGAGTGCTCTTTTGCTATTTGTTGCACTCTGTTACTAATACCTTTGCCAACCCTTGCCCTGGCGTAGACCTCGGACGTAAGCTACCTGTCCAGCATGCTGCAAATCATCACTCAAAACACTGATCAGTCGCGCCCCAACAGTAGGTAGCGGCTGGAACCAGGGTTCATTAAGTTGTCGGTCAAGGTCATAATTTGAAAGGGTGAGAAAGTAACGCTTTGACCGTTCATGTACTGCCTGATGGTAAGCAAGTAACGTTTGAACATCTGGAGATTCGAATGCTGCAACCTGTGCTGAGCTGTGACCGAATCCAAGGTCGCTAGGATCAGGTGGGCGGTTGAACTTGGCATGCCATTTATCCTTAGTCCAGAGCTGCTCTTCACCAATCAGTGATGCGATGTGGTCATCCTGTATACGTGTTAGGTGCCATGTTAGCCAACCAATGCTATTGCAATCGGGATGAGGCTGCCAGTCTAAATCATCTTGACTGAGCCCCTCAAGTGCACTCTCCAGTACTTCTAGCACCCGTCCGTACCCATCTTCCAACAAGTCTTTCCACTCCATCAATACCTCCTTTTATCCGTAATCCAATATCAACTGTATCTAAATTGGTAATATACAATTTATGTAGCTGAGCTGGTTCTGTCAATAACCTGGGTCCTGAGTTCCAGATGACCCTGCCAGAAAGCGAGCTTCTGAAGTATGGTACTCTCTCCGCGTTGGGCTTTTTCTTCCCACTCTTATTTCATTCGTTCTCCATTCATTTTGCCATCTCATAGTTATCTTTCTATCCCTTTCTCCCGTAGAAGAAGGACTTTGCTAGCATTCTTGTTTATCACCTGTGAGCACAATCTGTCAAACCGAAGTATGACCAAAGGGCTGATTCCCCATGACCCGGTCGCAGGCAACCTCCAGATCCATGATGTCATTGATTTGCAGTAAATGTAGTCATATAATTTGGCATGTCGAGTGATGGGTCATCGTGCATTACTTCCGGTTAAGACCAAAGAGCGATGAAGGATGGTAGTTGTAGTAAGTGATAACAATATCCAAATCGAGAGGCTTGAATTGGGGCCTTTCGGAACCAACGCCTATGTGATGGTGTGCAGGGCAACGGGAGACAGCGTGTTGATAGACGCACCTGCGGAAGCGAGTAAAATCTTCGAGGCATTTACAGGGAATAGCCCCAAGTACATATTACTAACCCATGCCCATATGGATCATCTGGGGGCTCTCCGCGAGCTTCAGTACGAGCTAAGGGTTCCCGTTGCTGCTCATCCCTTGGAAGCAGAGAGTCTCCCATCACCTCCAGAAATTCTATTAAATGACGGCAACATCATATCCTTTGGAAACATAGAACTCAAAGTATTGCATACGCCGGGTCATACTCCCGGTAGCTTATGCTTCCTTACAGGTCGATACCTGATAGCTGGAGATACTATTTTCCCCGGCGGTCCGGGTAAGACCAGCTCCCCCACAGCTTTAAGGGAAATAATTGAGTCTATAACTAGGAAAATTTTTGTGTTGCCCGATGACACCCAGGTATACCCTGGCCACGGTGATTCAACAGTAGTAAAGAAAGAGAAGGACGAATTTGCCGTCTTTTCCTCCCGACCCCACAAACCCCACCTATGCGGGGATGTGCTTTGGCTTTCATCTTAGCCGACTCTGTCGTACGAGGACTGGGCTACCACAATATCTCTATTCGGTGGAAGGATTCTGCCAGTTCGAAATCCTCTCCCTCAGCCATCATCTCATGCCACTGCCTTAGCCGTTGTTCTAACTCCAAGTAAGGGATTTGTCCTACCTGGCTTTTATGACAGCGCAGGGCAGCTACCTTAAGGTCAAAGGTGGCTGTAATGTCGGAGCGATAGTTCGAGTCTTCTGAAGCCCAGAGCAACACTTCCTTAACCTTATGAGGGAGAAGACCTTCCTCTACCAAATCGGGGTAGGAAAAATGATCCCTAGCGTAAGGAAAAACAGCGTCCAAGGTGACTTGTCCAGTGATTCGATGATCCCGATGCCAAATATAGCGTCGGTAGGGGTCAGCAGTAACCACAATCTCAGGTCGATACATTCTTATCAAGCGGACGACCTCCTTCCTAAACTCAGGTGTATCCTCCAGACCTTGATCAGGCTGGCGCAGGAATGTGACCTCTCTCACCCCCAGCAGCTTAGCCGCGGACAGTTGCTCCAGTTCGCGAATTTTGGTCAACTCCTCTGGCTTCATGCTGCTATCGCTGGTGCCCTTATCACCATTAGTGCACACGACGTATATGGTCTCTCTTCCTTCTTTAGCCCAGCGAGCCACCGTTCCGGCAACACCGTATTCGGCATCATCTGGGTGCGGCGTAACCACCAATATTTGAGCTGGCTTTGCGGCCATGGGCAGACCTCCTCAATCTAAGATACCAACCACCAATTGTATAGGATCTACTAAGTTGCTACAATTGCTCTGCAAAGTATCTTCATCCAAAGTGAGCGTTTTTCCACACGTCATCAGAAACTATCGTCCCCAAGATTTCGACGATTATGTCCGGCTTAACGTCGAGGCTGAAAAGCTGGATCCAGGGGGACGCTGCACCTCACCGAAAGTCCTAGGTGAGCGGCTGGGTCGACCGAGTTACCACCCTCAGAAAGACCTATTCATAGCTGAAGTAGCTGGAAAGGTTATCGGCTACATAGATGTCACACCGGAATTGGGCATTGGACGAGTTGTGCTTGAGTGCCTGGTACACCCTCAGCACCGCAGGAAGGGTTTAGCTAAGGAACTGTCGTATTATGCTATACGCCGTGCTAGGGAACTAGGGGTGCAAGCGGCCCACGTGAATATTGCACATGACAACGCTGCAGCTAAGAATTTACTATCCAAGCTGGGTTTAAGCCCTATCCGGCGTTTCTTTGAATTGAGGTTACAGCTCTCTAAATCTCGCCTACCAGATGTGAAGCACACTATTATTCTGTGTCGCCATCTCCAGTGCGGCGAGGAGGACAAACTGGCTCTGATTCAGAATCGCTCCTTCGTAGATAGCTGGGGATATAATCCCAACACCACAGAGGAAATAGTCTACCGCGTCAATCTGAGTAACTGCTCCCCAAATGACGTAATCCTAGCCAGCCGGGAAGGTGAGCTCATCGGCTACTGTTGGACCAGGATAAACATTGGGGAGGGCGCAAGCAAAGGGCAGATCTACATGCTTGGGGTAGACCCGGACTACCGAGGCAGAGGAATAGGCAAGTCGCTGCTGCTGGCTGGGTTATCCTATCTCAAGAGTAGAGGGGTTGCAGTTGTTGGACTGACGGTGGACAGCCAGAATACAGCTGCCTGTGCTCTTTACGAGTCTGTCGGGTTTGAGATTTCGTCGACCACTTTGTGGTATGGAAAGGTGCTGGATTAGCCTGATTAGGCAAGGTAGTGCCTGAGCACTGCCTGATATTGCTGGATCATCGCTTCTGCGATATTTGCCCAACTAAATCTGGCTACTGTTGAGCGAATTGAACGGGTAGCCTTTGCACCAGTATTCGGCTTTGAGAGAAGCGCAGCTATCCTATCTGCCAGGTGAAAAGGGGCATTGTCGTTAACCGAATACCCAGTCTCGCCCTGGTCGATAATGCTGTCTATGCCTCCTACCTTAGTTGCTACTATGGGCGTTCCGCAAGCTAGGGATTCCAGAGCTACTAAGCCGAAACTCTCGTAGTAGGAAGGAATGACGCAAACATCGGCAGCGCTGTAATAACGAGGCAGCTCCTCCTGCATTACCGTCCCGGCAAAGGTAACTGAATCCTGAATATCTAGCTTCTGGGATAACATATGCAGCCTCTCCATTTCAGATTGGCTGTGGTCGTCACCGCCGACTACTACCAGGCGGACTGCCAGCCTCCTCCGTAAATGGGTCATCGCCACTAGTAAATTGTCTATGCCCTTCAGTGGCTCGATTCTGCCGACAAACAAAAGGATTTTCCCGTCATTGAAGCCTAACTGCCGCCGTGCCAGTTCCTTATCTACCCGTTGGAACAGCTCCAAGTTCACACCACAAGGGATGACACCGATTCTTTCTGGGGAAGCATGGTAGTACTGGATCAACTCTTCCTTTTCCTTCTCCGTAGCGGCTATGATGCAATGGCAATTCTTGGCCAATTCTCTTTCGGTCTGTATGCGAAGATCAGGGTCATCCTCCCCCACACCAATTGCATTCTTCACCGCGCCCTGTGTGTGGAACATAATAATATGGGCCACGTCCCACCAACCTTGTATCCATCTTCCCACCCAACCCGACAGCCAGTAATGGCTATGTATCAAATCATACTCAAGGCCGTTATGCTTTCTGAAGCTCTCTAGGTTGCAGGCGAACTCGGCGAGATGGGGGTAGACCGCTAACTTATGTATATCCTCAGCCTCCCCCGCCTCCAAGTGAATAAGCCGGGCACTTTTGCTCAGTTCTACAATCTGATCGTCCAGTGGATCATGAGTCCGGGTGTAAACATCCACTGTATGTCCCTGCCTCCCCAACTCGCGAGCAAGCTCCCGAATGTATACATTCATACCACCAGTGTCTTTGCCACCCAACTTCGCTAGAGGACAGCTGTGGATGCTGAGCATAGCTATCTTCAATTGCTCTGACGGTGCTAGGGTTCTTTCTTCCACTGGTCTACTTCAATACTGCAAACACAACTCAGTTGAGGTCACTTGAGGACTATTTGGCAACTGAATATTGGGGTTTCTTTGCCCCCCAAGCGATATTTGTACGCCTCGGCTCCCTTGAGGAAGTCGAATCTCTTCTTGCCTCTCTGGATGCTGTCCTTGATGCACAGAGCTTTAGAAAGTAATCCTACGCTTAAGTGTCTGTATTGAGGGTCATAGCCACTATTGTAGAGATACACCTTGTCATTGAAATCCAGATACATGATGGTAGCCACGGGCGATGTGTTCAACTCAAGAATGCCGAGCCTCAGGAGTCCAGCTTCAGACATGCCCTTTGATACAGACCTGAAGAAGGATTCCCTTTGGGCAGTCATAAAAGTGGCCTTATCTTCCCTGCTGTCTCGAAACAGCTTTAGAAAGATGTCAACAAGGTATGGAACGGCCTCGCTGTCCTTGACAATGCGGTAATCCGCATCGCCAGCCTCCCACAGCCTTTTCAGTTTGCGCTTCAATTCGTGTCTCTGTTTGGCGTTCAGAATTGCCAGATATTCTTGCCAAGTAGCTGGCAAATTGAGTTCCAGCGAGACACCATCCGGTTTACAAGAAACCTCACATCCTCGGTTTCGCGCTATAGTCACCAAGTGTGTAGCTGTGGTTGAGTCAGGCCTTAGACAATTCAGGTCCAGACGGTTTATGCCTTTCTGCTTCAGGCCATCAAGCAGGATGTCAAAGAAATCCTGTTCTCTTTTTGGAGCCACCACGAAGTCAAGATAATCGCAAACATCAGCGCTGCCGATGAACGAAGCTTTCCCCTCCTTTAATAAAAGTGGAGCGATGCCTATGACGGTTTCCTTCTGTTTGATAGCACACAAATACAACTCGGCTCTTGAGCCAAACACTTGCCACCAGGCTTCCAGCCAGCACGGTAAAACGAAGGTATGATCCCACCTCAGATGCCGCAGCTTGTTCCAGGAAAAGGTAAGTGTCTGAGGACTTTCCAAAGTAAGGGTGTAGCTCATATAGGCATATATTAGCGTAGCACCTTGTGGTACTTGAATCAAGGCCACGAACGGAGGCTGGATAAAGGAGTTAAGCTATACGCAACAATTCTTAGTTTCGCTGACGCTCAGCGCACTCCGGACACTCGGTTGCACACGGTAGCGGATTGTTAAATGCCACACCGATGCTATTGGCTCAGGACTGAATGCTCCCCCATGTGTCAACAAAATCACTTCATTTCTAATCGTGGCTCGGTAGACCACGATAGTGACATCGCCTTGA
>Ga0180438_10005472_pt1 | contig 17613 bp, 14 predicted proteins | sample SS_ome_12_FD_132455 | JGI IMG/M metagenome (GOLD analysis project Ga0180438, IMG submission 132455) | Hypersaline lake sediment archaeal communities from the Salton Sea, California, USA - SS_3_D_2 metaG | ecosystem: Environmental > Aquatic > Non-marine Saline and Alkaline > Hypersaline >...
GCCTCGGCGTGGGAATACCGTACGCAATAGCGGCGAAACTCGCGAACCCCGATAAGAAGGTCATCCTGACGACCGGTGACGGCAGCTTCGGGCTAACGATGATGGAATACGACACCGCGCTGCGCCACAATATCCCGTTCGTCACCGTGATCGGCAACGACAAGTGCTGGGGAATGATCGACCGGCCGGTTAAGAGCCAGCGGGGAAGATCCTATGCCTGCCAGCTCGGGCACACACGTTACGACAAGATTGTCGAGGCCATGGGCGGTCACGGCGAGTATGTGGAGAAACCCGATGAGATCGGTCCGGCAATCCAGCGGGCGCTGGATTCCGGTTTGCCTGCTTGTGTGAACGTGATGACCGACCCCGAAATAGGGCCGGCGCTCGGCGATTTTATGTGATAGTCTGTCCGGCGCGAAGAGTCTGGGAGTGGTGAGATGAAAGCGGTCGTCTTCAAGGGAGCTCGCAATCTGGCTGTCGAAAACGTCCCCGATCCTGTTGCGGGTCCGCACGAAGTTCTCGTGAAGGTTAAGAACGTCGGCATTTGCGGTTCCGACCTTCACTATTACATACACGGACTGCTTCCTCAGGGTTACATCATGGGGCACGAGGTTACCGGCACCGTCGCGGGCGTCGGAAGCGCCGTTAGCGGCTGGAACGAGGGCGACAGGGTGTGGGTTTGCCCCGGCGGACCATGCGGCCAGTGCAAAGCCTGTCTCGACGGAGACATTGAGGCGTGTCAGAACATTTTGTCTATCGGGATCGGCGTGCTCCCGGGCGGTTTCGCTGAGTACGTCGTCGCACCTGCGACGATGGTGCTGCCGCTGCCTGAAGACGTGGGCATGAGGAAAGGCACGCTCGTCGACCCGCTCGGTTGTGCTCACCACGCGGTCGACCTGTCGGAAATCGTGCCGGGCCAATCGGCTCTTGTGATGGGTGCCGGCCCGATAGGCCTCTTCGTCGTTCAGTATCTCAAATCCTTAGGTATCGAACCGGTCATCCTATCGGAACCGTTGGCCAGGCGGGCCGCGCTGGGCAGCGAACTCGGCGCCGATCTCGTGCTGAACCCGGCTCAAGGCAGTATCGACGAGCAATGCAGGAACCTGACCGGCGGTGAGGGGCCCGACGTCGTATTCGAGTGCGTCGGCATTCCGGATACGCTGCATGACTCCGTCGCACTTGTCCGCGCGAAAGGCAAAGTGGTCTGGGTCGGCATATGCATGGAGGAGATCTCTTTCGTGCCGGCCATATGGAGTCTTAAGCGGATCTCGATCCAGTTCATCATGGGTATTGGGAACAAACCCCAGGATGCCGAGCGTTACCTGAAGTTTATTCAGGAGAGGCAGGCTGACGTAGGTAAGGTGATCAGCAAGATAATCTGTCTCGACGAAGTACCACAGGCGTTCCAACGACTGGTCGAACCTAATACTGAAGTGAAAATCATCGCCGAACTGTAGCCTCGTCGTGGACATTTTCGCTTCATCCCACTATAATGGGCTCTAGCAACTCGGGTGAACTGAATCACTACTCTTTTGGAGGTTATTCTGGTATGGGATTACTCGACGGAAAAGTGGCGGTGGTTACGGGAGCTGGTGGAGGTTTAGGGCGGTGTTACGCGTTGGCGCTCGCCGAGCATGGCGCGAGGCTCGTTGTGAACGATCTCGGCGGCGCAGTTGACGGCACAGGATCCGGTTCGGCCATGGCCGACAGCGTGGTTGAGGAGATCCGCAAGGCGGGCGGCGAGGCCGCTGCAAACTACGATACCGTTTCCACGATGGAGGGAGGTGCTGCAATCGTTCAGACGGCGGTTGACGCTTTCGGTAGGCTGGACATCGTGGTGAACAACGCCGGTATACTGCGCGATAAGACGCTGCGGAAAATGGACGAGTCGATGTGGGACGACGTGATCGCTGTACATCTTAAAGGCGCCTTCGCGGCGACGCAGGCGGCGGCGCGCAGGATGGTTGAGCAGGCGGAAGGAGGCCGAATCATCAACACCACTTCTGTTTCCGGTCTGATCGGCAACTTCGGCCAGTCGAACTACGGCGCTGCAAAGTGCGGTATCGTGGGTTTCACACGGGTCGTCGCACTCGAACTGCAGCGTTACGGTATCACCGTGAACGCAATAGCTCCGACAGCCGTGACGCGTATGACCGAGGACATACCCTCGACTCCCAGGGAGTTTGTGCCGGAACTGGTAAGTCCGATGGTGGTTTTCCTCGCTTCCGACCTCGCCAAGGACGTCACCGGCCGGGTTTTCGGAGTTCATGGACCCCGGATCTGCGAGTACAGATATGTCATGACTCCAGGTGTCGCCAAGGCCGAAGGGCTGTGGACGCCAGAGGAGATATCAGAAAAGTTCGCCGATATCACACGCGGGTAGACCGCCTGTTGTTTCGGACTTGATAATGAGGTCTATTCCAGGATAGAATCGTGCCGGGGAAGGACTCTCGTTTCGTGGCAGTATGAGGGACGTTGGTGGCTCAGGGTAATCCGAAAGGGGTGAATGGGATGGCTGTCTACGTTATGCTGACCAGCTTGACCGCTGAGGGCAGGAAGACCGTCAAACAGAATCCGGAGCGAATTAAGGAGGTCAACAAAGAGGTCGAAGCCATGGGCGTCAAGATCATCGCCCAGTACGCGCTTCTGGGGCAGTTCGACTTCGTCAACATCCTGGAGGCTCCGGACAATGAAACGATCGTCAAGGCGGCTATGGAACTGAGTGCGCGAGGTACGCTCCAGACCATGACCCTATCCGCCATGTCGCTCGACGAGTTCATTGCGAGCGTCAAGTAGATCGATAGGAAGCCACCGCGACCCTCGTTAATGTGCGCTTGAGATTGACCGTTCAGTACTTCTCTGCCGTGGAGACGCCCCACCAGGGCGTCTCCACTCTGTTTGTGGCTTTACACCGCCGTTCACCTTCGGTCTTTGCCGAGAAGCTTGACAGACACCGGCGGGAATGAGTATATATTGAGGACGTTGCACGGGATCCTCGCCAGGAACAAGCCTGATCCACGCCATGGTGGGATTCACCACCGTCCGATGGTTCGACGAGGTATTACGCAGCGACAACCGCCCAATGCAGCCGTGGTCGCTGCCGACCTACTAGGAGATGACTATGGAACTGAAACCCTGGCATCACCATTATGATTACAACGTGCCTATAACGATTCGCTACCCGCGTTTGCCCTTACAGGATCTGCTCCAGATACCGGCTAACACTTTTCCGGACAAACCGGCGCTCAACTTTTACGGCACCGAGACGACATTCTACGATCTGCGACGGCAGGTTCTGCGGATGGCGAACGCGCTGGGCGAGCTCGGCGTGCGCAAAGGCGACCGGGTAGGTCTTCATCTGCCGACATGTCCCCAGTACGTCATCGCCTACTACGCCACGCTGTCGCTGGGTGCGATTGCGGTGAACCTGAACCCGATGTACACCATGGACGAACTGAAGAAGGTTGCCGAGGACACCGGTCTGACGACGCTCTTCACATTCGGCATGGTTCTGCCCAACGTGCGACCGCTGTGCGAGTCGGTTGAGATTCCACGTGTGGTCGTCACCAAGATCACCGATTATGTTCAGGGTATGCCCAAGAGCACTCCCGCGGAGCTGGACCTCGAGGAGGGCTGGCACCATTTCTCGTTACTGATCGAGAACTGCTCGAACACAAAGCGGCCCCGGGTCGAGATAAGCCCTGAGGATCCCGCACAGCTTCAGTTCACAGGCGGCACTACAGGCGTCCCCAAAGGGGCGATCCTCACACACGCCAACATGGTTGCCGCTACGTTCCAGTGTTCTCTATGGGGCAATGCTACTGTACCTCTGATCCCGATAGAGAAACGCAAGGTGCTGGCTGTGCTGCCCTACTTTCACGCGTACGGCAATGTCGCGGCGATGAACTGGTCGCTCGTTTGCTGCGCAACGCAGATTCTTGTCCCCAGGTTCCAGTTGGATGAACTGATGGGGCTCCTGGGGAACTTCGACGAGATCACGTTCTTCCCATCGGTTCCGACAATGATCAACGCGATCATCAATCATCCGAGTGCGGCGGAGATGGACCTGGACCGCAAGCTTGGCGTGCTCAATTCCGGCGCTGCTCCCATGCCGGTCGAGCTTATCGAGCAGATTGGAGACATGGGGATAGCTTACAGCGAAGGGTGGGGGATGAGCGAGTGCACCGCCATCGGGACGGCCAACCCGATACTCGGTCTCAAGAAGGTCGGCAGCATCGGGATACCTTTCCCCGACAACGACGTGCGGCTTGTTGATCTTGGCGAGGGGGTCGAGGACGTCCAGGTGGGCGAGCCCGGCGAGATCATTATGAGAGGGCCCACCGTCATGAAAGGATACTGGAACGATCCAGAGAAGACTTCTAACCAGCTCCGGGACGGCTGGCTTTACACCGGCGATATCGCCGTGCGGGACGAAGACGATTACCTATTCATCGTCGACCGCAAGAAGGACATGATCATCGCCGGCGGGTACAACGTATATCCTCGCGAGATCGACGAGGTGCTCTACCAGCACCCGAAAGTCATGGACGCCGTCGCCGTCGGTATCCCGGACGAGTACCGGGGAGAAACCGTCAAGGCGTTCATTGTGCTGAAACAGGGCGAGACGGCTACCGAGGAGGAGATCGTCGCGTTCTGCCGCGAAAAGCTCGCCGCTTTCAAAGCGCCTAAGCTCGTCGAGTTCCGCGACGCGCTTCCCAAGTCCGCCGTCGGCAAAGTGCTCCGCAAGATTCTGCGCGAGGAGGAGGCTAATAGGAAGGAGAAATAGACCTTCTTCCACCACCTTCGCACGAATCAGCATTCTGTTGAGATCGGGTGTATGAGACAATCGCAACTTGGTTTCCTGGGGCTCTTGGGGCTGGGCAGGGAACATCATCTCGTTGCCAGGAACCGGCTGAAAAGCCTCTACATAAGACTTCTCGGTTATCCGGGCATTCTGCCGAAGATCACGTTGGCGCACACCATAAACGAGCTTCTTGGGTTGGACCTGCCGCCGGAGCCGACGATCCTGGACGCTGGTTGCGGGATAGGTTTCCTGTCGTTCTACCTTGCTGGACGGTTTCCCGGCGGGCGTATCCTGGGTATAGACGTCTCGGACGAGAACGTATCCATGTGCAACCGCATCGCCGCGGCGCTCGGTCTGTCCAACGTCGAGTTCCGCGTCCAAAGACTCGAAGAGATCCAAGAGGACAGCAAGTTCGATCTTATCTGCTGCGCCGACGTCCTGGAACACGTCCCGGACGACCAGAGGGTCCTGTCCAACTTCCGTCGAGCGTTGAACCGCGACGGTCACCTCATAGTCTCGGTTCCGCTTCCTATGAGGGACCAGTGGCAGTTCATCAGGATATATGCAGAAATACCTCAACACGCCATCGAAGTGGCGACCGAACATGTACGAGACGGGTATAAACCGGAGGATATTGACGCAAAGCTTAACGCCGCCGGGTTTGAGATCTGCAGCCGACGGTTCACATTCGGCAAGGCCGGACGAATAGCGTTCGAACTGAGCATACTCGGCTGGAACAGACAGAAGTTGTGGAACGTTCTCTCACTGCTGACCTATCCCATCTCTATCATTCCCGCATACATCGACACGAGGGTCAAACGCACCGCCGGCAACGCCATCGTCCTCACCGCAGCCTTGACGACTAAGGGAGGGCGAGGCTCCGGCCGAGCCGCAATGCATAATGGGCGAGATTAAGAGCGCTCGGCTCCGCAGGAGCGTCGCCCTCCCAAAACCCGGCCGCTCCCAACGTCGGGCCGCGCGGACGACAGCCCCGGATTGCCATGTAGGGGCGGTTCGTCGAAGACTCGCCGTGGAGAGCGAACCGCCCCTACAAACCACAAGGCCAGAGACAACTCTGCTGTCGAGGGCCGCTGTGCCTCGACCGTTTCGTGTGTTTTCGTGCGATTTCGTGGCGAATATACCCCAATGCACCATTCAGCCACAGAACGACACGGAATTACGCGAAAGCACAGGACTCTGTAATTACCCTCTGGCTGGCAATAGCGCCCAGGCGTGACTGCTAGCCTTATGGCTGGAGGACCCTGAATTAGGTAGACGGGGCATCTGAAGAGCAAGTGCGGCGTGACTCACAGGAAAGAATCGCATATCATCATGCGATACCTGATATAATGGATCGCAGCAAGGGAGCGCACATCATGATAAGACACCGGACACTTTGCGTTCATCTTGTCCTCGTCGGAATTTGTCTTCTCGCACATGGCGAGACGACCACCGTGAGGAGCATTCTCGAAAGTGAGGGGCTCAAGATCAAGGCAGGTCCCCTCGAGAAGTACCTTGATCTGGATCTCGACGCGCCTGCCGAGAGAGACCTGCGTGCCGAGCAAAGCAAGGTCTACGGCGACGTTCTCTGCGCAAAAACCCTTGACGGGAAACATTTTAGATTCAGCGCGGATACGGGTCGGCTGCTGTCCTGTTTCAGGGAGTTCGGGACTCCGTCTGATCCAACCCTGCCGAAGCCGGGAGCGGAAGAGCGCTGGATAGGAAAGGAGGAGGCGCTGGCTATAGCGCGCGACTTTCTCGAGGCGCTGGACGTGGACATAGATCTGGAGAAGGCAACCGTCAGGGGTAGCGGTTTTGACAGCAACCAGCAACCTACCTCCGACAACGCACGCTGGGAGATATTCAAGATCCGTACTTACAAAGGCATCGCGTGCGAGAGTCACGTGATGGTCAGCGTCTCTGCCCGCTCGCGCAGGATAATCCACTTTGTGGATCTACCTCTTGTGGTACCGAAGACGCTCGAACAGATAGTCACTGAGGAAGAGGCTGTTGAGACGGTCAAGGATTTCCTGGACAAGAAAGGCAGTACGTTCGATTTGCTCGGCGGCAAGCGTGAAACCACTCTGTATATTGTCCGTCCAAACAACCGCTGGACCGTATCCGATCTCAGGGACGTGCAAACTGAACCGACGACGCGGCTGGCGTGGCGGATGAGAATTGTACGCGATCGAGGCCCTGACATCCTATTCTACGTTGACTGTGCAACCGGCGAGATCATCGGCGGCGCCGGTACACTCACTCCCCAGAGCGCTTACCACGAAAAGTAGCCACGAAACGCAGAAACGAGAGTCTGAACCCAGCGGGTTCTTGTAGAGACACCCGGTGGGGCGTCTCGCCCGCCTCCTAAGAAAATGGGGACTGACACAAGCCCGGCCTTCGTAACCGAAGGCTACTTCGGCGGAGTAGGCCGCAGCGAGGCCGGAGACGTGTCTGTACCCTTTTTCTAATAATTCGCCGCGGCGGATGCCGAGCTCGCAAAGATTTCCGGGCAACGGCGACCGAACGTTTGCACTCGGCATGCGGGATTTGGTAGAATCCACGCGAATCCCGGGCATTTTTTCTGCAAGCCTGCTTGCGTTCGTTAAACATCGTGTGGTTTCGGGGTGGCTACGGCACCGTTTGGCGGCAAAAACAGATTGGGAGGATGATGGTGGAAGGAATGACGGAACTGTTACTCAGGACCGAGGCTTTCGTGTCAGATTTGATTCTCAAGGCCGAGGCCGTTATGTGGGGCCCGTGGATGTTGGTGCTGCTGGCGGCGACCGGTCTGCTGCTCAGCGTGAGGACGAAATTCGTCCAGTTCCGCCGGTTCGGGTACGGGGTGAAACTCGTGATGCTGGGCGCCGCACACAGAGATCGCAGCGAGAAGCAGGAGGGGGATATCACGCCGTTCGAGGCCCTCACCACAGCGCTCGCCGCGACTGTCGGTAACGGCAACATCGCGGGGGTTGCCACGGCAATAGCGACCGGTGGACCCGGGGCGCCGTTCTGGATGGTCCTGATCGCGTTTCTTGGCATGGCAACGAAGTACGCCGAGGCGGTTCTCGGAGTGAAGTTCCGCCGCGTTGCCGAAGACGGCACGATGTCCGGCGGCCCGATGTATTACATCGAAAAAGGGCTCGGCCTGAAATGGTTGGCGACCGTTTTTGCCGTGTTCGGTCTCATAGCCGGTGTAGCCGTCGGAAACATGGCGCAGTCGAACTCCGTCGCCAAGGTATTCGAGACGAAATTCGCGATACCAAGCGCAGCCACGGGCATTTTCCTCATGATCATTACGTGGCTCGTGATAGTTGGGGGCATACGGCGGATCGCGCACGTCACCGAGGCGCTGGTGCCCACGATGGTCATCGTATATATAGTGTCGGGTCTGACGATACTTGCTCTGCGTTACGATGCTATTCCCGCCACAATAGCTCTGATCTTCCGGAGCGCTTTTACCCCAACAGCCGCTGCAGGCGGATTCCTTGGGGCGACAGTAGCGAAAGCGATGCGGCTCGGGATTTCCCGGGGTCTGCTGTCGAACGAAGCGGGACTCGGCAGCGCCCCTATCGCCCACGGTGCCGCGAAAACCAAAAGCGCGGTGCGCCAAGGGTTTGTGGCTATGATGGGCGTGTTCATTGACACGATTCTAGTGTGCAGTATGACGTCGCTTGTGATATTGCTTTCCGGCCAATGGAAGGGATTCTTTGAAGACGGCATCACCCAGTTGTCCAGCACACCGCTCACGGCGGCGGCGTTCGACTCCGTGCTTCAGGTTGGCCAGCTCAAGATAGGCGGCTATATCGTTGCCGTATGCTCGATTCTGTTCGGCTACTCCACTCTCATAGGCTGGTCGTACTACAACGAGCAGTTTGTCCGGTACATCTGGGGACCGAGAGCGGTGCCTCTGTACCGCTGGATATTCTGTGCCATCTGCGTGTTGGGCGCTGTGGCGACGATCGAGCTTATCTGGTCCTTCGGCACGCTATGCGTCGCGTTCATGGCAATACCCAACCTGATAGCGCTCATATTGCTCAGCGGGGTCGTCGGAAAAGAGACACTCGCGTACCGCGAAGAAGACGAATAATAGACGCCAAGTCCAGTCACGGGTGGTTCTTCAAGTCTGTCTCGGGGTGCTCCGCTTTACCCGTCGTTTCAACATGCGCCCCAACTCCCTGAGCATTGCGCGGAACCGCCTTTCCTCGAGTCTGGCAAAAGGGTAATCCCCGAAGCGGGTCCGGCAATACGCCTGGATGAGCTCCGCAGCAAGTTCCTGTTCGGCCGCCGGACGGTAAGCAAGACTCGACAAGAACTCCAGCGGTGCCTGATCAGGCCTCTTGACGACGCCGCGCCGTGCATACGCGAACAGCATGTCCGCGTACAGCGCGGCGACACTCCTTTTCGGCGGGGAGAGCGACCTGCTCAGACCGGCCAGGATCCGTCTTCTTCTGACGACTAAGAGGTGCCGCAACAGGAGGATTAGATAAGAGAGGGCACCCAGATAAACGGCTAATACAACCGGTCGCCACACGCCGCCGGGGATTAGCCGCGAGCCTCGCCCGATCGACGCGAGCTTATCCTTGGATTGAACAAGAAAGGTCCGGATTCTCGCCCCCGTCGTCTTAACTAAACTCAACTGCCGATTCTGATTGTATCCAATGACGTACTTGTACCACTTCATCTGCAGCGCCAGAGTGTACCGGGACACAAATGATCTAAGAGTGGCCCACCACGACTGACGTAACTCAATCTCGCTCACGGCCGGAGACGGATCGAACGGAACCCAACCGAAATCCGGAAAGAACACCTCGACCCAGACATGCGCGAAATCCTGGCGTATAGCGTAGAACGCCCCGAACTCGTTCCATTCACCGCCTCGGAACCCGCTCGCGATACGGGCCGGTACCCCGACGCATCTCAGCAATGTCGCCATAGCTGTCGCAAAAAACTCGCAGTGACCCATCCTTGAGTTGAACAGAAAGTGTTCAAGAGGCGCCTCGATCATGTCGGAAGAACCTGTCAAGCTGTACACGTAGTTGCTGCGCAGATATGACTGCAAGGCCGCGGCCTTGTCGTAAGGATTGGCAGCATCCTCCGTGATATCGGCCGCAAGGGTGCGCACTCTCGGATCGAGAGCCGGAGGTAGCTGGTCGACGTAGTATGTCCTGTACGCCTCAGGGTAGTCTTCGCTCGAACGGCGCAGTTCTTGCGGGTCGATCCGCATAGGCTGGGAGTGGACTGTGTAGTTCAGATCCTCTTGCCTAACGCTGTTGATACTCCAGGACTCGTCGTACCTGTCCCACAACACGACGTCGAAGTCGCCCACCACCCGTCTCATCTCAGGCAGCCCGAAGAGGTACGAGGTATCGATCGAGTCCACGTAAACGACCTGCTCAATAAGGGGTATATCCGGCGGTATCGCCCTCGGTTCGAAAATCCCTTCCTCGTCCCGGCTGATTTCGAACGCCCTCGTGAACGCAGCGTCGCGAGCAGGTCTCAGTTTGATCCATCGCTGGCCGTCGTAACGGTCCAGCGCCATCGCCCGCCAGTACAGCTCCCCCGGAAAACCTTCGGGGAACTGTGGCATCTCTATCTTCATCACAATGGTGGGGTCCGAGAAAACCTGGCCAAAAGTCGCAAGCTCCACCTCCTCAGTGAAACCGACTTCCTGAGACTGTTGCCGCCGCGACAGAAACCCCGCTTCAAGTCTGGGCACCGTGTAGAAAAGTCCCGCCGTGAGCAGGACTGTAGCAAGTGCCAGTGCAGTGTTCGTTATTACGAGGTTGGCGTCAACGATTCTGGCATGCTTAAGACTGGGACGACGCCCTTTCGCGGAGTAGGCTGGCGCACCCCGCTCGCTCTCGACGATTGCCACCCGTGCCGCCCGCTCGAACTCGGTCTTCAGATGGAACAGCACGAGCGTCCACACCGCTGCGACCACAAATATGATAAGCGCCACCACGAATATGGCATCAGTCGTGAGAACCGACGCGGCCAGCAACTGGAAGAAAGACATGAGGTACATATGAACATAATCTCTGTCCTCCTTCCTGTTGAGCAGTTTGACGACCTGGATGAATATCAGCAGGTGCGTCACGCCGAGCACCAGGTCGGAGATGACAAGATCGAACGGAAGAATCAGAAGATAAGCCAGCGACGCGGCGCTCCACAGCCGCCTGTACCCGGGAAACCTGTTGCTGATCCTCTCCGCAAGAGGGCTCAGGAACAGGCACACAGCCGCCAGCGCAAGCAATCCCGACCCAAAATGGCCGGTCCAGACAAGTGCGAGAAATCCCGACAGGACCCACACGTGCGTCCATATTCTGAAATGAAGAAACAATCTGTTCATGCGTCAAGTCCTACCGCCCGCGTCGAGTATGCGGCCGGCACTTGCCCGTCGCCGGCGTCGAGCGTTCGAACCGGTTGTCAATCGAACTCGACTTCATCGAACTGGACTATCGACACGCGCGGCTCGCGTAAATAGCGTCCAAACCTGGCACTGTCCGGCGTCAGAATGACAGAGACCATGCTCCCGCCGTGTTCATCATGTTTGTGAAGTTCCGACAAGAGCGTTTCATGTGTACCTCGGCTCTGTTCAACAAGCGCCAGACATCGCAGAACCCTGTGCAAGTGGCGTTCCATGGAACCGAAACCGACCGACTCGCCCGGTACCATGAGGTTCACATCGTACCCGTCACGTAAACAGCGGTATGCAAGCGAAGCGCAGAACGTCACCGCCTTCTCAAACATCTCTTCCGCACCAGGCGCGTCGTATCCTTCAAGATCGGTGTCGAGAACCAGTACGAGCCCCTTGTGTTCGGGTCTCTCGAACTCTCTCAACATAAGCTTGCCCTGTTTAGCGGAAACCTTCCACGAGATGAGACGCGCATCGTCTCCGTGCAAATACGCGCGTAAACCATGATACTCGCTCCCGCGACCCCGACCGCCGTGGGAGACCATCTCCCCGGGAACCAGTACTCGCTCCACAAGCGACTCTTTAAGATCTCTGAGTTCCGGATAGACCAGCACTTCATGGCCACCGTCGCGGAGCAAACCGTGCTCGAAGAGCCCGAAGGGATAACCCGTCGAAAGACGGGTCGGCCCCAAACGATGGAGCCCGCGCCGGTTGAAAGTCCTCGGTACGGCGAGCGTTGCAACATCGCCCGGCGACACTTTAGGGATATACCCGGCGGGACCGCCGTCGCGTTGACCGGCCTCAACATCCAATGAGAACGAGTGTAAAACCCACTTATCATTGCGCACTCGTATCACCAGCTCAGCGGATTGGCCTGCGTGCACGATGCGAGGGAATGACCGCTCCACCGACAGACGAACCAGAGTTATCCTCGCAAGTACCACCGACACCACCATCAGGCTCAGCATCATCCCGCACACGAGATACAGCAGACTGTTACCGGTGTTCCAGGCAGCCACGAGCACGAAGAATCCGGCGCTGACGAACACTATGCCGCTGGTTCTGAACCTGAAATATCTGTTTCGGCGTATCTGCCGATTTTTCAGAAGTGGCACACGCATTTTCCCGGTTGGAACTCGACAAAAATCGTGCTGACTCTCAGGAAACTGTCCTACAAGGGAACGTGGAGACTGTCCAGTATCTCACAAATGACCTTTTCTGCCGCCTCCGTGGTAGTGCCTGTAGTCATACGTTGGGATTTGAGAATAATGCGGTGAGAAAGAACAGCGACAGCGAGCGCTTTGATGTCATCCGGCGTAACGTAGTCTCTACCGTCTACTAGAGCGCATGCCTGGGCTGTCTGATGGAACGACATGGTTCCTCTCGGGCTCACCCCGAGATCGATGTCGTCGCGTTGCCTCGTTTCTTGGACTATTGCCATTATGTAGTCCACAAGTGTATCGTCCACTTTAACTTCCCGCACCCTATCCTGGAGCGCGATGACCTCATCCGCGTCTAGCACCGGCTCCAACTGTTCGACCGGGAACGAACCGTCCTTTCTGTTGAGTATGCGCACCTCATCATCCTTGCCCGGGTAACCGACCCTGAGCCGCAGGGAGAACCTGTCGAGCTGGGATTCCGGGAGCGGATACGTTCCCTCGTATTCCACGGGATTCTGTGTGGCGAGCACGATAAACGGGCGCGGCAGCGAATATGTGACGTTGTCAACCGAGACTCGCCGCTCGTTCATCGCCTCCAGCAGAGCGCTCTGGGTTTTCGGGGTCGTCCGGTTGATCTCGTCTGCAAGAACCACGTTCGAGAATATGGGGCCGGGTCTGAACTGGAAATGTTTGGAACTCTCGTCGAGCACGGAAACACCGATTATGTCCGACGGCAAAAGGTCGCTTGTGAACTGTACGCGCGCGAACGAACAGTTGATCGATTTGGCCAGCGCGTGCGCCAGCGTCGTTTTGCCTATACCGGGAACATCTTCAATCAGTATGTGCCCTCGAGCGAGAAGCCCCGCCACACACAGCTCTACAACGTCGCGCTTGCCGAATATGACTCGCTCGACATTGTCAATAAGAGCGCCGATCTGAGTCTCTACTGCTGTGCGGCCCTGCATGATCAAACCTGCCTCCTCCAACAGGTTGGACGGGGAATCTCCTCCGACGTTGCAACACATTACTGTCAATGGTACTAGTAAGAACCCGCCTAATGATAGCACTCCCTATACCCATATGTCAAACCACGGTTTCGAGCCCGACACCTTGCTCCGGCTCCATGTGTTGGCCGGCGTCGACGCTACCGGCGCGGGCGTTCGATAAGACGGATGCCCTGCTTCTCGGACACGGCTTGTCGATACGAGAGTGAATCAGTGAAATGTTTGGCGCTCCGCGAACGAATCCCCGCAAACGGCTCCAGCCCGCGCCAATCCGAGCCGCAAAATGGGCCCTGACCTTCAAGCCCGGACCGGCATGTCGCGCATTGACTTCGGGCGGCGTTGCGAGGTATGATATAATATAGATGGCGGCAGCTGTGGGTGGTGCAATCACTTTTGGACAGGGATGATCCCCGCCCCTCGAAGCGAGGGTCTCGTGCCAATGCCCAAGACGAACATAGTTCTGATAGTAGATGACGACGCAGCGATACTTAAGCTGCTCGAGACCAAGCTGAGCAGGGAAGGTTATACGTGCGTTACGGCAAATGAGTCTGAAAAGGCGCTCGGTTTGGCGCGTGACAATTCGGTGGACGTCGCGCTCATAGATGTAAAGATGCCCGGAATGGATGGGATTGAGTTGACAAAGTCCATCAAGCAGGTGGACCCTGACTTGTGCGTCGTCATGATGACCGGGTATCCCGATGTCGACTACGCCGTCGACGCCATGCGAAGCGGTGCCGAGGACTACATTTTCAAACCGTTTAACCTGGATGAGGTAAGTATGAGCATCCAGAGGTCGATCCAGAAGCGCGAACTCATAATTCAGAACAGGGAGTATCAGCGCGACCTCGAGCGCAAAGTGAAGGACAAAACCGAGGAGATTGGAAGGGCGAACAAAGATCTCAGAGAAACCAAAGAGTATCTTGAGAACCTGATCGAGAGCTCAGTGGACGGAATAGTGACAACCGACAAGGCAGGACGCATTACCTTCGCAAGCAAGGGCGCTCAGGAAATATTGGGATACAATGGTGAAGAGCTTGTCGGGCGGTTCGCACACGAGTTTTATCTGGGCGGCCAGAGAGAATCCGAGGAGATCATGGAGACCCTCGAAGAGCACGGCAGGCTGCGCAACCGTGAGATGCAGTTTATACGAAAGGATGAAGAGACGGTGACCGTTTCGCTCTCAGTTTCTCTTCTGCGGGACAGAAACGGGGCGGTCATCGGAACGCTGGGCATAAGTAAGGACATCACCGAGCAGAAAAAGCTCGAGCGCGACTTGAGGGAGCTGTCCATCAAGGATAGTCTCACCGGATTGTACAACCAGCGCCATTTCTACGAACGGCTCGAGGTGGAGATCGAGCGCGCCAAACGGCAGAATCATCCATTGTCGCTGCTGCTATTTGATATCGACCATTTCAAGTCGTACAACGATAAACACGGTCATCTCGCCGGCGATGGAGTACTGGAGAAGGTCGGCGAGATTGTCGGAGAATGTACACGTGAACATGTTGACAGCGGGTACCGGTACGGCGGCGACGAGTTCACGGTGATTCTCTCGGAAACGACTCAGGAACAGGCGTTGAGCATTGCGGAACGTCTGAGAAACACGTTTGAAGAGCGCGGGTTCGACGCGCTGACGCTCAGCATAGGCCTGATGACGTACGATTCGAAGTTCACGTCCAAAACGTTCATCAAGCGGGCGGACGAAGCGATGTACGGGTCGAAGCGGTCGGGAGGCAACCGAGTCTACATCTTGTCCTCCGACTAGCTTACAATCCTGGACGACGGGTTACGTCCAATTCCAAACGAAAGTGTTGAACGGTGAAGTTTGCAATATGCAACGAAATGTTCGAGGGTTGGGCTCAGCGGGAAGTGTTCCGGTTCGTGTCCGGTCTGGGCTACGAAGGCGTTGAGATCGCACCGTTCACGCTCGCGGAGTCGGTTGCGGAGCTTAGCGCGGACGACAGGGCCCGACTTAGGCGCGACGCCGAGAAGTTCGGCATCGAGATTGTAGGTCTGCACTGGCTGCTGGCATCCCCGCCGGGCCTTCATATCTCGCATCCGGACGAATCGGTCAGAGAGCGGACGGCAGCCTATCTCAAAGACCTGGTAGGATGTTGCGCGAACCTCGGCGGAAACCTCATGGTGTTCGGCTCGCCAAAGCAGCGGAACGTCCTGCCGGATCTCTCGCCGAAACAGGCCCGCGAACGTGCCATCAAGACATTCGAAGACGTCCTGCCCGCAGCCGAAGCCGGGGACGTCACCATATGTCTGGAGCCGCTGACATCGGCTGAGACGGACTTCGTGAATACCGCCGCGGAGGCTGTCGAGATCATCGACCGGATCGGTCACCCAAACCTGCGCCTGCACCTGGACGTCAAAGCCATGTGTTCGGAAACCCAGCCTATCCCTGCCATAATAAGAGAGTACGCACCGTACATGCGCCATTTTCATGCAAACGACCCGAACCTGCGCGGACCGGGGTTCGGCGACCTTGATTTTGCTCCCATCATGGCCGCGCTCAAAGATGTCGGGTACGACCAATACGTATCGGTGGAAGTGTTCGATTTCTCGCCCGATCCGGAGACGATCGCCTCAAAGAGTATCGAATATCTCAAGGGATTCTGAGCGTTTTACCGAGATACCTCCCGGCCCGCTCAAAGATTCAAGGCGGCGCACGGTCCAAGTCCGTGCCTCTTAAAGGCACTACTACGAGCTGGAGGCAAACCGGTCCTGTCTCGTGCCGTGATACTGGGTGTGGGTGTACTGAAACTCCCTTTTGCTATTAGGCTTGAGGTCGAGAGTGAACTTCACGGTATCCATATCGACCTTCTCGAACTTGCCGACATCACCCGACTTCTTCAGCTCGAAATACTGGTTCGGGAAGTTGCGTGTAACCTCGACCCTGACCGGTATGTCGCGGAAGTTCTCGACCTCGACTTTGAATTTGTTGATCTCGTCAAACCCGTCTATATTGCCTCTCCTGTCGAAAGCGTAGTTCGCGGTACCGTACTTCATCAGTTTCGGCTTTACGCGTACGTCCGGCGCGGCGCCGAGGTTGAGCTCGACGTCCTCGTCCACGGGTATATATTTGAAACCCGCTTGGCCGGTATAACTCAGATGCGCCTGCTCGTCCACGGTGCGGAAGACCTTGATGACGCCGTCGGGTATCGGTGTATCCCCCAGCTTGTGTTCCTTGTCGTTCTTGAACGAGAGGAAACGGACCACATCCTCGCCGTAACGGTCTTCCTCGTACTTGTAGAGATTCTTGACCGGCACACTCTTCGTTTTGAACGACGGGAGCCGTTTCGACCAGCCGTTCGGTATCGTCTCGGTACCCTCGATCGTGTACAGGAAGTACTCCGAAAGACCTTCCTTCTTGATCTCCTTTGGTCGCGCACCCCCGATCGCCCTTTTCGCCGAGTACTCGAGTTCTGCGTACGCTCGGACACCTTCGATCATGTCCGCATCCTTCACAACGTCGCCAACTATTCCCGGAAACGGCCGCCCGTACGGGAACTCGCGTTGGGCAAGCTCGGCGATCTGGTCAAGGATGTGCATCTTACCGACTATCAGCCGCGTCTCCGCGTCCGGATAGTCCTCGCCACTCCGGTTCGACACGCGCACGTAACCCTCGAGATCCATCACCTTCTCGTCGTGGCTCAGCGTCCCTAGATAGAACGCCCGCCACGACAGCCCTGATGTGAAATAGGTGATCTCGATCGGTACGCTGCCGCTCACGCCCGATCGGATATGCCACAGACCAAGATTTCTCACTCGCGGCGGGTACGTGATGTCGAAAATGTCGATCTTGTCGGCGGACTTCTTCGGCACGATATCGAGCGACGTCGGGTCGATCAACGTGCCCGCCCACGAGAACTGGAGCACGTTCTCGCCCTTTTTCATCGTCAGTTCGCGCAGGTCTCTCGCGAGCGTGAGATCTGCGGAGTTGTAGATGGTAAGCTGCACCTTCTTGCCCGCGGGCAGCGTTACGAAATCCACCTTAGCAAACGCGGAACTCGTCGCCACGCAGATCAACGCAGCCGCCAGCATTACGCTCGTTATAAGATATCTCATGTTCGCCACGACTTGCTCCCTACGACCTCGACGCAGACCGGTCCTGTCTCGTGCCGTGATACTGGGTGTGGGTGTATTCGAACTCCCTCTTGCTGTTCGGCTTGAGGTCGAGCGTGAACTTCACGGTATCCATATCGACCTTCTCGAACTTGCCGA
>Ga0180438_10005474_pt1 | contig 17608 bp, 10 predicted proteins | sample SS_ome_12_FD_132455 | JGI IMG/M metagenome (GOLD analysis project Ga0180438, IMG submission 132455) | Hypersaline lake sediment archaeal communities from the Salton Sea, California, USA - SS_3_D_2 metaG | ecosystem: Environmental > Aquatic > Non-marine Saline and Alkaline > Hypersaline >...
AAACCTTCATGCTACAAATATAACCGATCAGCATTGCGATAATTATGTGAGAAAACGCAAAAAGGATGGAGTGAAATACAACACCATTCATCGTGAGCTTGCCGATATTCAGGCAATTCTGAACTGGTCCGCTGCCCGGAGGCCTGCGCTTATCCCTTTTAATCCAATACGAAATTATAAAAAGCCAGCCCGTGACGATGATATTATTATGCCGCCGACGCTGGAAGAAACCACCCGGATCCTGGCCAAGGCCCCGGACCATCTCAAGCGATATATCCTGCTTTCGTATTATCTGGGCCTGCGTCCTGGGGCGGTGGAGCTATTAAGTTTGACCTGGGGCAATATGATCTGGGAATCAGAGAGCATGCTCGTAATCTCCGCTCATAAAGGCGGGCCTGAAAAGCGAATTGTACCGGTGCATGAAGACTTTCTGCCACTGCTTAAAAAATGGGCCAAGGGTGATAAAAATAAGGGCCCTATAATCCATATTCGAGGGAAGCCTATACAGAGTATTAAGACAGCATGGAAAGGCGCCCTGAAGCGTGCCGGGATCACACGGCGATTACGGCCTTATGATTTGCGACACCATTTTATTACCCGGGCCCTGGAAAATGGAGGAGACCTCAAAGCGATTTCTGAAATCGTGGGATCCAGACCTGAAACAATTACAAAACATTATCAACATGTGACCCGGGAATTACATCGCAAAACCATTGAAAAAATCCCTTCTCTGGCTATACAAGTATAGCCAAAAAATAAGTATAGCCAGCTGCTAACTGGCTATACTTACAAGGCTAATCGATTTTTGACCATTCAGTTGCGAACGTACCGCTCTCCCATCTGAGCTACATCCCCACTATTATCCTTAAAGGCTCAACTTTCAGCATTCGTATTACTTTTTTAATCTTGCATTTTTTTCCTTTGGATTCAAGCCCAAATAAAAACAAAAAAGGATTTCTGTAGCTTTCTTTATTGATTTTTTCGTTTAACTTGATGAATGACATCAAACAGGAAAGCGCATAGTGTATAGAGCATAGGGTTTCATAGAGAAATTGGGCTACGTTCATTCCTTTTTCTTAAACACCTTTAATAGCTCTTTAAGAGAGGATAGCTCTTTGCTTCCTAAAACATATGCAGAGATAACATATATAACAAGCCCTGCGCATACTATTATCAAAATTGCTAAAGCGAGATGAAAAGTTTTTTGTTCCACAATGCTACTAAAAACCTTAAAGGCCAGAAAATAAATGCAGATACTCATAATAAGAGATGATATAAAAGACCTTGCGATTGAACATATCACTGTCCTTCTCTCAATACCTCCCAGCCTCTTTTGTAACAAAAAAATGAGCATAAATAGTTGTAGGGTGGAAGCAAGGGAAAGGGCCAAGGCCAGCCCCCCATGCTTTAGGGGGCCCATTAAAGCAAGAGAAAAGGCGATATTTGCAATCATAGCCACTACTGCCACTTTCACAGGGGTTTTGGTATCTTGCAGCGAGTAAAATGCTGACACAAACACCCTAAGGCCAGCAAATGCCCAAAGCCCGATAGAATAATAAAGGAGGGCCTGCGCAGTCATTGTTGCGGTAAATGAGGTAAAGGCACCCCTTTGAAATAATAGCGTAATAATTGGTTGCCTAAGAACAATTAATCCTGCCATTGCTGGTATAGTGATAAACATAGTAAGTCTTAGAGCATGAGAAAGTGTTTGTTTTAATCTGTAAATATCCCCCCCTGCCGCCTCTCTTGAAAGAGATGGTAGAACAGCTGTACTGATTGCTATTGCAAAAACACCGAGAGGAAATTGGACAAGTCTATCGGCATAATAGAGATACGAGACACTGCCCTCTCTAAGTAGAGATGCTAACAGTGTACCAATTAGTTGATTTATTTGATAGATAGCTGAACCAAAGATGGTTGGAAGCATTAACATGCTAATCTTCTTTAAGGCTGGATGCCTTATATTCCATTCCGGTGCAAAAGATAGCCCCTTGTTCATCAAAAAAGGTATCTGTAGTGCCATCTGAATAACCCCTCCCATAATTACACCGAGAGCCAGACCTATTGTTGGTATTTTCATATAGGGAACTATGAAAATAAGAACAGCAATCATTGATAGATTTAAAAAGATAGGTGCTATAGCAGGGGCTGAAAAATGCTTAAGAGAGTTAAGGATCCCCATAAAAAGCGCAAGCAGGCTAACCAGAAATATGTAAGGAAACATAATGCGGGTCAAAAGAACAGTGAGTGCATATTTTTCACCCATACCTCCAAAGCCCGGGGCGATAAGTCTCACAATTAACGGAGAAAGGATAATGCCGAGAATTGTAATAGCTGTTACAATACAAACAAGAAACGTTAAAACAACCCGTGCAAGTAAAAAAGCCTCTTCTCTTGATTTATTCTGTAAATATTCCGTGAAGACAGGGATAAAGGATACAGTGAGCGAACCTTCTGCAAAGAGTCTCCTCAAAAGATTGGGAATCCGAAAGGCAACAAAAAATGCGTCTGCAGACATACCAGAGCCAAAGAAATTGGCAATGAGTATGTCTCTTACCAATCCCAGAATCCTGCTTAAGAAGGTAAAAATACCGACTACCCCGGCTGCCCTTGTAACAAGATCATTTTCATTCATGAAAAACCTTGACACAGTTTCAGGATTAGTTTAATGTCCCTTCAAAAAAAGGGTGCAGGTCTCATACAATCTATTTTGCTAAGTAAAGATCTTAAAATGTATGTAAAGTTTTATCAAGCAGCCTTTTTGATAGATGCTCTATTTTACAGGAGGTAAACACGTGGCAAATCATAAATCTGCTATCAAAAGAGATAGACAAAGCAAAGTGCAAAGATTAAGGAATGCGGGATACAAAACCATGGCTAAAAATGCAGTCAAAGAGCTAAGACTCGCCATAGCTAATAAAAAGATCGAAGATGCAAATCTCTCTCTTAATAAGGCCATTTCCACACTCCAAAAGGTTCAATCCAAAGGTGCTCTACACAAAAATACAGCAAGCAGAAAGATCTCAAGATTAACCCGTCAAACAAACAAACTTGCTATTGTAAGTGCTGAGGAAAACAAAGAAGAAAAATTAGGTTCTCCAAAACAAGATCCCCCCTCGAGCCAGTCCTGATCAAGCCATCAGCCTCATATATATTGTGTAAGGCCTCTTCTAACTCCTCTTCCTGCCAGAATCTTTCCTGAGTTAAATATTTTTCGATCACAAAAGTGGGAAGAGGTTGCAATCTTTTTATCGCTCCCATTCTCCCTCCTCCTTTCTTAATCTCCGACTTGGCTTTCAAGATTAACCTAATTTGTCTCGCCAACATCCCTAAAAGGCCTAATAGTGTATTTGCATCCCGTCCTTGTGTTTCAAAAAGCTTGCTTAAAACAACTATCGCATGGTCAGCATCCTTTTGAGACACATAATCTACGAGATCAAAAACTGTAAAAAGCCTGCTAAAGGTAGTCAATTCCTTTATTTGTTCTACCCCTATCCGGGAATGTGGATACCGCAGGGAAAGTTTGAGTATCTCACTAAAAAGGTCTCTTAAACTGCTTCCAACTATTTGATAAATAAAGGATGATGCCTCTTTATCAATATCTAACTCTAACTCCTTTGCCCTCTTTTGTAACCAGTTGTATACCTGCCGTTCGGATAACTTTTTAAAATTTACTGCCTTGCCAAGCTCCTTAAACCTTTTGTAAAAAATCCCTGTCAAATCTGTTTTGTTTGATATCCAAATAATACAAGTGGAGTCAACTGGATTGTTCATATAGGAAAGAAACTGTTGATACGCGTCTTTAGTAAAGTTCTCAGTTCCCCTCACTATGAGCAATCTGTGGGAAGACATAAAAGGAACAAGATGAGCTCTGTTGAGTATCTCTTGGGCAGAAACCTCACCACCATAAAGCGTCTCCAAATTAAATGCCTTGACTTCGTCAGGTATAAAATCTTTTTTGATTTTATCAAGGGTTATCTCTAACCAGAAATCTTCAGGACCATAAAATAGATAAAAGGGTGCGAAAGCACCCTTATGTAAAAAGGTTAGGACATTCTCCGGAGTTAAATTTTGCATTACAACCTTTCCATAGTCCTTGAATATATTTGTGTGACTTACGTCATGGATAATCCAATTATACCACTATATTAACCAATCTTTTCTGAACAACGATTACTCTTTTTATTTTTTTCTCTTGTATAAAATGCTGAACCCGTTTGTCTTTAAGGGCCAGATCCTGAATCTCATTTTTATTTAATGAAACGGGTATCTCTATTCTGCTCCTTAGCTTGCCATTTACCTGAACAACAATCAAGCAAGTTTCTCTCTTAAGGGCATCTTCTCGGTACACTGGCCAGGAAACAATTGCCAGGCTATCACTATGACCGAGGGACCTCCATAGCTCCTCTGTAATATGCGGTACTACAGGATGCAAGAGCATTACCATTGTATCCACTGCCTCTTTAATAACAGAGGGGGCGAGCTCAGATATTTCTTTCCCATTACTGATAAACTGATTTACCGTATTGAAAAGTTCCATAACCGCACTAATGGCAGTATTAAAATGAAACCTCTTCTCTATATCTTCTGTGACCTTTTTTATGGTTTGGTGTGTCTTCCGGTGAATATCTTGCAAATCAGGTGGAAGGGATTGGGTTGCATCATAGGGTTTTGCGTTAGAGAGGGTTTGCCTATTTTCAAAAACCAGACGCCATACCCTGTTGAGAAATCTCCACGCACCTTCTACACCTTCGTCGCTCCATTCGAGATCCCTCTCAGGAGGGGATGCAAACAAACAAAACATCCTTACTGTGTCTGCACCATATCGATCAACAAGCTTCTGTGGATCGATCACATTTTTGGTAGACTTGGACATCTTTACAGATCCCCCGATTTGTGCCTCCTTGCCGCAATAAGCGCATCTGCCTTCCTTTACCTCTTCAGGAAAAAGATACCCATGCTCCAGGCACTTGAAGGTCTCTTTACATACCATGCCCTGGGTCAGGAGATTCGTAAAAGGTTCATCTATTTTTAGATACGCCATATCCCTAAGAACCTTTGTGTAGAACCTGGAATAAAGGAGATGCAGTATTGCATGCTCAATACCGCCGATATATTGATCCACAGGCATCCAATACGCTACCTTTTCCTTATCAAAGATACTATTCTCATACCTTGGAGATGCGAATCTGTCAAAATACCATGATGATTCAACAAAGGTATCCATGGTATCTGTCTCTCTTTTTGCTTTTTGGCCGCACTGTGGGCATGTCGTTTCATAAAAAGAAGCCTCATGTGGAAGCGGCGATTTTCCTCCTTCTTTTAAATCCAAGTCAACTGGGAGTAACACTGGTAGCTGATCCTCAGGTACGGGAATAGCGCCACACTGTGGACAATAAATAATAGGTATAGGTGCCCCCCAATATCTCTGTCTGCTCACTCCCCAGTCTTTCAGGCGATAATTTATCGTTTTATAGCCCATTCCCTTTGATTCCAGATATTCAATTATTGAGTCCAAGGCCTCCATATTCGGCATCCCATTAAATGGACCAGAGTTTACTAAAACCCCTTCATCAACATATGCTTCGGTCATTTCCTCTTCATTCAAATCCGTATCCTCTGGTTTGATGACAACCCTGAGGGATAAATTATACTTCTTGGCAAACTCAAAGTCTCTCTGATCATGGGTAGGGACTGCCATAATCGCACCTGTTCCATACTCATAGAGAACAAAATTGGCTACATAGATAGGTATCTGCTCTCCAGTTGCAGGATTCAGACAATACCTTCCGGTAAATATTCCCTCTTTGGCCGTAAAATCAGCTGTCCTCATAAACGTATCTACCTTGAGAATTCTCTCAACAAATTTTTTTACCTCTTTTTCTTGAGGCATGTCTTTCATTAATTCCTTAATAAATGGATGTTCTGGGGCAAAACAAAGAAAGGTTGCACCAAAAATCGTATCTTGTCGGGTTGTAAAGACCTCAATAACACTATCAGAATCAACTACTGGAAACCTTAAAATAGCTCCATGGCTCTCCCCTATCCAGTTTTTCTGCATAGTGAGTACCTTCTCTGGCCACCCTGGAAGCTTATTACAATAATCGAGCAGTTCTTTTGTATAGTCTGTAATTTTAAGAAACCAACTATCCATCTCCTTTAAGGTAACCTCTTGATCAGGATGTCTCCAGCAGCATCCATCGACAACCTGTTCGTTGGCTAACACTGTCTTACAGAGGTCACACCAATTAACATAGGTCTTCTTTTTATAAGCCAGACCTTTTTTAAACATCTCTACAAAAATAAGTTGCTCCCAGCGATAATATTCAGGCCGGCAGGTGGCCAGCTCCCTGTTCCAATCATAGCTGAAACCCATCCTCTTTAATTGGGACCTCATGTAGTCTATATTATCGTACGTCCACTTTGCAGGATGCGTGTTATTCTCAATAGCTGCATTTTCCGCAGGCATACCAAACGCATCCCAGCCCATTGGATGAAGCACATTAAATCCCCTCATCCGCTTATATCTGGCAACTACATCTCCGATAGCATAATTTCTGACATGCCCCATATGTATCTTGCCAGAGGGATACGGATACATTTCAAGCAAATAGTACTTTTTCTTTCCTTTATCTTCAGTGACCTTAAAATAATCGTTTTTTTCCCAGAATGACTGCCATTTAACCTCTGTTTTTTGAGGATCATACTTTTTCATTTACTTTGCCTCTATACTGTTATCAATTGCTATAGAATAATCAGACGCAGGAAGATTCAGATATGTTCTTAATTCCCGCCTTAAACATTGTAAATCAGGGAAATTTTTTTCATCAATGGTAAAAATAACCTTTAATGAAAAATTGACTGCATCTCTTTTATGTATACTGTGATAGTTAATAAGAGTAATTATAGTATATTTTATCAACTCCATATAATTTATTTTGATCCCTTTAACCCAGGGGACCATGATCCCAAATTCGTACAATTCAAGCTTCTCAAGTGTTGATGCTATTTTTTTGATAGCCGAGGATAAAATCTCGAATGAATAATTTTCGGGTGAACCTAAGCCAACAAACAGCAATTTATCGGCCTTAATCCTTTGTTGAGAGGCTACCAGAATAAGTTCATCTTGTTTTCCGCTAACAAAATTTTTTCCTATTAACTGGGCTAAAGTGCCGGTTAACTTTTCATCGAGCCTAGAAAGGTATCCTGTAAGGAGTGATGCATTATTAAATAGGAAGGCAACCACGGCCTGACACCATAGTTGATCCAAAAATCTGTGAGTTAGCCTTAGATCCAATTTCATATTGAAGTTGCATAAATTTAGGAATTTATAGATTTAGGTATTTATAAATTAAGGAATTTCTTCATTAGCAACTGTCACCCTGTGTTTTCTTATTTTATTTCACCGGGGCCGGTGTTCTGGTTTGTTTTGTTTAGAGAAGTATAAATCTTATCCAATATGCCGTTAATAAAGGCACCTGACTCCTCAGTTCCAAATTTTTTCCCTAAATCTACCGCCTCATTAATAGAAACCTTTGGTGGTATATCATCCCTGTATAAAAGCTCATATACAGCTAATCGTAAAATAGAGTGATCAACTCTTGCTATCCTTTCTAATCGCCAATTCTGAGAAGTTTTAGATATCAAATTATCAAGCTCTTTGATATGAACGCAGACCCCCAGGACAAGCTCCTTTGAAAAGATCTCAATACCTTCAGATATACCAAAATTATTGCAGATTAAATCAAAGGCTGTAGCGGGATCATCTTTTTTTGAAAACTCAAGATGAAAAAGAACCTTTATTGCCAGCTCCCTCGAGCGCCTTCTTTTTCCCATATTCTAAACTTAGGGCTTTGCCCCAACGAAATATCCGAGCAATGGATAACTGGAGTGATGAATAACCTAATCGAGGGCCTTAAACAGGCTGACCATCTCCATAGCCGAGACAGCAGCATCCCAACCCTTGTTTCCACTCTTTGCGCCAGCTCTTTCAATGGCCTGCTCTAAGGTATCACTAGTTATCATTCCAAATGAAACTGGAATCTTGCTCTCAAGGGCAATCGTAGCTATTCCTCTTGCTACCTGTGAGCTGATGTATTCAAAGTGTGGAGTAGCACCCCTGATTACGGCCCCCAAGCAGATCACGCATTCAAATTGACCGTTCATTGACAATTTTTTTGCCATAGAAGGGATTTCAAAGGCACCAGGCACCTTAACAATAGTTATCTGGTCATCAGATGCCCCATGCCTTTTTAGGGCATCTAATGCCCCATCCAATAATCGTTGGCATATAAAATTATTAAAACGACTCACAACAATTGCACATGTAATTCCCCTTGCAGAAATTTCTCCTTCAATAAATTTAGGCATTGGCACCCCCTTTGGCTTTGTTAGATTTGTCGTATTGTTTCATTGATACATTGTTGACCATTCAACTATTGATACTCATTATATGCCCCAATTTTTCACATTTGGTTAAAAGATAACGCACATTTTCAGGTCTTGGAGGAACTTCAATAGGCACCCTTCCTGTTACTATTAGGCCATAGCCGTTTAGACCGACCATCTTCTTAGGATTATTTGTCATTATCCTCATTCTTCTTACACCTAATGCGACAAGGATTTGCGCACCAACTCCATAATCTCTCAAGTCAGGCTTAAAGCCAAGTTTTTCATTTGCCTCTACTGTATCAAAACCCTTATCCTGTAATCCATAGGCCTTAAGCTTATTGGCAAAACCTATTCCCCGACCTTCCTGCCTCAAATAGACAACAACACCGAGTCCCTCCTGATCGATCATCTTTAAAGATGATCGATCAGGAGGGACTCGGTGTTGTTGTCTATTTGAGGCAGGAAGGTCGGGGAATAGGTTTTGCCAATAAGCTTAAGGCCTATGGATTACAGGATAAGGGTTTTGATACAGTAGAGGCAAATGAAAAACTTGGCTTTAAGCCTGACTTGAGAGATTATGGAGTTGGTGCGCAAATCCTTGTCGCATTAGGTGTAAGAAGAATGAGGATAATGACAAATAATCCTAAGAAGATGGTCGGTCTAAACGGCTATGGCCTAATAGTAACAGGAAGGGTGCCTATTGAAGTTCCTCCAAGACCTGAAAATGTGCGTTATCTTTTAACCAAATGTGAAAAATTGGGGCATATAATGAGTATCAATAGTTGAATGGTCAACAATGTATCAATGAAACAATACGACAAATCTAACAAAGCCAAAGGGGGTGCCAATGCCTAAATTTATTGAAGGAGAAATTTCTGCAAGGGGAATTACATGTGCAATTGTTGTGAGTCGTTTTAATAATTTTATATGCCAACGATTATTGGATGGGGCATTAGATGCCCTAAAAAGGCATGGGGCATCTGATGACCAGATAACTATTGTTAAGGTGCCTGGTGCCTTTGAAATCCCTTCTATGGCAAAAAAATTGTCAATGAACGGTCAATTTGAATGCGTGATCTGCTTGGGGGCCGTAATCAGGGGTGCTACTCCACACTTTGAATACATCAGCTCACAGGTAGCAAGAGGAATAGCTACGATTGCCCTTGAGAGCAAGATTCCAGTTTCATTTGGAATGATAACTAGTGATACCTTAGAGCAGGCCATTGAAAGAGCTGGCGCAAAGAGTGGAAACAAGGGTTGGGATGCTGCTGTCTCGGCTATGGAGATGGTCAGCCTGTTTAAGGCCCTCGATTAGGTTATTCATCACTCCAGTTATCCATTGCTCGGATATTTCGTTGGGGCAAAGCCCTAAGTTTAGAATATGGGAAAAAGAAGGCGCTCGAGGGAGCTGGCAATAAAGGTTCTTTTTCATCTTGAGTTTTCAAAAAAAGATGATCCCGCTACAGCCTTTGATTTAATCTGCAATAATTTTGGTATATCTGAAGGTATTGAGATCTTTTCAAAGGAGCTTGTCCTGGGGGTCTGCGTTCATATCAAAGAGCTTGATAATTTGATATCTAAAACTTCTCAGAATTGGCGATTAGAAAGGATAGCAAGAGTTGATCACTCTATTTTACGATTAGCTGTATATGAGCTTTTATACAGGGATGATATACCACCAAAGGTTTCTATTAATGAGGCGGTAGATTTAGGGAAAAAATTTGGAACTGAGGAGTCAGGTGCCTTTATTAACGGCATATTGGATAAGATTTATACTTCTCTAAACAAAACAAACCAGAACACCGGCCCCGGTGAAATAAAATAAGAAAACACAGGGTGACAGTTGCTAATGAAGAAATTCCTTAATTTATAAATACCTAAATCTATAAATTCCTAAATTTATGCAACTTCAATATGAAATTGGATCTAAGGCTAACTCACAGATTTTTGGATCAACTATGGTGTCAGGCCGTGGTTGCCTTCCTATTTAATAATGCATCACTCCTTACAGGATACCTTTCTAGGCTCGATGAAAAGTTAACCGGCACTTTAGCCCAGTTAATAGGAAAAAATTTTGTTAGCGGAAAACAAGATGAACTTATTCTGGTAGCCTCTCAACAAAGGATTAAGGCCGATAAATTGCTGTTTGTTGGCTTAGGTTCACCCGAAAATTATTCATTCGAGATTTTATCCTCGGCTATCAAAAAAATAGCATCAACACTTGAGAAGCTTGAATTGTACGAATTTGGGATCATGGTCCCCTGGGTTAAAGGGATCAAAATAAATTATATGGAGTTGATAAAATATACTATAATTACTCTTATTAACTATCACAGTATACATAAAAGAGATGCAGTCAATTTTTCATTAAAGGTTATTTTTACCATTGATGAAAAAAATTTCCCTGATTTACAATGTTTAAGGCGGGAATTAAGAACATATCTGAATCTTCCTGCGTCTGATTATTCTATAGCAATTGATAACAGTATAGAGGCAAAGTAAATGAAAAAGTATGATCCTCAAAAAACAGAGGTTAAATGGCAGTCATTCTGGGAAAAAAACGATTATTTTAAGGTCACTGAAGATAAAGGAAAGAAAAAGTACTATTTGCTTGAAATGTATCCGTATCCCTCTGGCAAGATACATATGGGGCATGTCAGAAATTATGCTATCGGAGATGTAGTTGCCAGATATAAGCGGATGAGGGGATTTAATGTGCTTCATCCAATGGGCTGGGATGCGTTTGGTATGCCTGCGGAAAATGCAGCTATTGAGAATAACACGCATCCTGCAAAGTGGACGTACGATAATATAGACTACATGAGGTCCCAATTAAAGAGGATGGGTTTCAGCTATGATTGGAACAGGGAGCTGGCCACCTGCCGGCCTGAATATTATCGCTGGGAGCAACTTATTTTTGTAGAGATGTTTAAAAAAGGTCTGGCTTATAAAAAGAAGACCTATGTTAATTGGTGTGACCTCTGTAAGACAGTGTTAGCCAACGAACAGGTTGTCGATGGATGCTGCTGGAGACATCCTGATCAAGAGGTTACCTTAAAGGAGATGGATAGTTGGTTTCTTAAAATTACAGACTATACAAAAGAACTGCTCGATTATTGTAATAAGCTTCCAGGGTGGCCAGAGAAGGTACTCACTATGCAGAAAAACTGGATAGGGGAGAGCCATGGAGCTATTTTAAGGTTTCCAGTAGTTGATTCTGATAGTGTTATTGAGGTCTTTACAACCCGACAAGATACGATTTTTGGTGCAACCTTTCTTTGTTTTGCCCCAGAACATCCATTTATTAAGGAATTAATGAAAGACATGCCTCAAGAAAAAGAGGTAAAAAAATTTGTTGAGAGAATTCTCAAGGTAGATACGTTTATGAGGACAGCTGATTTTACGGCCAAAGAGGGAATATTTACCGGAAGGTATTGTCTGAATCCTGCAACTGGAGAGCAGATACCTATCTATGTAGCCAATTTTGTTCTCTATGAGTATGGAACAGGTGCGATTATGGCAGTCCCTACCCATGATCAGAGAGACTTTGAGTTTGCCAAGAAGTATAATTTATCCCTCAGGGTTGTCATCAAACCAGAGGATACGGATTTGAATGAAGAGGAAATGACCGAAGCATATGTTGATGAAGGGGTTTTAGTAAACTCTGGTCCATTTAATGGGATGCCGAATATGGAGGCCTTGGACTCAATAATTGAATATCTGGAATCAAAGGGAATGGGCTATAAAACGATAAATTATCGCCTGAAAGACTGGGGAGTGAGCAGACAGAGATATTGGGGGGCACCTATACCTATTATTTATTGTCCACAGTGTGGCGCTATTCCCGTACCTGAGGATCAGCTACCAGTGTTACTCCCAGTTGACTTGGATTTAAAAGAAGGAGGAAAATCGCCGCTTCCACATGAGGCTTCTTTTTATGAAACGACATGCCCACAGTGCGGCCAAAAAGCAAAAAGAGAGACAGATACCATGGATACCTTTGTTGAATCATCATGGTATTTTGACAGATTCGCATCTCCAAGGTATGAGAATAGTATCTTTGATAAGGAAAAGGTAGCGTATTGGATGCCTGTGGATCAATATATCGGCGGTATTGAGCATGCAATACTGCATCTCCTTTATTCCAGGTTCTACACAAAGGTTCTTAGGGATATGGCGTATCTAAAAATAGATGAACCTTTTACGAATCTCCTGACCCAGGGCATGGTATGTAAAGAGACCTTCAAGTGCCTGGAGCATGGGTATCTTTTTCCTGAAGAGGTAAAGGAAGGCAGATGCGCTTATTGCGGCAAGGAGGCACAAATCGGGGGATCTGTAAAGATGTCCAAGTCTACCAAAAATGTGATCGATCCACAGAAGCTTGTTGATCGATATGGTGCAGACACAGTAAGGATGTTTTGTTTGTTTGCATCCCCTCCTGAGAGGGATCTCGAATGGAGCGACGAAGGTGTAGAAGGTGCGTGGAGATTTCTCAACAGGGTATGGCGTCTGGTTTTTGAAAATAGGCAAACCCTCTCTAACGCAAAACCCTATGATGCAACCCAATCCCTTCCACCTGATTTGCAAGATATTCACCGGAAGACACACCAAACCATAAAAAAGGTCACAGAAGATATAGAGAAGAGGTTTCATTTTAATACTGCCATTAGTGCGGTTATGGAACTTTTCAATACGGTAAATCAGTTTATCAGTAATGGGAAAGAAATATCTGAGCTCGCCCCCTCTGTTATTAAAGAGGCAGTGGATACAATGGTAATGCTCTTGCATCCTGTAGTACCGCATATTACAGAGGAGCTATGGAGGTCCCTCGGTCATAGTGATAGCCTGGCAATTGTTTCCTGGCCAGTGTACCGAGAAGATGCCCTTAAGAGAGAAACTTGCTTGATTGTTGTTCAGGTAAATGGCAAGCTAAGGAGCAGAATAGAGATACCCGTTTCATTAAATAAAAATGAGATTCAGGATCTGGCCCTTAAAGACAAACGGGTTCAGCATTTTATACAAGAGAAAAAAATAAAAAGAGTAATCGTTGTTCAGAAAAGATTGGTTAATATAGTGGTATAATTGGATTATCCATGACGTAAGTCACACAAATATATTCAAGGACTATGGAAAGGTTGTAATGCAAAATTTAACTCCGGAGAATGTCCTAACCTTTTTACATAAGGGTGCTTTCGCACCCTTTTATCTATTTTATGGTCCTGAAGATTTCTGGTTAGAGATAACCCTTGATAAAATCAAAAAAGATTTTATACCTGACGAAGTCAAGGCATTTAATTTGGAGACGCTTTATGGTGGTGAGGTTTCTGCCCAAGAGATACTCAACAGAGCTCATCTTGTTCCTTTTATGTCTTCCCACAGATTGCTCATAGTGAGGGGAACTGAGAACTTTACTAAAGACGCGTATCAACAGTTTCTTTCCTATATGAACAATCCAGTTGACTCCACTTGTATTATTTGGATATCAAACAAAACAGATTTGACAGGGATTTTTTACAAAAGGTTTAAGGAGCTTGGCAAGGCAGTAAATTTTAAAAAGTTATCCGAACGGCAGGTATACAACTGGTTACAAAAGAGGGCAAAGGAGTTAGAGTTAGATATTGATAAAGAGGCATCATCCTTTATTTATCAAATAGTTGGAAGCAGTTTAAGAGACCTTTTTAGTGAGATACTCAAACTTTCCCTGCGGTATCCACATTCCCGGATAGGGGTAGAACAAATAAAGGAATTGACTACCTTTAGCAGGCTTTTTACAGTTTTTGATCTCGTAGATTATGTGTCTCAAAAGGATGCTGACCATGCGATAGTTGTTTTAAGCAAGCTTTTTGAAACACAAGGACGGGATGCAAATACACTATTAGGCCTTTTAGGGATGTTGGCGAGACAAATTAGGTTAATCTTGAAAGCCAAGTCGGAGATTAAGAAAGGAGGAGGGAGAATGGGAGCGATAAAAAGATTGCAACCTCTTCCCACTTTTGTGATCGAAAAATATTTAACTCAGGAAAGATTCTGGCAGGAAGAGGAGTTAGAAGAGGCCTTACACAATATATATGAGGCTGATGGCTTGATCAGGACTGGCTCGAGGGGGGATCTTGTTTTGGAGAACCTAATTTTTCTTCTTTGTTTTCCTCAGCACTTACAATAGCAAGTTTGTTTGTTTGACGGGTTAATCTTGAGATCTTTCTGCTTGCTGTATTTTTGTGTAGAGCACCTTTGGATTGAACCTTTTGGAGTGTGGAAATGGCCTTATTAAGAGAGAGATTTGCATCTTCGATCTTTTTATTAGCTATGGCGAGTCTTAGCTCTTTGACTGCATTTTTAGCCATGGTTTTGTATCCCGCATTCCTTAATCTTTGCACTTTGCTTTGTCTATCTCTTTTGATAGCAGATTTATGATTTGCCACGTGTTTACCTCCTGTAAAATAGAGCATCTATCAAAAAGGCTGCTTGATAAAACTTTACATACATTTTAAGATCTTTACTTAGCAAAATAGATTGTATGAGACCTGCACCCTTTTTTTGAAGGGACATTAAACTAATCCTGAAACTGTGTCAAGGTTTTTCATGAATGAAAATGATCTTGTTACAAGGGCAGCCGGGGTAGTCGGTATTTTTACCTTCTTAAGCAGGATTCTGGGATTGGTAAGAGACATACTCATTGCCAATTTCTTTGGCTCTGGTATGTCTGCAGACGCATTTTTTGTTGCCTTTCGGATTCCCAATCTTTTGAGGAGACTCTTTGCAGAAGGTTCGCTCACTGTATCCTTTATCCCTGTCTTCACGGAATATTTACAGAATAAATCAAGAGAAGAGGCTTTTTTACTTGCACGGGTTGTTTTAACGTTTCTTGTTTGTATTGTAACAGCTATTACAATTCTCGGCATTATCCTTTCTCCGTTAATTGTGAGACTTATCGCCCCGGGCTTTGGAGGTATGGGTGAAAAATATGCACTCACTGTTCTTTTGACCCGCATTATGTTTCCTTACATATTTCTGGTTAGCCTGCTTGCGCTTTTTATGGGGATCCTTAACTCTCTTAAGCATTTTTCAGCCCCTGCTATAGCACCTATCTTTTTAAATCTATCAATGATTGCTGTTCTTATTTTCATAGTTCCCTATATGAAAATACCAACAATAGGTCTGGCTCTCGGTGTAATTATGGGAGGGGTTATTCAGATGGCACTACAGATACCTTTTTTGATGAACAAGGGGCTATCTTTTGCACCGGAATGGAATATAAGGCATCCAGCCTTAAAGAAGATTAGCATGTTAATGCTTCCAACCATCTTTGGTTCAGCTATCTATCAAATAAATCAACTAATTGGTACACTGTTAGCATCTCTACTTAGAGAGGGCAGTGTCTCGTATCTCTATTATGCCGATAGACTTGTCCAATTTCCTCTCGGTGTTTTTGCAATAGCAATCAGTACAGCTGTTCTACCATCTCTTTCAAGAGAGGCGGCAGGGGGGGATATTTACAGATTAAAACAAACACTTTCTCATGCTCTAAGACTTACTATGTTTATCACTATACCAGCAATGGCAGGATTAATTGTTCTTAGGCAACCAATTATTACGCTATTATTTCAAAGGGGTGCCTTTACCTCATTTACCGCAACAATGACTGCGCAGGCCCTCCTTTATTATTCTATCGGGCTTTGGGCATTTGCTGGCCTTAGGGTGTTTGTGTCAGCATTTTACTCGCTGCAAGATACCAAAACCCCTGTGAAAGTGGCAGTAGTGGCTATGATTGCAAATATCGCCTTTTCTCTTGCTTTAATGGGCCCCCTAAAGCATGGGGGGCTGGCCTTGGCCCTTTCCCTTGCTTCCACCCTACAACTATTTATGCTCATTTTTTTGTTACAAAAGAGGCTGGGAGGTATTGAGAGAAGGACAGTGATATGTTCAATCGCAAGGTCTTTTATATCATCTCTTATTATGAGTATCTGCATTTATTTTCTGGCCTTTAAGGTTTTTAGTAGCATTGTGGAACAAAAAACTTTTCATCTCGCTTTAGCAATTTTGATAATAGTATGCGCAGGGCTTGTTATATATGTTATCTCTGCATATGTTTTAGGAAGCAAAGAGCTATCCTCTCTTAAAGAGCTATTAAAGGTGTTTAAGAAAAAGGAATGAACGTAGCCCAATTTCTCTATGAAACCCTATGCTCTATACACTATGCGCTTTCCTGTTTGATGTCATTCATCAAGTTAAACGAAAAAATCAATAAAGAAAGCTACAGAAATCCTTTTTTGTTTTTATTTGGGCTTGAATCCAAAGGAAAAAAATGCAAGATTAAAAAAGTAATACGAATGCTGAAAGTTGAGCCTTTAAGGATAATAGTGGGGATGTAGCTCAGATGGGAGAGCGGTACGTTCGCAACTGAATGGTCAAAAATCGATTAGCCTTGTAAGTATAGCCAGTTAGCAGCTGGCTATACTTATTTTTTGGCTATACTTGTATAGCCAGAGAAGGGATTTTTTCAATGGTTTTGCGATGTAATTCCCGGGTCACATGTTGATAATGTTTTGTAATTGTTTCAGGTCTGGATCCCACGATTTCAGAAATCGCTTTGAGGTCTCCTCCATTTTCCAGGGCCCGGGTAATAAAATGGTGTCGCAAATCATAAGGCCGTAATCGCCGTGTGATCCCGGCACGCTTCAGGGCGCCTTTCCATGCTGTCTTAATACTCTGTATAGGCTTCCCTCGAATATGGATTATAGGGCCCTTATTTTTATCACCCTTGGCCCATTTTTTAAGCAGTGGCAGAAAGTCTTCATGCACCGGTACAATTCGCTTTTCAGGCCCGCCTTTATGAGCGGAGATTACGAGCATGCTCTCTGATTCCCAGATCATATTGCCCCAGGTCAAACTTAATAGCTCCACCGCCCCAGGACGCAGGCCCAGATAATACGAAAGCAGGATATATCGCTTGAGATGGTCCGGGGCCTTGGCCAGGATCCGGGTGGTTTCTTCCAGCGTCGGCGGCATAATAATATCATCGTCACGGGCTGGCTTTTTATAATTTCGTATTGGATTAAAAGGGATAAGCGCAGGCCTCCGGGCAGCGGACCAGTTCAGAATTGCCTGAATATCGGCAAGCTCACGATGAATGGTGTTGTATTTCACTCCATCCTTTTTGCGTTTTCTCACATAATTATCGCAATGCTGATCGGTTATATTTGTAGCATGAAGGTTT
>Ga0180438_10005476_pt1 | contig 17592 bp, 20 predicted proteins | sample SS_ome_12_FD_132455 | JGI IMG/M metagenome (GOLD analysis project Ga0180438, IMG submission 132455) | Hypersaline lake sediment archaeal communities from the Salton Sea, California, USA - SS_3_D_2 metaG | ecosystem: Environmental > Aquatic > Non-marine Saline and Alkaline > Hypersaline >...
CACGTCGATTAATCAATTCAATAAATTCGAATTTTGTTATCGGTATATATTCATATGAGTCAATGTCCCTATCCGCGCCCGCGTCACCCACTTCCCCATTTAATCGATTCACAATCGAGTCAATGTCACAAAACGACGGGATTCCTGCTCCTTCCCGATAAATGTGTGTTGGATTCATTGCATCACCATAGCTAAATGAAATAATGTTCCCATTATTGTTCCGAACCGTGTAATCATTTTGTACAACCAGATCCTCCAACCGTTTCACCAATTTCCGCTGGGTATATCCCGAATCTCTCGTTTTTACAGCGGTATTGATAATTCCTTCCCTCCCAGCCATTGTATGGAAGAAATACTCGTGCGGGCTGAGTCCGCTGCTGAAAGAATTCACAATAAATCCTTTTGTATGGGGTCCATCGTCACCACTTTTAAAGCACGGTAATGTTCGGGTGTTATTGTCAAGTCTCGCAGGAATACGTTTGCCCCGAACGTTATTTTGCCCCAAAAATCCAGCAATCTGTATTAAATTCATCTTGTTACCTTTACTTCCAGATTCAACCATATTAGTTAATCGATTTTCACTTCCAAATCCATTAATTTTAAGTTCCTGTGATGCGTTATTCAGTAAACTACTAATCTTAAACTCCTTGGTATCCTCGGTATAATGGGTATTGGCCTTTATTTTGTTGATTTTGAGGTTTACCCGCCTCGCGACATTTTTCCGTTCAGGTTCAATATTTTCGTCGGCGGCCATGAAATCGCTGATCCCGACGCTAAATCCATAATAGCTAAGCCATCTGTTTACAAGAAATTGGATGGCCGACAAAAATTCCGATGCAACTTTTTCGTCGTATTCTTTGTACAGTTTATGAATAATAGAACCATGGGAACTTCCAATGATGCTTTTGTTGATGGTACCCGCCACCAAAATACCATTTTTAATGACAACGGTTGGATTTTTTACATCAGCATCATTTTTCCGGCTATAATTGAAATTTTCGGGCAGCAATACAGAGAATAAATTCTTTCCGGTATAAAAATCAGCGTCTTTGACTCCTTTTGTCGCCTCCATCCACCGACGTTTTAATCCTGGGAGTTTTTTCACATATTTCGGGCATTTATCACCACCGGCCGACAATACACAATTGTTGAATCGCACCACAGGAACTTTGTTGTCGCCTTTTGTCAATAGATAGCATCCAACTAGTGCATCCTGAATGATTCCAATGATTGGTTTGTTTGCTTGGGGTGATACAATAATATTGTTGACATTCATGATTTTGTCGGCTTCAAAAACTGTATCGGGATCTTGGGGGACGTGGAGCTGCATTTCATCGCCATCGAAATCGGCATTGTAGGGACTTGTAACAGCTAAATTGAGGCGGAATGTTTTTCCATAAATGAGCCGAACTTTGTGGCTCATCATACTTCCTTTGTGAAGGGAAGGTTGGCGGTTGAAAATCACAGTGTCTCCATTTTGTAATTGACGATATACAATATCTCCGATTTTTAGTTTATGGGGGATTGGAATGTGTGGGATAATCATATATTTTTTGTGGCCTCGCTTGTAAGAATTTACTTTTTTGTCGGCGAGGAGCTGCGTCAAATGATCGATATTTTTGGAAGTGACGCGTTCGGGGTATGATAATTTTTCGGCGATTTTATGAGGAACACCTAATTCATTGATTTTAATGTTAGGACCGGCGGTGATTACAGTGCGAGCTGATAAATCTACGCGTTTTCCAAGCAATTTACCGCGAACGTGTCCATTTTTGTCACTCATTCGCTCTTTGATACCGCGGGACGGTTTTGTGGAATTTCTAATAACAACATTGTCGCTATTGTCGAATAAACCTTTTATTTGCTTGGATAATTCGCTTATTGCTTTTTTCCGGGCATTTTCTTCGATATTTATGGATTCCAATTGGTTGTTAATTTTAATAATATCGGTATAACTGATTGTAAGGTCGTCATCGCTTCGTTCGTCGCCTTCGTTTGTGGGTGGACGGGCCATTGGTGGAATTACTGGTAATACGGTCAATACCATCCATTCTGGTCGGAATGTGGACAATGGAACGTTGAATTCGTCGTTGTTGTCGTTTTCGGCACCATATGCGCGAATTTGTGGTTGAAAACCGATTAATGAAATTACGTCATCGGGGATTCTTGACAAAATTAGTCGAACTTCGCGATTATCCATCATAATATCTACGTTTTTCTTGTCAATTTTGTATACTTTATAGATAATTCCGTTTTTTTCCTTGATGGCGGGATATTCGATGTTGCATTCTTTACAATAATCCCTGCTTTTGCAAAGTTCGATATTTTCTTTGATGCGATCCTTGTACCTGATAATGCGATCTTGGTCGTTCATACCATTGTATAATTTGAGCTCATCTTTTGTAATTTTGAGGTTTGAGCATTCAATACAAACGCATTCTAAGAAATTGATGACATATTTTTTAAAAAGTGGGTTTATAATTGGATAATTTAAATTAATATGGCCAAAATGACCGGGGCATTTATTTAAACCGTGCTTACAGGTAGCGCATTCATCTGTAGATTTATATGGACCCAAATGTTTGTCATAAACGGTATTATTGGATGGTTGTAAAATTCGAGGATTTGTAATTTCACAGACTGACATTTTAAGAATTTCATCGGGGGATAAAACTCCGAATTGGATGCCATTTATATCAGTTGGTTTAGATTTTCGATGAACTTTACTCATAGGTTAATAAATAATTAAATACAATTATTAAAATTCACTTTCACACGTATGCGCCGTGTATCACGCTTGAGGTGTATTTGATTTCGCTACGCCTTCGGCTTCGCTACATCAAACACACCACAACTGTAAGATATGATGTATTCAATAGTTTTATGGACTCAATAAATGACAGTAGCGATGTTCGCGTGAGAGAACGAAGCCGCAGGCGGAGTGATCCACGTGAACATTCGCTAGCGTGATTCACTGCGCCCAGTGATAAAGTGAATTTATAATGTGAAAACCACTAAATTTGTACTTTTTCGAGATGTCAACATCAACGGAAACAACCAATACTGCTAATTCGACGGCAGTATCAACCACATTTCAATCTAAATCTCTGGAACAACTGAAATCCCACGTAGATAGTTATTACAAACTGTTTGATGCTGGATCAAACGCAATTCTCAAAAATTCGATCGTTAAATCGAAATTTTGCGGATGTATTCCATTTAAAACCAATGTAATTAATATTATAGTAACCTATTCAAGCGGAAAGTCTGTAAAATTGCCAGTAATCGAAGAATATACAAAGGGAGGAAATTCAATGTTTGCAAAAACACCACGAATTTTGACAGGCTATAGCTGTGTAGCTCGATGAAGATTCACGGTGCATACGTGAAAAAGTGAATATATAGTGTACAAATCACTAATTTGTATATTTTCGATATGTCAACGTCCACTGAATCAACCAATACTGCTAGTACCACCAATGATAAATCAACGGTCCTCAAGGTGTTCAGGGTATATAGCTATGGTACAAGGCACATCCCGCCGAAAACGTCCTGTATCCACCAAAAACCCAAGATCCGCAAAAAGCCCAAGGAATGGATAACATTTGAAGCTACATCCCTGGAACAACTGAGATCCCATGTAGATAGTTATTACAAACTGTTTGATGCTGGATCGACGGCAATTCTCAAGAATTCAACCATTAAATCTAAATTTTGCGGATGTATTTCATTTAAAACCAATGTAATTAACATCATAGTGACCTATTCGGACGGAAAGGATGTAAAAATAATACCAGTAATCGAAGAATATATATACTGTTAAAATTCGTGGTGTTTTGCAAACATTGAATTGTCTCCCTTTGTAGCTCGGCGAATCAATGGGTACATCACAGTAAATTTATAAAATTGATTATGCTGTATATAATCAATTTTTGAACTATAGTGGTATGTACCCATTTGTATTACTGCGTTCAATAATTCATTTGAAATTCCCATTTATATCCGGGATTTAATTTTACTTTTTCTTCGCGGGTGATTCCGGTGCCTGGAAAGTAAAGAGTCCGAGGATTGTAATCATTGAAACGATTTCGCCATTGAATATCTGTATCGATATCTTTTACAAAATCGCATATGACTTTTTCGAGTAACTCGTTGAGGCGAAGAGGACCGCGCCATCTATCGTGCTCTGTAACCAGCATATTGTAAATTCTATCATATTCGACCGAAATTTGCTCTGTATATTTCTCTGACAGCCGTCTTGCTATTTCATTCTGAATATATTTAATATTTTTGTCCGACATCCAAATTCGGAAATTGGGATCAAGTTCTTGTTGAAAAAAACCAGAAGTTGGCATTACTATATATTAACAGATTAAAGGACCGAGGGTGGCTGATAACTAATGGTCACTACTACTACCGCCCACTGATAGTGTAAAAACGAAGAATAGTTAATGGAATGGAGTGAAATAACAGAAGAATTATTAACAAATTGGAAGGATCAATGTAGTGCCCGGCATATTTTACACACTAAATGCCGCTCTGAGTTTTCAAACAAGGACAAACTGCTTGCCGTTCCAAGTATTGTATTAAGTGGTCTTGCAGGGACTACTTTAATTGGAGCATCCATTGGAAGTACTCAAAATATATATCTTGAAGTTGTGTTAGGGTGTTTTTCTATCATTTCTGCGATATTGGCAGCAATTCAAAAAACCCAGAATTATTCTATACTTGTAAAGGACAATAGTGATACTGCGAGCGCTTATATCGAGCTCGTACATACAATCGATAGTGAACTTGTAATGCCTCGGGCATCTAGATCGAATTGCGAGGCATTTGTAAAAACAACGAGAATGAGCTATGATATTATATTAAATGGAGCCCCTTCGATCCCAGAAGGTGTATACAAATGGTATGAAACCGTATATTTGAAGAAATTAGGAAAACAATACAAGAAATTTATAAGATATACACATCAAATGAGTTCTAATGAAAGTAATGTAACTGATATATCGGATACAGCTCCTAATCCATTGTTAGGTGGAATGTTTAGTAATGTCATGCTAAAACGCATGGGTTCGGAAGTAGTTAATAATTCTTCACCAAAAGTTACTGCTTCTGTTTTTAATATTCCGGAATTTCGTAAAAATGAAATGTTTGAAAATGAACTAAGAAATATGAAAATGGATGATATTAGGTTACATAATCGATGTGATAGTTTAGTTGTTAAAAAATCAGATCCGTTGTATGATATAGAAAATCCTGATTATCAGAGTGATTTTAGTCCAGGGGAAGCTCCCATCGCATTGCAAAACAAATTTAATAAAAATATTCAGGATGTTTCATATATGGGAATATTAGGAGATTTTGGAACTGAAAACGTCGACGACGATGATACGGAATTCTTCACTGTCACTGGGAGCATCACTGGGCGCAGTGAATGACGCTGAGGGATTAAGCTCCGGCTAGCGCCTTCGCTTAACCCTCAAAGTCATTTATTGGGTCCAAAAAAATAGAATAATTTAAATTTGTAAAATTGATTATACGCAGCGTAATCAATTTTTAAACTTTGGTAGTATGGACTCAATAAATGACATTAGCGATGTTTACGTGCAGCGGAGCCGAAGGCGTAGCAAACGTAAACATTCGCTAGCGTGATTCACTGCGCCCAGTGATAAGGAAATCTTTTATAATTAATAATGGGGTTTCTAAATGACATGACGACTACTCAAAAGGTAATTCTTGCAGTTGCGGTTGGTTCATTGGTTGTTGCCCTCTTTTTCTATTTTCGCGGAAACAAGGGTACTGAATCATTGAATGCCAAAAAGGTTCGTTTCGAAGATGAATCGGTAGCCAAACCTCCGCCTCGCCAACCTCTCCAGCAGGACAATTCTGGTGCAGTTCTTGTAATGTTTTTCTCCCCTGGATGTGGACATTGTACAAATATGATGCCTGCGTGGGATCAATTGATGCAATCACACAACGGCCAGGCTGGTGTACAGATTATAAAGGTAAATGGAGCAGAAAATCACGAATTGACAAGCGCTCATGGTGTGAGAGGATTCCCTACCATTAAATATTGCCGTAAAGGTCTTGAAAATCCAAGCGCGACTATTGAATATGAAGGAAATCGTTCTTATGAGGATTTAGTGCAATTTTTACAACAGTGCACCCAGTAAATATCATAACTGTCTCTATACACTGATTTTTGATAAAAATATACAAATTTTGTAAATTGATTATATACAGGCTGTTATAATCAATTATGAACTTTAATAAAACATTATTCGGATTCAACAATTGTGACATTTGAATCCAAATAAATATCTAATTTTGTAGCTGTTAATATAGAAAATACCGTATTTATATGTTTAAATGATTTACTGGAATAGTCATCATATAAATTGTTTACAATCAATATAAGATAATGGATTGAAAATGAATAATCGTATTTTTTTATCAAATGTGCAACCAATGCTGCAAATTTGGATGTCACCTTATATGATTTACAAATTCTGGAAACTTCATCGGCACTTTCATTTAAAATTGTTATGGGTGGCGGTGGTGGCGGCAGTTGTTCACTAATTTCGCGTTTTTTTGGTTTTATATCATCAAACCATGGTGATTTTAGTGCTTGTGTTGCAGTAAATCTCGGTGTGTCTCTGTAACACAACATTCCACGCAATAAATCATACAAATCGTGATCGTTTCTAGATATTTCATTCCAAACTTCTGCAATTTCCAAATTATTAGACTTGGACGGTTTTATTCTTGAAAAATAATTAACGGCTTCTGTATTATTCCATGTTTGTGTGGTTGGACGTCCAATCAGAGACACAATATCTCGAACAAAAAATTCGGGGGTTTTTTCTTTCATAAGTACACATCCAGCAAATACATTAAACAACATAACACCAACGCTCCAAATATCGATACTTTTTGTATAATTAGTTTCACCATAGCACATCTCAGGGGCCCTCCACCAAATTGTGACCATTTCGTGGTTTTTTGGGAATTTGTGATCTGGAATAGAAAGGCCGAAATCCGATAATAATGCAGTATATTTAGGAGTTTCGTCGTCTCTGTTTCTATTATGGTTTATAAGTATATTTGATGGTTTTAAATCTCTGTGTATTATATTTTTACTGTGAATATGCTCGACACCCATCAAAATTTGCTTAAAAATGGATTTTATATTATCCACCGTCAATGCAAATTGTATATCATTTAATGTATAATCGGCCATTGGCATTAACATCATATATGGTTTGAATTGCACAGAAATTGGCTTTAATATATTAGGATGTGATACATAATTGAGGAAAATGGTTTCATTTATGATTTCGTTTACAAAACCAGTTTCTTTTATAAATTTAAGGGCATAATCCGTTTTTGTTTTATATATTTTACAAAAAGTTCCCTCTCCTAATAAAAATTTCGTATCAATGGGATGATCAATAAGCATTGTACTTATTATTTCTATATTTGACGACAATGTCGTCATTATAATTACAACAATTTTATATATGAGACGCCGCATTTCATATAAAATACACCCACTTTATTCACCTCTATCTAGCATAAATGATAAATCTGTCAATGTATCGCTACTTATTAGTTTCTTTTCCTTCATGCTGCTTATTTTTGCTTCAATTGTTTCGATTGTTGCACTCGCTTCCGCCAAAAACTTGCGATCATAGTTGTATGTATTAATTATATTAGAAATTCCACCCTTTGCGTCTTCGAGATTTTTTATTAACAATTCTGCCAATTTATTTTTGAATTGATCATCCTGTCCTTTGTAAATAATAATCAAATCGATGGCTGTGTTGAGCGTTTCGCGTATAAATTGTAATGTTGCGTCCTTTGATTCAACAATTTCTGCGCCTGAAATAATCGTAGCATAATTTTTTATAGATCGTAAAAAACGCTGTACGACACTTTCATTGTCTCTAATATATAATTCACGAATGTTTATTTTTTCACCCGTTTTTATTTTTGACATAAATTTAAGACGACTAATAATCACTTGCACCCTATCATCATTAAATGTTTGTTCGGATTCCATTATATATAGGTCATACTAAAGTCCTATCGTCCGACTATTTGTGATAATAAATTTAGATGTGGATATCTTGAAGTTATAAATATACCACATAGCTTATACGTGAGAGTTAAGGATTTTGACTCTGTAATGTCGACAACTACTACCAAGCAACTTAGAATGTTAGTCGACAAAATATCTGATACCTTTGCCAACGAAAATCCCGTAAGTTTTTCATTCAAGGGATGGATTTATTATGCAGTTATCTTATTGCCATTTATAGGTATTAATTATGTATATTCTTTGTTTACGATTTCGGTTCTTGCAACATTCATGGTATGTTACCCAAGTGTACCTGCACATATTAATGATTATTTATTCAGGCGTGAAGTTGTAGATGATGAATCTACCGAATCGGATTCGTTTATGGATGATTCAGCTATAATTATTGATGCAGTGGATGGAGATCCGGAAGGAACGCATTTTTACATGGATAGAAATAGTCGTCGCATTTCTCAAAGTGGATTTGCTAAATCTGAAGAGGTTTCTAGCGATCTTGCGGCATTTATGGGTCTCGATGAACCCAAAACAACAAAAACTCGTGCATTTAATGCTGTAATGAAATATTCCGATGAAAACGGATTATGGTATCATGGAAAAATATATCCGAATAATGAGCTAATTGATTTTCTGGATTTGGATATCGATACAGATACCGTTAGTTTGAGCGAAATTCGTGAAAAATTAGAAGACTTACATTTCAATGTCGCTGTAGAAGATACAGCTGACTCTGATAGGTCGGTAGACAATTAATTAGATCGATTTTTGGATTGTTTTATATAGTTATTTGTAAAAACTATATAAAATTGTTTGGATTTGGCGCTTAGTGACCAAGTTCTTGTTCAAGTTGTGCACACATTTCATCGATCAATTTGTCGCAAAGCTGGGTGCATCCAACATTGCCACCGCATTTCGATTTGCAGTAATCAAATGCTTTGAATGATTTGTTTTTGCATGCAGCTCTCATGTAATTAACAGCTTGGGCGCGAAGTTGATCACAATGTTTTTCACATTCAGATGCGGGCATTTTCTGCTGAGCGCATGTAGCTTTGCACATTTCGACAGCCTCATCCAATTTATGTTTAAGTTCGGCAATTTCTTTGCGGACAGCAGCCTCGAGTTCCGATTTTAATTTGGTGGCTGGATGATCAGCGGGTTTTAATGGAGTTTCATGGACAGGGGCACCAGTTTTATCACTATGTTTATCATCATAGTACATAACATACATTGCAACTGCAACTACCAAAAGTACGGTTAACCATACAAATACTTCGTGTTTAGCCATTAATATTACGAAACATTATGAATTTTGAATTTTCACAGTTATATTTTATTGCGCCCAGTGAATCAATACATACCTAACACATTATTAAAAGTGGGCAATACGCTCAGATTTGTCGCATGTTTAGTTGCCTGTAGTTGTTGTTCATGAGTATCGCTTGGTATAATATTCCACCAAGCACCATCTTTGTAAACACCTCCCGTATTTATCGGTCCACAAAATTCATTAATTTTATCAAAACCATCCAAGTGTGCACATTCTAACGGGTTATCACATCCATGCATCGACTTACACATTTTCTTTTGACATTCATAGCCACGATTTTGGTATATACTGTGAATATTTGCGGCTTCGGTAAAAGTTGCATTTTTTGTCATCATTTCGTGAGTATTACATCCAGGATTGCAATTTGCAGGTGCCATGGTTACATCAAATTGGCGATTAATAAATACCATTATCTGTATACAATATAATGAGCTCCGATACACCAATTCCTGAAATCGAGACAGGCAATAACAATTCCATAAAAAGTGAAATTATTGCCGACCTAAATACGTATTCACCATACGACATATCATTAATGCTCAAATATTTCAGAGCAACATCCGTTTCTGATCTTGTTACAAAAATTTATGATGGTGGTTCTGAACAACATATCGCACATATGTACAATAAACATCTCAATGGAATCGAAAGTACAGAAATGTTAAAGGAATCGATTGCAGAATATGAAAATTTCTATCCCGCCGATCATAGTAACAATGCAAATATATTATTGGCATTTCATGTAGGTAATGATGGTGTTTACTATGAATTACCCGATGGATCTAATATCAAAATGTATAGTGCAAATATTCCAATAGTTGTTTATAAAAATATAAGAGACGTGCTCGATAAAATTTATTTAGAATATAAAAATAAAACACGTAAAGAATTATTGAATTCGCCTGACGTATTTATGCGAGGTTTCAGATATGGTTCAGGTTCGAAAATGGTATCGTCGTTTATATCAAAGCCTTTATATTTTACAGATATATACAGATTATTGGTGGATGTAAATACACGAGATATTCGTCCAAGCCAATTATTAAATTATATGAAAAATAATGGATATGGTGGCTTTTTACAACTGAAGCCCTATCTATTAACCATCTAGTGATATGTTAAAATATTACATTATGTATAATGAGTGCAAGTCTTGAAAGAGAAATTGAATCCTTAGAAAAAAGTTTGGCCGATAGTGCAAAGGAAATTAATAATTCTGTTCCTGACAATCATAGCGACAAAAGAGCATCAATGTCGGCAGGTGGTAGCGATTCGGCATCCACACCAAAACCTGCTTCCAAATCCACTAATTATAAAATGATTGGAGTGGGTATTGGCATTCCTGTCGTCGTATTTGCTGCATTGTATATGTCAAATATGAAAATGTTCCAGAAAAAGGTAAAAGGAAAAGTCTCTAGAAACTTAACAAAAATATTAATATATTGTGCTGTAATTAGTGCTGTTTTGTTTGCTGTACTATACGGACTCGTCAAATACAATTACATCCGAATGTAATTCATGTTTTTATTGAATATATGGCAAAATTATTCAATAAAATATATTTTTATCCTTGTTTAATAGGTGGAGGATTTAATCCAAGTCCAACTTCAGCTGATGGAACACAATTAATTGTCGAATCACCCCAAATACCCCAAACTATTAATGCAAGGGCGATAAATACTACCACCATTAGCATAATTTCGGTTTTTAGATTCATTAATACAACTGATTCCATAAGTACGGTCTTTGATATTCGTCGCTTTGTACATTATTGAGCGCAGTTTGTATTGCTGCCATCCAGAAATAATATTGACACATAAAAAATATTGCACTTTTCAATATTCGAAGTACTGGAATGATATCCCGGGACACTATATTTAAACACGATGTTATTCGAACTGATACGTCGGTTGTTGTACAAAACGGACACTTTTTATACAAAAAATCATCTAAATCAACGAAACACTTTAATATACAAGAAACGCATAATACTTTTGTAAAATTACAACAAGGAAGGGATAATAATATAAAATTGGCCGCATAACAAATATCACAATTGTGAGTTTGGCGAAAATTTGGTATCATTAATTGTAATTCGTTTATATGGCTAACATTTGGTAATTTATTTCAATTTATTTTTGTATAATTTAGGAATACAATGTTTATATTCTGTATAAAATCCATTCCATAGTTATAATGGTTTTATAAAGTATTGTATTTTCATGTTCAGTAATATTTTCTGTTAACAATACATTTAATATTTTGTATAGTCCAACTCAATTATTAAACGACATAGCTTGTATATATTTGTATGTTAAATAACATACAAATATAGTAATTTCACGGCTATAATTATCTGAGTTGGACTTTATTAATGATAATTCTCGTGTTGATCCTAGTATGGCTGATAATTACGCGATACAATATACACACAGGATCATACAAAATTAAATTATTAATGTCCGACCCACAAGTTTATTCTACATTTGTAAATAGAAATTTATATAAATTATAATGATGAAATGGTATTATTACTAGAGTTCATCGCTACTCCAGTCATTATCAACGCCTGGAACTTTTTTAATAGGACCTATTTTTGCAATTCTCAACATTTTATTCAAAAATCCTGATATATTCTCAAAAGTGTGATCAGTTTCAGTGTATTCTACATAATCGTTGTGATTTTCTAGTCTATTTTTATAATATCTGATTGTTGGAAATTCAATTATATTGTATTTATCACAAATAGTTTCATTTCCAATTCTATTTATTTTGGATATATTTACTTCCCTACCATTGTACGATTGAAATAATTTATACCATATCGGCATTATTTTTTCACAATATGCACAATCTGACAAATAAAATAGTACAAAACTAGGAGCACCACCGTAGTATGGAAGAATTTTCATCTTAGGTTGGGATTCAACTGTATTTCTCGGATAACCATTTGCAATATTAAATACCCATCCACATCCTGAATCACAAACCATCATTATATTATTATTAAAAGTAATATCGCAATCACATTGCGGACATTTAAATGTCATACCTCTTATGTGATTTTCTCCAAATAACCGCATTGCTTTTCCAATAGTTATCCAATAAATCGAGGATGTTTCTTTATTTTTGATTTTTACACATGGATAGTTTCCGATATTTTGAGTTCCGAGAATATTATATTGATCTAATTCTAAAATAGCGGCGTTAGTATACGACAATTCAATGTCTATTAATACGTCTCGGTGGACATTATCGATTATATCAGCGCTCGATAGTAATCGTTCCATTGTATATTTTGTAAAAATTGGATCTCCTTTATTTAAATGACAAATTACATCAAATTCGATGGGACGTGTATGTGGGTGATGTACTGTTTTATAAGATTTTATGCACGGGAGTTCAATTCGTTCAATTTCATTTAAATGTTCAGCAAATCTTTCATTAATACCAACACGTTTTGGAGCTTCCGTCGATTGTGGAATTTCATTATTAGTTATATTTGGAAAATCATGAAGACTTTCAAATGCGTCTTTGCTTATTGCGTCATTAACCGGAATACGACCACATAGTGAATAATCATTATAATATGGTGCGGGGGCGTCGCTTTTTTGTTCATGCGTTTGATAATAATCAGACTGTTCAAAGTTTTCATCTAAATCAACCGGAGTATATGAATCATATTGATCTAACCAATCTTTATTTTCTGGAACTGTGTTAGAAATTGTTTCAATTGGTGCTGTAATACTGTTTTCACCGCAACCACCACATCCATGTTCGCGATGTTTTGCCCAAAAATCACATTCTACGAGTTCAACAATTGATTCTTCCGGAATACTGCCGATATTTAAGCATGAAATATTGATACATTCAAAACCATTGGATCCTAATAGGGGTTTGCGCATAATTGGCTTCAAGGGTCCGAATCCAAGGTATTTTACAACTTCATGGCATAATGTTGCAGGAAAATAACTTACATTGTATGCGAATTTTTCATTATTATGCATAAAATAAATTACTTGAGATGGTTGTGAAATAGTAGATTTCCACTGGATCATTGTATTAGGTTTATATATTTAACACATGCCTCGTATATAATGAAAACCATTTTAGAATACATATGGATATTTGACAATAATGCAACTAATTTTTACACAAAAACCAAAGTGTTGACATCTACACACACCCCACCACCCATCGATTCAATTCCACGCATTCATTGTACCAAAAAAATTACAAAAGCCACACAAGACAAACAATTATATGAATTGGTACCAGCTTTTGTGTGTTGCAATCCATTTAGCGGTCGAGACAATTCGTTTATTGTATATTGTGATGCAGTGGTTGTAAATTTGACAGAGAATACATCAAGGGCATCGTCCCAGCCAAACTTAATGTTCTCTAAAAATGAAAGGGATATGGCGAATTTACCTATTTCTAAATTATTGCGCAATTTTACACTAGAGAATTCTAGTGCATTGGCTGATTTATCGATGCAAATTTCATTCAAACAGGAATATTATTTGTTGATCAGAGACAAACTAAAATATCCTAGTAAATATAATCCGACGGGACAATATGGAAATGATATTTCTGCTCGCCATTTTGAATTTTGTTTAGATGCAGGAATCAACATTATGGGATTTACATCGAGAGATGGACCCGGACAATGGTCTTTTGAAATTGGAAAACCGGCCGACGCAGCCGATTTTATTGGCGTTTGTGATCAATTAATGACATCAAGATATATTTTACACAAGATATGTGCATTGGCGGGTGTAAAATTGTCATTTGATGTAAAACCGTACGGGGATTTACCTAGCAGTGTATGTAGTATGGAAATTTCTGTACATGGAATGCGTGTCAACGATACAAACCGATCATTCTCGGATATAAATGGATTATTACAATTATTAGGATCCAGTCATCATGAATTCGTGAAAATATGTGGATACGATGCACATAAACACATGGTTGATAATTATAAAGAATTCAAATATGGAACCTCTGTGAACTCAGAAGACGGATGTGTAAAAATTCCGTATTTAACTTCAAAATACAAACAGGGTAAAATTGTTGATAAAAGATTATGCTCGGATATCAATCCATATGAAATTTGCAGATTTTATGTGGATAAAATCATAGGGTGTCACTGAGCATGATTTATTGTAATAGACACAATAATTTTGAACCGAGGCAAGCAAACATTCGCTAGCGTGATTTATTGTGTGCAGTAATTAAAGTGATTTATATATTAATAATATATAACTCACAATAATGGAATTACCTATAAACATCGAAGATGTAAATGACATGGATAATAACATGGATATCGATGACATGGATATCGATGACATGGATATCGATTCCGATCCCGTCGAAGTTAATGAATCCAACTATCAGGATTTCATGAAATTGCCGATTTCGACCCAAACAAGCCATGCATATATAAATTGCGAATGTAATTTACAGAATATTGCCGCAAATGTCGATTCAATTGTATTAAATGAAGATAAAAAAACTGCAGCTGAAATTGAAACCGAAGATGAATTTGTTCCTATTGAAGGAATGATCTATAAACCTGTAAAGAAATCAAAACCCAAGGACAAATTCCGAAATCAGCTATTTTATCGTATATTTTTCGAAAAAATGATTAGTATAAAGGTATTTCCGAATGGTGTTATTCATTTAACGGGTACAAAGTCACAAAAACAGATTACCGAGGGATTAAAACATCTATTGCGGCACATTTTGAATGCTCATACCCCGGAGGCGCCTACAATCACCTTTGCTGATGGCGTCGAATTTATAGAATGCTATATAAAAACCGTAATGATCAATATCAACTTTAAAATTGATTTTCAGACAAATATGGCGAAACTTAATAATTTGCTGCAAGATCCAGATATAGATTTTTATTCAATGATATCGGGTTCAAATTCGAGTTTGAGTGTGAAATGCGATTATAATCCGGCAGATAATGAATATATATATGTAAAATTCGGAAATCCTGACGATACCAACTATATGGATTACGAAGCAACAATTACAACGACGTGCCCAAGCGACAAGAATAAATTATCGGACAAGCCACACACCTTTTTAGTTTTTGACAATAAAAAAATCATACATACGGGAAAACATTATAATACTGGAATGAAACAAATGTATTATGACTTTTTAAAGTTTATTTACAAACACAGACAGCAAATTGAATTAAAACCATGGGACGGAAACGATTTTGATGTCAATACTTTGTCAGGAGTCGCCCTCTAATCACATCACGTATGCGCCGTGACTCGATTGGGAGCGTACGTGATTTGTCGCTACGCCTTCGGCTTCGCTCGATCACGCACTCCATAACTGTAAGCCATGGTGTATTCAGAAATAAAATTAAATTATATTTTGTTAAAAAATATAATTATGAGTACAATAAATGAGCGCACGCTGTTTCACTCATGAAGATTGGGAGCGTACGCTCCCAATCGAATCACTGCGCCCAGTGATTTAGAATTCAATATTATCCACATAATTCTTGTCAAATCGCACATCCGACCAATGTTTCATTTGCGGGCATCCAAATGTAAATGGACGTGTATGCATGCGAGCCTTGTAGTAATATACACAATCCGATACATTATTCGTTTGTTTGCGATTATCAATTACAATGGCAGTGTAATTTTCGGCCAAACCATCCATAATTTGACAAAATTCGTCATATGTCGGAATAATACTAGCATAATTCTCGTAAATTTTCTTGCGATCGCTTTCAATGGAATGACGGAAAATAAATGTATAATCAACACTCGACCGGATTGCCGGTTTGATATCCATCGCCGACTGAAGTGCCAATAACAACATCAAATTCCAATGGCGACCATTCTTGAAAAGCGCCTGGAACAACGGACGCCCAAAGAATTTAGGATCATCAGAACAATCATCAAGAACCAAAAGTGCATTGGGGTTTTTAGAAGTTTGCTTGGCTAATTTCTGGCGTTTTATAAATTCTTTAATCTCATCCTCATTGTATTCGCCGCTAATAAAAAGTGGAGGCACCATATCCCCGTAAAAATGGTTATTTTCTTCGGTTCCGGAAACGATTTTGGCGGCAGGGAATAGATAAGAATACGCTTTAATAATATCGCGGAGTAAAACTGACTTGCCGGATCCAGGCTTCCCAATAATGACAATCTTACTGTGAGGATGCATTTTGTCAAGCTGGAATTCCTTGATAGCTATTTTTTTTATGGGTCTCTTTGAACCAACCATTATAATTGGGATTTATTACTAAGCACCATCACTGGGCGCAGTGACTCTTGTCTTCATTTATTGCGTTAATTGAGCGGCGATGCCGTTTAAAGAAATAAAATCTATAAAAAAAACCTTGTGTATATTTAATGTTGGTTCGCAAGGATGAAACTTTTAACTCTGTAAATGCTGTAAATGCTAGTGAAGTCACCGCCGCTTATGGATTTAGCGCCGCTCAGCGTGGTGTTGATGTTGATAGTGATGCTGCAGTTGATAATCGTAATATGCCATACAAAGGTACTTATACTTTCAACGTAACTGGTGCAGGTACTGAGACTGTAACTGTTGTAAACCCTTTTGTTGTAGCAAGTGGAACAAATGTCACATTATCAGGAACAGGTCTTACATCACCTACAGGTCTATCTGTTCAAGATGGCCAGATTCAATTTTCTGTAACTGGAAGCGGCACCGTCACCGTTACTGTTGCCTAAATTTTCAATTTGTCAAAATTGTTATAATTTCTAAATCATAACAATTCTCTGTTCCCGTTATTTCCCGCTCCCGCCAACATATTTTTGTTCGTATTCGTTCAAAACTGCCAAAATAATGTCTCCCCGGTATTCTTCGTCGACCTCAAATGCATTTTTTAGGTCTTTGAATATTAAAACTGCTAAATCTGTTTTTTTGAGTATTTCTTGTTTGTAGTTTTTTGAAATTAATGGTGCCACATTTCCGGTTTTTATGTAATCGAGCACCGTATCTTCTCTATATTTGGCAAATATCCACCCGCCACCGGTTTTTAACATTGGATTGTAATTTCCACCTAATTTTTTTAAATTATTCGAATGAGGAATGGTATTGCCGGTTACAATAATTGATTTGTCGGAATAATCTGTAACAAATAATTCGTCGACCA
>Ga0180438_10005479_pt1 | contig 17588 bp, 16 predicted proteins | sample SS_ome_12_FD_132455 | JGI IMG/M metagenome (GOLD analysis project Ga0180438, IMG submission 132455) | Hypersaline lake sediment archaeal communities from the Salton Sea, California, USA - SS_3_D_2 metaG | ecosystem: Environmental > Aquatic > Non-marine Saline and Alkaline > Hypersaline >...
GCACTGGCTACTTAAACCAGAAAAACCATAAAGAATTGGAGAGGAGGTGTTGTCATGACGTACGTGATCACAGAGCCGTGCATCCGAGATGGGAGTTGTGCAGAGGTGTGCCCGGTGGAGTGCATCGTCGCCGGCCCGGAGGACGATGCCGAGTGGGGGGTGGCCTATTGGATCGACCCCGATACCTGCATCGACTGCGGTGCCTGCGCGCCGGAGTGCCCCGTAGACGCAATCTACCCTGACGACGAGGTCCCAGACGAGTATGCCGACTGGCCCGACAAGAACCGCAGGTACTACGAAGAGGGTCCAGGCTACGACGCCGCCTAAGCGGTCGTGTATGCTGCGCACACGGCCTGGGCCGGTGCAATCTGAGAGGGCTGGCTTCGGAGGAAGCCAGCCCTCTTGGCATTTGCAGGATACGTTGCTGCCATGGGCTACAAGATGTTGGACGGAATCTCGTAATGGTCAAAAGGCGGCATGATGCACGCCCCAGCAAACCATCGGCGGGCGATCCTTAGGCTCGTCATCGTGGAACCACAAAGCAAGGCGCCCTACAACCCAGACAGCGCGTCAACGACCTCCTGGCTGTGATTCTTGGGACGAACCCGGGGAAAGACCTTTGCGATAACGCCCTCTTCGTCTATGATGAACGTGGAGCGGATGATGCCCATGTAGGAGCGACCGTACATCTTTTTCTCACCCCAGGCGCCATACAGGTCAGCCACCTGGTGGTCAGGATCGCTAAGCAGGGCAAAGGGCAGCTCGTATTTGAGTTTGAACTTGTCGTGGGACTTGATGCTGTCGGGACTGACACCCAGTACGACTGCGCCGGCACCAAGGATCTGTGTGTAGTCATCGCGGAAATTGCAGGCCTCTGTTGTGCACCCAGACGTGTCGTCCTTGGGGTAAAAGTAGAGAACGACTTTTTTGCCGCGATAATTGGACAGGGTCACCTCTCCGCCCCCATCGGCCGGGAGTGTAAAGTCGGGTGCAACAGTTCCTTCTTCCAACATTCGCTAGACTCCTCCTCGCCTAATCGAACAGCTCGTCGACCAGATCGACGTTATCCTGGTTCACAATGCTCGGGCCGGTGGGTGTCACCGGCAGCACAGGGTTAATGCCATAGCGGATCTTGAGCATCAGGGTCTGGACGGTGCCATAGCCCTGCAGGAACGGTTGCTGGCCAATAGCGAATAGGGTTGTGCCGTTCCTGATGCGGTCGAGGACATCTTGATTGACGTCAAAGGCGGCATGCCTGACATCGCCGGGGCCCAGGCCCTGTGCGTCGATATACGCATAGAAGGCTGAGGCGCCAATCGGGCCCAACGTCAAGAAGGTATCGACGCCCGGGTTATCGGTACTGAACTGGGCAATGGTGGCCTGCGCTGCGGCAGGGTCCGTGCTGATGGGCAGCACGTCAGCCGGGAGACCCCGCTCAGTCATGGCGGCGAGAAATCCCTCGCAGCGGGCATCCAGGTCGGCCTGGCCGACACCGTGGTTCAGGCACACACCCCGGGTAGCCCCTGCCTCTGCCAGCCCGAGCCCAGCCTGGTAGCCCCCCTGGTATTGCCCGAATTGATCCATGCCCAGGTAGGTCAGATACTCCACGTTGTCGACCAGGGGACCGGCGCCAGCATTGTAGGCGACGACCTCGATGCCCGAATCCAGCGCCCGCTGGATCGGGGCGCGGAGCTGTTCCGGGTCGGCGATGGTGAGCGCCAGCCCGTCCGGCCTCCGACCCACCGCTTCATCGACCAATGTAACCATCTGCTCATCTTGACCTGCAGCCACCCCCTGCAGATCCACGTTCACACGCATGTCCGCGGCTGCTTGATTAATGCCATCCTCCACTGTGCACCAGAACGGGTCCCAGGTGCATAGCGCCTTCTGAACAAAGACGAGATTCACCGGTCGCTCGCGATCGACTTGGAAGCCCAGGTTCTGTGCTTCGACGAAACTGGGGCCGGTGGGCGTCACTGGCAACACCGGGTCGATGCCGTATCGCACCTTGAGCATCAAAATACTGACCGCGCCATAACCCTGCAGGAAAGGCTGTTGCTCGACGGCAAATAGGGTAGTGCCATCCTCGATCCGGGCGGCGATCTGGTCGTTCAGGTCGAATGTGCCGTGCTTGACGGCCCCAGGCTGCAATCCTGCCCCGTCCAGGAAGGCATAGAAGGGAGTGGCACCTGTCGGCCCCAAGGTCAAGAAAATGTCGACATCAGGATTGTTGGCATAGTAGTCAGCAATGATCGCCTGGGACTGGACTGGATCCGAGGTGGTCTCCAGCACTGCCGCCGACAAGTCGCTGATCTCCATGGCTCCCACAAAACCCTCACAGCGGGCGTCCAAGGCGGTGTTGCCAGGTTGGTGATTGATGCATACTCCCCTGGTACCGCCCACAGCCGCCAGCCTGAGCGCGCTCAGGTACCCACCCTGGCTCTCGTCGCTGCCAAGATAGGTCAGATAGTCCAACTGGTCCTCCTCCGGTCCAGCTCCGACGTTGTAGGCCACCACCGGGATGCCGGCGTCGATGGCACGCTGGATAGGAGCGCGCAATTGCTCGAGGTCGGCGATGGTCAGCGCGATGCCGTCCGGCCCAGCAGCCACAGCGCGATCGATCAGCATCCCTACCTCTTCCAGATCAAACTCTTCAGGTCCCCACACCTGGACGTTGACCCCCATGTCATCGGCCGCCTCCCGGATGCCCTCTTCCACCGAACACCAAAACGAATCCCATGAACACAGGGCATGCTGGATGAAAATGAAACTCAACCCCTCGCCGAGGACCACCTCCGATCCCTCGGTGGGCACAGGTTCCACCGGCGACTCGGTGGGCGCCTGTCCTCCCGGCGAGGCAGCCGACTCGATCCTTTGGCCGCCTGACTCGGTCGAGGCAGCAGATTCGATCTTCTGGCCACTTGGCTCAGATGGAGCAGCAGTCGGCACGGCGGGCGCCTCTGCGGATGGTTGGGACTCCTGCGTGGCTCCACACGCGGCCAGCACGAGACCGAGGATCAAGATCAGCACTACCAGACTTGGCTTTTTCGACACGTTTTCCTCCATACAGCAGGTTGTGTGATCGGGACGACGGCCGGGCACTTGGCGTCTCTTCCTCCCCCGGCACACACGGCCCACAGGATACCTCCCTCTCGCGGTTTTGTCAACTTTGTGAAGCGCTGCTGGCTGGATGCTGGACATCGAGCCGGAGCTGCGCCAGGGTCGCGGAGGCAGAGTTGACAGATTCCCGAATTCATGATATCATCGCCCAAATCCTGGAAGGAGTGACAGGTGGGCAGCGAACTACGGGGGTTGAACCGACAGCCCAGCATCTTTGCCGGCAAAATTGTCGGCAGTGATGCCTTGCCCCGCGCCTGCGCAGACCGCTTCTGCAGCTTTGCGTTCTACACTACTACGTGGCTTCGGGCCACTGCTCCACGCAAAGGAGATCTTGGTTGAAATAGCTGTATCGGACAAACAGGACACTGAGCGTGGAGCAATTGGCTCCACGCTTTTTTCTTTGGGCTGCCACCCAAGCACCCTGCTTCGCACGAGCCGTGGATTCTGCGACGCATGACAGCGCACTGAACTGTGTCCCTGTGCCATCAAGCGAGGGAGGATAAAGAAGATGAAGGTAGCGTTTCAAGGAGAACGGGGAGCCTACTCTGAGGAAGCGATCGTGCAGTTCTTTGGATCAGAGGTGGAAACGGTTCCCTGCCAGCGCTTCGAAGAAATCTTTGCAGCAGTAGAATCCGGTGAAGCCACCTATGGTGCCCTGCCAGTCGAGAACTCGACCGCTGGCTCGATCAACCAGGCGTACGACCTTCTGCTGGACCATGATCTGCGCGTCTGGGGCGAGATCATCCTGCGGGTGCGCCACACACTCCTGGCGCCGCCTGGCTCTACCCTGGACGATGTAGAACAGGTGCGGTCGCATCCTCAGGCTTTGGCCCAATGCGAACGCTACATAAGCAACCATGGCTGGACCGCTGAGGCCAGCTACGACACCGCCGGCAGCGCCCGCGAACTGGCAGCCAACCCCATTCCTGGCGTAGCCGTCATCGCCAGCCGGCTTGCCGGCCAGCTTCACAACCTGGAAGAACTGGACTATGGGATCGAAGACGCATTCCACAACTATACGCGATTCTTTGTCCTCAGCCACCAGGATCCGCCACGCGCACAGCGCAACAAGACATCTCTCGTTTTTGGCTCTCGCCACCAGCCAGGCGCGCTCTACGAATGCCTGGGAGAGTTCGCCAGACGAAACATCAACCTCACCAAGCTCGAGTCGCGCCCACGTCTTAACCGGCCGTGGCGGTACACTTTTTTCTTGGATTTCGAGGGTCACTGCCAGGACCCCGTGTGCGAAGCTGCCCTGATGGGACTGTTGCGCCAATCTTCCTTTGTCAAGCTCCTTGGCTCATACCCGGCTGCAACGACACCACCCCCTGAACACGGATTTGAGGTGCAGGAGGAGCGATCATGACGACTTGTACCATGAAGTTTGGGGGCACCTCGGTCGGAAGCGCCGACGCGATCAAGCAGGCTGTCGCCATCGTTCTGGATCACGCAGACCAGTGGGAACAACTTGTCGTGGTTGTCTCGGCCATGAGCGGCGTCACCGACGCCTTGATCCGTGGCGCCGAGACCGCCGCCGCAGGTGACGAACACACCTACCGTGCCATCGTCGCTGACCTGCGCATCCAACATTACCGCGCTGTGGACGGATTGTTGTCTCCGGACGGTGAACGCGCGCAGCTCCTGGCGAGCGTAGACGAGTATCTGGACGAGTTCGCCACTTTCTGCCACAGCGTCTACGTGCTGGGCGAGGTCACACCACGGGCCATGGATGCCATTACGTCGCTGGGGGAACGGATCAACGCCCGAATCATGGCGGCTCTGCTCCGGCAGCAAGGGGCGAGCAGTGAGGCCATAGATGCCACAGAGCTGATCATCACCGATGCCAAGTTCCAGAACGCGGTGCCCCTGATGGATGCAACGCGCGAACGGGTGTCCCGTCGCCTGGTTCCCCTGCTGAAAGAGGGAGTCATCCCCGTCGTATCTGGCTTCATCGGGGCCACCAAGGACGGCATACCGACAACCCTGGGACGGGGTGGCAGCGACTACAGCGCTGCGATTCTGGGGGCCTGCCTGGACGCAGATGAGGTCTGGACCTGGACCGACGTGGACGGAGTGATGACCGCCGATCCACGCATTGTACCCGATGCCACAGTCATTCCCACCCTCTCGTACAGCGAGGTGAGCGAGCTGGCTTATTTCGGAGCCAAGGTGTTGCATCCCCGGACCATCCGGCCGGTCATCGAGCGGGACATCCCCCTCTGGGTCAAAAACACTTTCAACCCCTCCTGTGCTGGAACCCGGATTGTCCGAACACCAGAGAGCACACCCGGAACTGTCAAGGCTGTGGCAGCCATCAGAGGTCTGAGTCTGGTCACGGTCGAGGGACGGGGAATGATGGGCGTGCCGGGCATCGCGGCCCGAACATTCTCCGCTGTGGCCAGCCAGGGAGCCAGTGTGTTGATGATCTCCCAGTCTTCGTCCGAACAGTCGATCTGCTTTGTCATCCCCGCCGACGCAGTGCTGCCTGTTCTCCATGCAATCGAGGAGGAGATGGCGCTCGAGCTGGCACGGCGGGATGTGGATCGGGTCTGGGCGTTGGACGATGTGGTGATCATCACCGCCGTGGGAGCAGGCATGCGCAGCACACCAGGCGTGGCAGCACGGGTATTTGGCGCAGCGGGCCAGGCAAACGTCAACGTGATCGCCATTGCCCAGGGATCTTCTGACTGCAGTGTGTCGATCGTCGTCGCGGCAGATGATGCAGCCAGGGCGATCCAGCAGATCCACACGGAGGTGATTCTCAACCATGAGCTATCATAGCTGGCTTGAATGCATACGCGGTTGTGGACGCCGCTACTCCATCTATGACGTCATCTACCGTTGTGAGGATTGCGGCGGACTGCTGGACGTGGAACACGATATGAGAGCTCTAGGAGAGCGCAGCGCCTCTGAGTGGAAGGCCTTGTTTGATCGCCGGACGCGCACAAACGAGTGGCCTTTCGGCAGTGGTGTGTGGGGCAAGAAGGAGTGGATCTGCCCGCAACTGGATAACCAGAATGTAGTCTCGATGTACGAGGGACATACCAATTGTTTCTGGGCCGAGCGCCTGGGCAAGGTGGTCGGGGTGCCAGATCTTTGGGTCAAGCTCACCGGCAACAGCCACACCGGCTCTTTCAAGGACCTGGGGATGACGGTGCTTGTCTCTGTGGTGCGGCAGATGATGGCTGATGGCAAGCCAATCCGGGCAGTGGCCTGCGCCTCCACCGGAGATACGTCGGCTGCGCTGGCTGCATACGCAGCCGCTGCGGGCATCCCGGCGATCGTGTTCTTGCCTCGAGGCAAAGTATCCACGGCACAGTTGGTGCAACCCATAGCCCACGGAGCACACGTGCTCGCCCTCGACACCGATTTCGACGGCTGTATGCGGATCGTCCAGGAGGTCACCGCCGACCATTCGATCTACCTGGCCAACTCGATGAATTCCCTGCGCATGGAAGGCCAAAAGACCATCGGCATCGAGATTGCCCAGCAGTTTGACTGGGAGGTGCCCGACTGGATCGTCATCCCCGCAGGCAACCTGGGCAATGTGAGCGCGTTGGGCAAGGGGTTGCTGATGATGCAGGAACTGGGCCTGATCGGCAGGCTACCGCGCATCGCCTGCGCCCAGGCGGCCCATGCAAACCCCCTGTACCTCAGCTACCTCAGCGGCTTCGAGGAGTACCATCCCGTGGCTGCAGAAAAGACCCTGGCCAGCGCCATTCAGATCGGCGCGCCGGTCAGCTACGAGCGAGCCGTGAAAGTGCTCGGCGCCCTCGAAGGCACAGTCGGGCAGGCCACAGAGGATCAACTGGCCAACGCGGCCGCTCTCGCCGACAGGGCCGGACTGTACTGCTGCCCCCAGACCGGTGTGGCCCTGGCTGTGCTGTTCGACCTGATAGAACGCGGACAGGTCCTGCCGGAACACCGCGTCATCGTCATTTCGACTGCCCATGGCCTCAAGTTCACCGGTCTTAAGGCAGGCTATCACGACCGGAAACTGGCAGACGTAGATGCCCAGTACGCAAATCCACCACTCGAGTTACCTGACGATTCTGACGCAGTACGCCGGGCAATTGACCGGCTGATCGATTCATCTGGCGATCGAGTCTATGGCCCTCTGAGCGTTGAAGAGCCGATTTGACAAATATTTGAAACTGTGGTATAAAAGCGCAACTTTGGCCGAGTGGAAAGGAAACCGGTAGCAATGCAAGCGTTGGATTCTGTCCTGATCGCCCTTATTATCCTGGTTCTGATTGAGCTCCTTGTTCTCAAGGAGCGTTGGGCAGTTGGGAGAATCCGGGTGTAGCCACACCCAGATGCGACAGGAACAAGGGCCTCCCAACCGGGAGGCCCTTTTCAGTGTAGCGTAGACGCTTGTTGGTGCAAGCATGGAAAGAAAATGACAATGACCCACACCAAAGCGAGATATACCACCGTCGATGGCATTGTATTAGGCCTGCTTCTGATTGGGCTCCTGGTTATCCAGGAGCCAAGGGTCATTGGGAGGTGACTGCAACAGGCAGCACCAACGTGCGCAAGATGCAAGGGCCTCCCAACAAGGAGGCCCTTTTTGATACCGGTGATATGGCAAGGATTCCGAGGCGAAAGGTAGAGGTACAATGAGAAGTGATGCTGTCAAGCAAGGCCTGGAGCGAGCTCCACACCGCTCCTTGCTCAGGGCGCTGGGTTGCACAGACCGGGAGATGGAGCAGCCGTTTGTGGGGGTGATCAATTCGTACAACGAAGCGATCCCCGGGCACGTGGGGCTGCGGTCAATCGCCGACGCGGTCAAGGCCGGCATCCGCACAGCGGGCGGCACCCCTTTCGAGATGAACACCATCGGGGTGTGCGACGGGCTGGCGATGAACCATCCGGGCATGCGGTATTCGTTGGCCAGCCGGGAGCTGATTGCCGATTCTGTCGAGGTGGTGGCGCAGGCCCACGCCTTTGACGCGCTGGTGTTGATCCCCAATTGTGACAAGATCATTCCGGGCATGCTGATGGCAGCCGCCCGCCTCAACCTGCCCACCATTGTTGTCAGCGGGGGACCGATGCTGGCCGGTCGCCTGGATGGGCAGGCGGTGGACCTGGCAGATGTATTTATGGCGGTGGGCGCCGTGGCCCGTGGGGAGATGACGGAGGCCGAACTGGGGCGCCTGGAGCGAGCGGCCTGCCCTGGTTGTGGTTCCTGTGCGGGCATGTTCACGGCCAATACGATGAACTGCCTCACCGAGGCCCTGGGCATGGGCCTTCCCGGGCAGGGCACCCTCCCGGCGGTCCACGCCGGCCGGTTGGCGCTGGCCAAGCAGTCGGGTATGCAGATCATGGCACTGCTGGCTGGCGGCGTCAGAGCGCTGGACATCCTGACACCGTCCGCCTTCAGCAATGCCTTTGCGGTGGACATGGCCCTGGGCGGCTCGACAAACTCGGTCCTGCATCTGCTGGCTGTGGCCCACGAGGCAGGGATCGAGATCCCGCTGCAGGAAGTGAATGGGCATAGCGCGCGCACGCCACACCTGTGTCGCATGAGCCCGGCGGCAGGGGGACACCACATCGAGGATCTGGACCGGGCAGGCGGCATCCCGGCGGTGATGGGGCGGCTGATGGGCGGGGACCTGCTGGACGGCAGTGCGCTCACAGTGACCGGAGGCACGGTGGGCGAGAATCTGGCCGACGCCCACGTCTACGACAATGGCGTGATCCGGCCGTTGGATGCGCCCTATGCGCCCCGGGGGGGGCTGGCCATCCTGTTTGGCAACCTAGCGCCTGGCGGAGCGGTGGTCAAGCAGGCGGTGGTGGCGCCCGAGATGCGACAGCACAGCGGGCCGGCCCGTGTCTTTGAGTCGGAAGCGGAGGCAACGGCAGCCATCCTGGCCGGGCAGTTTGCCGAAGGGGAGGTGCTGGTAATTCGGTACGAGGGCCCCAAGGGTGGGCCTGGCATGCGGGAGATGCTGACGCCGACGTCGCTTCTGTCCGGCATGGGTGCGGATGGCAAAGTGGCCCTGCTGACGGACGGGCGTTTCTCGGGGGCGACGCGTGGCGCGGCCATCGGCCACATCTCGCCGGAGGCTGCGGAGCGCGGGCCGTTGGCCGCCATCCGAGACGGGGATGTGGTGTACATCGACATTGACAACCACTCGCTGTGCGTGGAGTTGGCCGAGGAGGAGATCGCCCGCCGCCTGGCCGAACTGGAGCCCTGGGCGCCGCCGGCCAAGGCCGGCTATCTGCGCCGTTATGCCCAGGCGGTGACGTCGGCCAGCACGGGGGCCGTGTTCCGGGTATAGTACGCGTTGCCGGTTGGTGCGCTGTAGGGGCGCAGCATGCTGCGCCCCTACAGCGGAAATGGAATAGGATATTGTGAGAGGAGAAGATGCGATGAAATTGACAGGAGCACAGGTCTTGTGGGAAAGCCTGGTGCGCGAGGGGGTGACTACCATCTTTGGGATTTCGGGCGGCGCGGTCATCCACCTGTACCATGCCCTGCCCGAGTATCCCATCCACCACGTGCTGATGCGGCACGAGCAGGCGGCAGCCCACGCGGCCGATGGCTTCGCTCGTGCCAGTGGGAAGGTGGGTGTTTGCATTGCGACCTCGGGCCCGGGCGCGACGAACCTGGTCACTGGCCTGGCCACGGCCCACATGGACTCGTCGCCGGTGGTGGCCATCACCGGCCAGGTGGCCACACCGGTGATCGGCACCGACGCTTTCCAGGAGGTGGACATCGTCGGCATCACCCAGCCCATCACCAAGCACAACTACCTGGTCACCGACGTACAGGAGTTGCCCAGTGTGATCAAGAAGGCGTTCCACATCGCTCGCACCGGCAGGCCGGGTCCGGTGCTCATCGACATCGCCAAGGATGTCCAGGCCGCCGAGATCGAGTACGAATACCCCGACAGTGTCAACCTGCCGGGCTATCGCATTCCGTCGGGGGACCTCAGCGTGCAGATCCAGCAGGCGGCCGAGATGATCGGTCAGGCGGAGAGGCCCCTGGTCATCGCCGGGCATGGGGTGGTGCTCGCCGGCGCGGAGGATGACCTGCAGGCATTCGTCGAGAAGGGAAGTCTGCCGGTGATCTCGACGCTGCTGGGCATCGGTTCGATCCCGGAAAGCCATCCCCTCAGCCTGGGCATGGCCGGCATGCATGGCGAAGCCTACACCAACCTGGCGCTGGCTGAGGCTGATCTGATCCTATCCCTGGGCAGCCGCTTCGACGACCGGTTGACCGGCACGGTGGACCAGTTTGGCCGCAACGCGCGGTTCATCCACGTCGACATTGACCCGGTCGAGATCAACAAGTGCGTGGTAGCTGACCTGGCCATCGTGGGCGACCTCAAGGAGGTGCTGCCGGCGCTCAGCCGGGCGATCGGCACGGGGCAGCATCCAGCGTGGCTGCAGCAGATCGACGCGTGGCGCGCAGAATCCGCCAGGCGGGATATTGTGGGCCAGGAGCCGGACGAGCTGGTGCCCCAGTGTGTGGTGCGCCATCTCTGGGAGGCCACCCAGGGGGAAGTGATCATGGTCTCGGACGTCGGCCAGAACCAGATGTGGGAGGCGCAATACTTCATCCACCACCGACGGCGGGGCCTGATCTCCTCCGGGGGTCTGGGGACGATGGGGTTCGCCCTCCCGGCCGCCATCGGCGCCCAGATGGCCCTGCCCCAGGAGCAGGTGTGGGTCACCGTGGGCGACGGTGGGTTCCAGATGAACATTCAGGAGCTGGCGACTGTGGTCCAGGAGAAGCTGCCCCTCAAGATTGCGGTGCTCAACAACGGCTATCTGGGCATGGTGCGCCAGTGGCAGCAACTGTTTTTCGAAGGGCGGTACTCGGGCACGCCCTTGCTCGGCCCCAACTTTGCCCAGGTGGCCGAGGCGTACGGCATTCCCGGGCTGACGGTCCGGGCGCGGGATGAGGTGGTGGCTGCTCTCAGCCAGGCCATAGAGGCCGAAGGTCCAGTATTGATCGACTTTCAAGTGGTCCAGGAGGAGAATGTGTATCCCATGGTCGCACCGGGCATGCCGGTGCACGACATGATCCGCCGACCGGAAGCCACAGGCAAGGCGTAGGGGAGGAGAAGCGCATGGAAAAACACACGTTGATCGCCTTGATGGAGAACAAGCCAGGGGTGCTCAGCCGGGTGGCCAGCCTGTTCCGCCGTCGCAATTACAATATCGAGAGCTTGAGCGTGGGGCACAGCGAGACACCGGGTATCTCGCGCATGACCATCGTGCTGAATGGCGACGAGCGTATCGTCGAGCAGGTGGTCAAGCAGCTTGAGAAGCTGGTCAATGTCACCCAGGTGGACGCGGTGGACAATCAGGAGACAGTCTTTCGCGAGCTGGCGCTGATCAAGGTCAAGGCCGGTCCGGGCACCCGCTCGGAGATCATCGAGCTGACCAATGTCTTTCGTGCCAGGGTGGTAGACGTGGGGGCGTCATCGCTTACGGTGGAGATCACGGGGCCGGAGTCGAGGGTGAACTCGTTGATCGGACTGCTGCAGCCGTACGGCATCGACGAGTTGGCCCGCACCGGGCGGGTGGCGATGGCGCGTAGTGGCAATGGCGGTGAATTGGAGGGCACATTTCAGTGAAAATAGGAGGGTATCTGTGACAGAGATGTATTACGACGGGGACGCAAATCTGGAGCAACTGGCGGGCAAACGGATCGCTATCATCGGCTATGGGAGCCAGGGGCACGCCCATGCCCTCAACCTCAAGGACAGCGGTTGCCAGGTGGCCGTTGGGTTGCACGAGCGGAGCCGCTCGGCAGCGACAGCCGCGGAGGCAGGGCTGACGGTAATGCCGGTGGCCGAGGCGGCCGCCTGGGCCGACGTGGTTATGATCTTGGTGCCCGACCCGGTCCAGCCGGCGCTTTATCGCGAGGCCATCGCGCCGGGTCTCAAGGAAGGGGACACGCTGATGTTCGCCCACGGCTTCAACATCCGGTACTACCAGATCGTACCGCCGGCGGACGTGGACGTCAGCATGATCGCGCCCAAGTCGCCCGGCCACCGTGTGCGGGAGCTGTACCAGGAAGGTTCGGGCACACCGGCACTGCTGGCCATCCACCAGGATGCCAGCGGGCAAGCCAAAGAGACGGCGCTGGCCTATGCCAAAGGTATCGGCTGCACGCGCGCAGGCGTGATCGAGACGACCTTTGCCGAGGAGACCGAGACGGATCTGTTCGGCGAGCAGGCAGTGCTGTGTGGCGGTGTCACGGAGCTGATCAAGGCCGGGTTCGAGACGCTGGTGGAAGCCGGGTACCAGCCCGAGATCGCCTATTTTGAGTGCCTGCACGAGCTGAAGCTCATCGTGGACCTGATCCAGCAGGGGGGGCTGAGCTATATGCGGTACTCGGTGAGCGACACCGCCGAGCATGGTGACTATACCTGCGGGCGGCGCATCATCACGGAGGAAACGCGCGCCGAGATGCGCCGCATCCTGGCTGAGGTGCAGGACGGGAGCTATGCCCGCTCCTGGATCCTGGAGAACCAGGCGGGCCGGCCGTTCTTCAACACCATGCGCCAGCGCGAGACGGAGCATCCCATCGAGCGGGTTGGGCGGAAGCTGCGGGCCATGATGCCGTGGTTGAATCCCAAAGAAGTCAAAAGCTGGTAATCGCCGTTGCCTGTTGAGGGGGCGCAGGGGTGCGGCAGCAGGACGCAGCATGCCGCGCCCCCATAGGCAGGTACGGGATGAGGAATTGGTGAAGTGAATGGAGGTGAACGCACTATGCCAGGGACCGTAGATGGGGATCAGGTCGTTGTTTTTGACACCACCCTGCGCGACGGGGAGCAATCGCCCGGGGCAGCCCTCAACGTAAGCGAAAAGGTCGAGATCGCCCATGCCCTTGAGGAGCTGGGCGTGGACATCATCGAGGCGGGCTTTCCCATCTCCTCACCGGGCGACTTTCGGGCCGTGCAGCGTATCTCACAGGAGATGCGCACTTGTGTGGTGTGCGGGCTGACACGGGCCAACCGCAAGGACATCGACGCCGCCGCCGAGGCGCTGCGAGATGCGGTCCGGCCGCGCATCCACACCGGGCTGGGCGTCTCTGAGGTGCACATCCAACACAAGCTGCGCACGAGCCGTGAGGGGGCGCTGGCGCTGGGGGTCGACGCCGTCCGGTACGCCAAAAGGTTCGTGGAAGACGTGCAATACTACACGGAAGACGCGGGGCGCGCCGATCCGGACTATTTGTACCGGGTGCTAGAGGCGGTCATCGACGCTGGCGCGACGGTGGTCAACATCCCCGACACCACCGGCTATACCACGCCCCAGGAGTTTGGCCGCCTGATCCGGGGCATCGTGGAGAAGGTGCCCAATATCCACCGGGCCACAGTCTCGGTGCACTGTCACAACGACCTGGGGATGGCCACGGCCAACACGCTGGCGGCCGTGCGGAACGGGGCGCGGCAGGTCGAGGTCACGGTCAATGGGATCGGAGAGCGGGCGGGGAACACGTCGCTCGAAGAGGTGATTATGGCCCTCCGGACGCGGACGGACTTTTTCGGGGTGAAGCACGGCATAGACACTCGCCACCTCTACCCCGTGAGCCGCCTGGTCAGCCAGTTGACGGGCATCCCAGTCCAACCGAACAAGGCCATCGTGGGCAGCAATGCCTTTGCCCACTCCTCGGGCATCCACCAGGACGGTGTGCTGAAGGAGCGTACGACTTACGAGATCATGAACCCGCGGGACGTCGGCGTGCCCGATTCCGAGATCGTGCTTTCGGCGCGGTCAGGGCGGGCGGGATTGCGCCACCGCCTCAGCGAGCTGGGCTACACCCTGGACGCAGGACAGTTCGACAAGGTCTACGAGCGCTTCCTGGAGGTGGCCGACAAGAAAAAGACGGTGGACACGCGCGACCTGGAGGCCATTGTCGCCGACGAGGTGCAGACATTCTTCGCGGAGGCCTATCACCTGGAGCACGTGCAGGTCTCCTGCGGCGACCACAGCATCCCCACCGCGACGGTCAGCATCCGCGGGCCGGACGGCGCGGTCCACTGCGATGCCGACCACGGCACCGGTCCCGTGGACGCGGTCTACCGGGCTATCAACCGGGTTATCGGCGAGCCGAACGAGTTGATCGAATTCTCGGTCCAGGCGGTGACTGAGGGCATTGACGCTGTCGGCCGGGTGACCATCCGCATCCAGGCGGACGAGCCGGTGAAGGAGAACGGCTACGAGCAGCGGGTGTTCAGCGGGCGCGGTTCTGACACCGACATTGTGGTGGCCAGCGCCAAGGCGTACCTTTTTGCCCTCAACCGGCTGATCGCTGCGCGGCGTGAGGCAGAGCGATAGGCAGGTTCGCCGCCAACAGCGCGCGCTCTGGTGATCCCGCGCGAGTATTCGGAACAAGAGGCAAGGCCACGCCGACGGCAGAAAAAGGAGATGAGAGGATGAAAGAAGCGAGTCACAGCCAGGCGTTCACCCAAGAAACTAGTGACAGCCCCGAGACAATGGGCTGGGCACTCCAGTGGGAGGGGGTTGCCCTTTCAGATGTCGAGGCTCGATTACCGCGGAACGGCAACGGGCGGGCGCATGGCACGGTCCGATGGGAGCAACTCGAAACGACGGTTGCTACCGCCGAGTGGCCCAACAATGGCAGCGGCCCCACCAGCTTTCCGCAGCCGCGGGCCTGGGCTCTGCAATGGCACGGACCCGCACTGTCCCAGGAATATCAGCGGGACGGAGGCAGCGCCTGATGGGACAAACGCTGGCAGAGAAGATCCTGGCGGCTCACTGTGGGATGGCAGAGGTCCACGCCGGGCAATTTGTCGAGGTCGATGTGGACATTGTCCTCAGCAACGACATCACGGCACCCATTGCCATTCGTGCGTTCGAAGAGCTGGGGGCCAAGGAGGTCTTTGACCGGGAACGGGTGGTGATGGTCGCCGATCATTTTGTGCCCAACAAGGATATTGCCTCGGCCAAGCAGTGCCTGGCGATGCGCAAATTCGCGCGCGCGTTGGATCTACCCCACCATTACGACGCTGGTCGCATGGGCATCGAGCACGTGCTACTGCCCGAGCAGGGGCTGGTGGTACCAGGCGATGTGGTCGTCGGCGCCGACTCGCACACCTGCACCTATGGCGCCCTGGGTGCATTTGCCACGGGCATGGGCAGTACTGACATCGCTGTGGCCATGGCCACCGGGCGGATCTGGATGCGCGTGCCGGAGACGATACGCATCGTGTACCACGGCAAGCTACAGCCTTGGGTCGGCGGGAAGGACCTGATCCTGTACACCATCGGCCAGATCGGCGTGGACGGGGCCCGGTACAGGGCCATCGAGTTCGCCGGGCCCACGGTGGCGGAACTCTCGATGGATGGGCGGTTTACCATGGCCAATATGGCCATCGAAGCGGGCGCCAAGGCGGGGCTCTTTACCGCCGACCGCGCCGCCCTGGCCTACGTGGAGGGCCGCGCCTCGCGGCCGTATCGCGCATACATGGCCGACGCGGATGCAACCTACTGCCAGGTCATCGAGATCGATGCCAGCCAGATCGAACCCCAGGTGGCCTATCCCTTCCTGCCGGAAAACGCGCGCCCGGTGCGCCAGGCAGGTGACGTGAAGATCGACCAGGTGGTCATCGGCTCGTGCACCAACGGGCGCCTCGGGGACCTGCGCATCGCGGCCCAGGTATTGGGCGGCCGGCAGGTGCACCCCGACGTGCGCTGCATCGTCATCCCAGGCAGCCAGCAGGTCTATCTGGATGCAGTGCGTGAGGGGTTGGTGGAGGCATTCGTGGAGGCGGGCGCTGTCTTCAGTACACCCACCTGCGGGCCCTGCCTGGGTGGCCACATGGGGGTGCTGGCCGCCGGCGAGCGTGCAGCGACCACCACCAATCGCAATTTTCGGGGGCGCATGGGCCACCCGGAGAGCGAGGTCTACCTGGTGGGGCCGGCGGTGGCGGCCGCCTCCGCGGTGAGGGGATGGATCTGTGGGCCGGAGGAGGTGCTGGCGTGGAAGTGAGGGGGCAGGTGTGGAAATATGGCGACCACGTGGACACGGATGCCATCATCCCGGCGCGCTATCTGATGTTCTCGACGCCGGAGGCACTGGCCCCCCACTGCATGGAGGATCTGGACGCGACGTTCGCCGCGTCGGTGCGGCCCGGGGACGTGATCGTCGCTGGCGAGAATTTTGGCTGCGGCTCCTCGCGGGAGCACGCGGCGCTGGCCCTCAAGGGCGCTGGCATCGGTTGTGTAGTGGCGCGCAGTTTTGCCCGTATCTTTTACCGCAACGCCATCAATGCCGGCCTGCCAATACTCGAGTGCCCCCAGGCAGTCCATGATGCGGCGAGTGGCCACAAACTGGCGATCGAACTGGAAGCAGGCCGTGTGCGCAACCTGACCACGGGTCAGGTCTTCGAGGCCGAGCCGTATCCCCCCTTTATGATGGAGATCATCGAGGCCGGGGGCCTGGTGCCCTATACGCGGCAGCGGCTGGAGGAGGGGCGCGGACAATGAGGCGAGCAGCAACGGATGTGGGGCGGTACCATATCGCCATCCTCCCCGGCGATGGGATCGGCCCGGAGGTCACGGCTGAGGCGGAAAAGGTACTGCGTACCGTCGCAGCGCGGTTTGGCCACGAACTGGTCCTGGAAGAGGGGCTGGTGGGGGGCGCGGCTATCGATGCCACCGGTGAGCCGCTGCCGCCGGAGACGCTGGCCTTGTGCAGGGCGGCCGATGCGGTTCTATTCGGCGCGGTGGGAGACCCCAAGTACGACGATCCGGCAGCCACGGTGCGGCCGGAGCAAGCGCTGCTGGCGCTGCGCAAAGCCCTGGGGCTGTTCGCCAACTTGCGGCCGGTGCGGGTGCACCCGGCGCTGGTGGACGCCTGCCCGCTGCGCCCCGAGCTGGCACGCGACGTGGATCTGATCGTCGTCCGGGAGCTGACCGGCGGCATTTACTTTGGCGAACCGCGGATTGAGGGCACGGAGCGCGCAGTGGACACGATGGTCTACACCCGCAGCGAGGTCGAACGGATCGCCCACCTGGCCTTCCGCATTGCCCGCGGGCGGCGAGGTAAGCTCACGTCGGTGGACAAGGCCAACGTGCTGGCCTGCTCGCGCCTGTGGCGGCGGACGGTCGATGCGGTGGCCGGGGACTATCCGGACGTCGAGCTGGCGCACATGCTGGTGGATGCGGCGGCGATGCACCTCATCCAGCGCCCGCGCTCGTTCGACGTGCTGCTCACCGGCAACCAGTTCGGCGACATCCTGAGCGATGAGGCTTCGGTCCTGGCCGGGTCGATGGGGATGCTGCCCTCTGCCTCGGTGAGCGAAGGCCAGGGTGGGTTTCGATTGGGGCTGTACGAGCCGATCCATGGCTCGGCGCCGGACATTGCCGGACAGGGCATCGCCAACCCGCTGGCTGCCATCCTCAGCACCGCCATGCTGCTCCGGCACTCGCTGAGATTGGAGGCAGAGGCACGGGCGGTGGAGGGGGCGGTCCATGCC
>Ga0180438_10005481_pt1 | contig 17588 bp, 11 predicted proteins | sample SS_ome_12_FD_132455 | JGI IMG/M metagenome (GOLD analysis project Ga0180438, IMG submission 132455) | Hypersaline lake sediment archaeal communities from the Salton Sea, California, USA - SS_3_D_2 metaG | ecosystem: Environmental > Aquatic > Non-marine Saline and Alkaline > Hypersaline >...
TACAAAAAAATGAAAGATGAATAGCGGTAAAAATTCCTCTGCCAACCAAATGGATTCGTATTCCGTTATAAGTTAAGTATACATCCTATTACTAACGCCACAATCAATCCTTGGAGGTAAAAAAATGAACCAAGAAACAATAAACGATCTGAACCGTGCGATCAAGACCCTCGAGCGAAAAAACCGATGGCTTACTCTTATTGTACTTTGTCTATTCGCAATCGGGGTAGTCTCCTTTCTAAACCAAACTGTCTTCGAGACAGATTCCTCTGATTCCCCAAGTCAGGACAAAATAATCCGGGTCAGGGGGATAGTGGTCGTCGATGAGAATGGAACTGAGCGGGTCTGGATCGGAGCTCCCGTACCTGAGCCGTTAATCCTTGGTAAACGTTTCCCACGGGGTGGAAGGATGAGCGGGATTATACTTTTCGATGAGGAAGGAAATGAACGCAGCGGATACTGCACCTCAGACGGGTATCCAAATGTTCTTTTCACTCTGGACAGTATCGGCCGACAGCATGTTCTCTTCATGTCTGAGCCTCAGGGAGATACAACACTCCGGCTCTGGAACGGCGGAAACAGTTTCAAACTAGATATCGGTGAAGAGGAATCGAGTCTCAAGCTTTCCTCCGGAGGAAAAGTCCTTTTCGAAGTGCCCCCACCAAGCCCTGATGAAAAAGGAGCAATAAAATGAGGGGCATTAATTTAGGGATAGGGATTCTTGCTTTCATTCTAATAGGGCTTATCGTGCCGGTCTTGATCCCTGGACAGTCTCAATCCCAGGAGAACTCTATTGCCGTGTGGAGAGGCCATGATGGGGCGGTCACAGATGTTGCCTTCTTGCCGGGAGGTGACTCCGTGGCGTCCTGCAGTTTGGATGGAACCGTCAGGTTATGGGATACAGATTCGGGCCGGATGAAGAGGATTCTCTACTCCTGCCTGGATGAAATTTTTGCTCTGGCAGTCTCTCAAGACGGCGCCAGGATTGTGACAACAGAATACAAGGGGAAGGTTGGCATCCATTCAGCAGAAGGAAAGTCTTCCCGACACCTAGCAGAATTCCTTGGTTGGTCGGTGGATGTCATTCTCTCGCCCGATTCACAAAAGGCTGCGGTCTGGAGCATGGATGGAGACATCTGGATTTTTGAACTTGAAACAGGAGAACATATCCACACTCTGAGAGGGAGAAAGAATAAGTGGGGAATGGCTCTCGCCTGGTCCCCAGACGGCAGTCGTCTGGCGGCCGGCCGGCTCGCTATCTCAATCTGGGATGTCAACTCCGGAAATCAAGTCCAAACTCTGGAAGGTCACAGAGGATTCATCAGGGATCTCACCTTTTCCACTGAAGGACAGCGGCTCGCTTCTGCTTGTATGGACAAAACAGTATGTGTCTGGGATGTTGAAACAGGAAAAGCCCTGTACACACTCAAGCCGCAGGGTCTTGTTATCTACCTGAAATCCGGACCGGTGACAAACCCGATTGAACTTCCGATGACAGCTGTGGCTTTCTCTCCGGATGGCCGCAGATTGGCAACGGGAGGTGCCGACCGCGTCGTTCGTTTGTGGGAGGCCGCTACCGGAAAACTCTTGCGGGAGTTCAAGGGCCACCGGATGAGCATTACAGCAGTCGCCTTCTCAAACAACGGTGCACGCCTCGTTTCCTCAAGTCTCGATCATACCATCCGGGTCTGGGCTGTAGAGTGATATATAACCATTATTAGGGAAAAAAGAGCAGTGACAAACCTTTTATTCATGATCTCTCCTACTCACTCGAGCATTAATCATTAAAGTTGTCGAGAAGTCTCCTATCCCCATGGATTAAATTTGCCTAAGAGGTAACTCTGAGATTTTTTTAAAAGAGTCGTCCAAACTCCTGAATTTGGACGACTTGCTCGGATTTTTTTTCTATATTATATATCTTAATCAAAGTAAGGGAATTCCATGAAAAAAGCACTCCTTCTTCTGATGGTTTCTTTGCAGATTTTATTTGTGATGTGTCTTTATCTATCCGCCTCTTCAAAACTCAATGTCACAATCGATCCCAGGATAGAACTCCTGATGGTCGTTCAGTATTTGAGCGGATACAAGGGCCATCCCGAGCTGCTGACCTCATTGGATTTCCCCTATAAACAGTCTGTAAAGAAGAGGTTTTCCGGTTATAAAGAGCATCCGGCTGTCAAGATGTTTGCTAGGATGAGCTCACGAGGATTTTCTTATGATACTCCTCCAAAAGTCATGCTCCACCTTTCCGATCCACCCGGCTTGGAAGTCGTTTTTCCTCTGTCGGAACATGCGATTAAAAAGGCAGGAGGGAAGAACCGCCTGGAAAAGTTTATCGCACTCCTCAGAGATTTTTCCCGTCACTCCGATTTCATGTCCTTTTACGATTCTCAGAAACAAACATACGCTGCGATCCGCGAGACGGTCGAAAAAAATTTCAGCGATGTCGATTTTATCGGGGATTTAGAAGATTATTTCGGCTTACAGCAGCGCAGCTACAACATCATCCTCGTTCCCCTCGCCAACGGGAATTACGGGCCCAGGCTCAAACATGAAGACGAAACCTTTGACGCTTACAACATTATCAGCCCCAGAGACTTCAAAGACGGAATCCTTCAATTCGGCACCATAGAGTATTTTCGCCATCTGGCGTGGCACGAATTCGGCCATTCTTTTGTCAATCCACTTACTGAAAAACATATGGACGAACTCAAAAAATATGCCTCTCTCTATAAACCTATACAAAAGGAGATGAAGGCCAGGGCCTATGGGGACTGGGAAAGTGCGATCAATGAGCACATCATAAGAGCGGTGACTACCCGCCTTCAGTATATGCATCGGGGGAAGGAGAACGGCGACCAAGCCCTCAAACAGGAAATAAACTGGGGATTCGTCTATGTGGAGCATCTCTGTAAAAAGCTGGAAATTTATGAAAAAAACAGGCAGAAATTTCTCAATTTCACCGCCTTTTATCCTCAACTTATAGAGACCTTCAGGGAACTTTCTGAGATGGATTTTAAATCTCCATCCAGCACTTTAATAATCACTTTAAAACACACATTGTCGCTAGATAAAGGAGAGGAGGAGAAATGCTTAAGAACTTTATAAAAATTGCATTCAGAAACCTCAAGAAATCCAGGACATATTCATTCATCAACATCCTGGGGCTTGCGGTGGGTATAGGCTGTGCGCTCCTTATTGCCCTCCATGTGGTTGATGAGCTGAGTTATGAAAACTTCCATGAAAGAGCGGACCGGATCTACAGAGTCGTTATGGAAGGCTATATCGGATCGGCCGCTCCCCTTGCTCCTGCCTTGAAACGGAATCTCCCGGAAATTGAAGAGACGGTATTGATCGACAACTTCACTCGCCGCTCGAAAAAGCTTTTTTCCACGGCTGAAAAGCGAATCTACGAAGAACGTTTTATCTTGGCAGAACCATCGATTTTTCGGGTATTTTCATTCTCTTTCCTCAGAGGAAATCCAGAAACAGCCCTGAACAGCCCGAATTCTATCATTCTGACCGAGACAACAGCCAAGAAATACTTTGGTGAAGACGACCCGATGGGAAAGACTTTGACTCTCGAGAATACCTGGGATTTCATCGTAACAGGTATTTTAGAAGATATTCCAGAAAACACTCATCTCAAATTTGACCTGGTGGCACCTTTTTCTTTCCTCACCAGAGAAGACCTGTATGGAAATCAGCTTTACCAGCACTGGGGAGCAGCCAATTTCGTGACGTATTTTCTCCTCTCCAAAGGGGCTCCCTTTAACAAGAAAGAGCTCGAGGAGAAAATCAACAGAACCAAGGACGAATCAGGGGGAAAAAGATATACCCGTCTTTACTCCATACAGTCGTTAGGGGATATTCACCTCGGCTCCAACCTCCGCGCTGAATTCGAAGAGAACAGCAGCACCAAGAGCGTCGTGTTTTATGCAGTCATAGGCGTTATCATACTCTTGATTGCCTGCATCAATTCCATGAATCTCTCAACCGCCCGCTCCGTAAAGAGGGCAAGAGAAGTCGGAATCCGGAAAGTTGTGGGGGCCAAGCGTTCTCAGCTCATCATGCAGTTCTTCGGAGAGTCGTTGATCTTGTCTTTGATCTCGCTGGTTATCGCTTTCTTGCTGGTTCAATTCTTTCTCCCTTCCTTCAACGGCATCACAGGGAAACATCTTAACATGCAGGACTCTCCGCTCTCCATTCTGGCCATTATCGTTATCATAACGATTATCACCGGAATCGGTTCCGGTATCTATCCGGCTCTGTTTCTCTCCGGCTTTCAGCCGGTGAGAGCCTTTCGCTCAATACTTAAACCCAAATCAGAGGGAACAAAGCTCAGACAGATACTCGTCCTCCTGCAATTTTCCCTTTCCATTATTTTTATATTCTGTACGCTCGTTGTCTGGAATCAGTTGAATTATGTGAAAAGAAAAAACCTGGGAATAAATAAAGAGCAGGTGATCAACATTCCTCTCCAAAGAGAAGTCCTGGCCAAGTATGAACTCATTAAGAACGAAATCAAGAGAAGTCCTGGCGTCCTCAACGCAGCTGCTACTAATTTTCCCCGGCTTGCCCCCTATCATCATGGGCTTTCATGGGACGGGATGACTGAAAAGGATGATAAATCGATGTTCTGGTTTTCCGTGGATCACGATTTTCTGGATACGCTGGAGATCGAGCTTGTGGAAGGAAGGAACTTTTCCCGGGATCTCCCAACAGATACGATGACGGCTTATATTTTCAACGAGGCCGCTGTCAGAGAATTCGGCAAAGACTTTATCAAAGGGAGAAAATTCAGTGCATTCGGAGATAGATACAAAGCTCCGGTTATCGGCGTGGTCAAAGATTTCCACTTCATGTCCCTCCATGAAAAAGTGCAGCCTCTTATTCTCTGTATTCAACCGCGACACTTGGACCACATTTCTATCAGAGTCAGGTCTGAGAATATACCTGGCGTGCTCAGCCATTTGAGAAAAGTCTGGAATGATTATATGCCTGACAGACCTTTTGAATATTTTTTTCTGGATGACAGGTTTGACATGATGTACAAATCAGAAGAGCGGACAGGGAAAATCTTTTCCTCCTTCGCTGTATTGGCGATATTCGTATCATGCCTCGGCCTTTTCGCCTTGGCTTCCTTCATGGCCGAACAACGGACCAAAGAGATAGGGATTCGAAAGATCCTAGGAGCTTCAGCGGCCAGCCTCTCATTCCTTATTTCCAAAGAATTTTTGAAGTGGGTTCTGTATTCGAATATTCTAGCCTGGCCTGTGGCCTATTTTGCCATGAAAAAATGGCTCGCCAACTTTGCCTACCGGACCACTATTGGGATCGAGATTTTTCTCCTCTCCGGTTTACTCGCACTGGGAATCTCCTTCCTGACTGTCAGCTACCAGGCTGTGAAGACTGCTTTCATAGATCCAATCGAAACCTTGCGGTATGAATAACATCTCATATAGATAAATGTTACGTGAAAAATGAGGGAGTTGAACGATTAACAATATAAATCAGATGCTGCTTTTGCTAATCCAAAAAGGAAGAGGATGAAATGCGAAAATTAGTTATCACTTTGAGTTTGTTTTGTATTGCTACGTTATCCATTTTTTTGATTGCACAAGAAGAAACATCCGACAAACAAAAAATAGTCTGGTTGAAAGAAAATGCGATCAGAGTCGATCTTGACGGTAAAGATTTCCAATTTCTCGATAAGGCCTTGAAAGACGTGGATATCGTTCTGCTGGGTGAGATATCACATGGTGATGGAAAAACTTTTGCCGTTAAGACAGAGCTCATTAAATATCTGCATAAAAAACTGGGATTCAATGTCCTTGTTTTTGAGAGCGGGATGGTTGAATGTCATCTGACATGGCAGGCTTTAACAAACGGCGAACCGGGGACTACTGCATTCCCGAAAGGCATTTTCCCGATATGGGAAAGAAGCGAGCAGGTGCAGGATCTTTTCAGCTACATTGAAGAAAATGTCGGCACTGAAAACGAACTTGAACTGTCCGGATTTGACATGCAAATGACCGGGAATATTAAACTTGAAAACCGAATAGAACATATATCAAAGAATTTATTTTTTGAAAACAGGCAAGATTTCGAATCTGAGTTTCCCGTTTTTACGTCGATATTCAGCAACCTTCAGAAGTTTTTCCGCGAAAAACCTGACTCAGCCCAAATGGAGGAATTTTTTTATGAACTGGACCAGATGGCGCAACAGATGAATGCTGTCAATAACAAAGATATCCAACAAAAAATCCTTTCCCGCGCATTAGTCTACTTGCCCCGATTTTTCTACTTTGTTTGGAATTTAGACCCTAAAAACCCAGATTACAAGGTAGCGAATATCCGCGAGGAAGAAATGGGGAAAAACTTAATATGGCTGAAAGAAAATCTTTACCCCGACAAAAAGATAATGGTTTGGGGGGCAAGCTCCCATCTCTCATGGAACAGGCAGAGCATCGAGCAGCAAAAAAACTTTATTCCGATGGGACAATATGTCAAGGATCATTTCAATGATAAAGTCTTCAGCATTATATTTTCAGCATACACTGGCATGGACGGAAGTGCTTTCACAAAGGAGAAAAGGAATATAGAGGATCTAACAAAAGAAAGCACAGAATATCTATTGAGCGAGGCGGGATTTGAATACGCCTTTCTCAATTTTCGCGAACTGAAGAAAAAGGGCGGATGGATGGATGAAAAGTTTATCCTCAGGCCATTTGGATACGCCAATTTCAGAGCCAATTGGCCGACAATGTGCGACGCTCTATTCTTTATAAGAGAGATGACTCCAAGTACTGCAGTCAAGTAAAGCTTTCTCTAAAACCTCTCCCTTATCTGGTTAGCCGCCGGTCTCATCAAGGATCATTCCTTTTTTAATGAATCCAGCCGGTTTTTAGCCTCGGCCACCTCTTGCAAATCAGGATCAGCATCACTCCAGATATTTAAAAATTTCGTATAATGTTCTATCGCCTTACCCATCCAGCCTTTCTGCTCATACAAGCGGGCGATTCGATAATGGTAGCGAGGATCGATCGGGAACCTGTCAAATCGGTCTTCGCGTTCAAGGGTCAACAGCTTCTCGTATTCTGAAATGGCTTGATCAACCTTTCCTGCCTTTTGATAAGCCCGGGCGAGGATATCGCTGTTATCCGCATGAATCGGAATGTTAAAATTGAAGTCATAATTCGTGTGAGTTCTGACAAGACGCAATTCCTTCTCACAGAACGCAACAGCCTCTTCAAATCTCCCTTCGGCAAGTTTCACTTCTGCATTCAGCAGATTGTGACGTATAATGACCTTATCCTTATCCCTTTGGATTTTGGGAAAAAATTCTTCCATCTTCTTCAATCTGGATTTTGCGGACTGTATATTGTTCTCTTTCAGGTCTGTCAGACCGATAAAGTGCAAACGGCGCGCCTGCCAATAGAAAGGAATCTCCCCGGATTCATCCTTGAGAAAAGGCATCATGTTTTCTTGGGCTTTTCTCCCTAGATCATACTCGCCTCTTTCGTAATGGATCCACATCTTCATATAAAAGCTGCGGGATTTCCTTGAATTTGTATCCATCGCATCTTCCAATTCCAGCAAAACACGAAAATCGCTCAGTGCCTGCTCCAGTCTGCCGAGCCAGAAGTGCAAAAATCCTTTGGTCCATAATCCATCCACCTTGACACCCGGTGAGGGGGCTACATCGATGAACTTCTGGATGAAATCGTGTGCCCTTGGGTAGTTTTCCAGGATCATGTAGACATACGCCCCTTTCAGGAGGGAAAGGTGAAAATCAGGCTTCATCCTTACCGCTTCACTGTATTTGGCGGCAGACTCCTCCAGCCTTCCCATTTTATAATAGAGATCAGCCATTGAGTCCAGAGGATTGGCATCTCCCGGACTGACTATCGCGTATTTATTAAAGTATTCGAGGGCCTTATCATAGTCCTCACTGGACATATAAGTGTAGGCCAGCTCATTCAAGGCAAGCCCATAGTTGGGATCGAGATCAAGAACTTTTTTAAACATCTCAATAGCTTTTTGCGGATCGTTTCCTCTGCCTTTATAATGTAAACCCAGTCGATGCCAGATTCTTTTCTCCTTAGGGTACTTTCTGCTTATGTCATGCAAAATTTCACGATACTTATCTTTATTATACTCGACCATCGAGGCATATCTGGCATCAATGTAAAGCTTTTCCTTTTCCGTGGCCTTGTCCGATAAGGTTTTAGCTCTTTTCAGTTGATCCAGAGCAAGATCATGATTCCCTAATGAGGAATTCACATCACTCAAATAAAAATAGGCAATGGCAAACTCAGGATCCAGCTCCACGGCCTTCTCGAAAAATTTTCGGGCATCATTGTGGTATAATTTATCTATCGCCTTAAGTCCTTGGAGATAATTGTCATAGGCCTCCAGTGATGCCGTGGTGACATCGGCGATTTGTTTTTGACCGGCCTGAATTTTCTTTTCCGAAAGCCCGATTCCCCTCGAAATGATCTTGCTCAGCTCATCGATCTGGACCGCAATAATGCTGTCCTGTTCGCGCCCCTTGGAGCTGGCGCTCTTGACGAGGTTTTTTGTCCGGACATCCAAAACTTTGACATCCGTGGCAAACATATCTCCGGCTTTGGTGAAGAACCCCAGAACAATGGTATCTATCCCTTCCATCTCACAAAGACGGAATCCCAATTCCTGGTCGATAAATTCCACATCCTCCTTCCCCATATTCCGTATAAGGTCATGCAGGCGCTCCCAGGTTGTGACCCGGAGATATCCGGATTGCTCCAGACTGCTGATGAGGAGGTTAGGGATGACTTTCCTCAGATAATCATAGGCCACGTCGCCTGTCTGGTTTTCAAAGCTGATAACAGCCACAGAAGGCAGGCTCTCTGGGGAAGGAAGAGCAGGCTGTTTCAAAAAGAGTATCCAGAGAAGAACGGCTGCAACAATAATGGAGAGGGCTGTCAACGCGGGGATAAAGAGTTTTTTTATACTGAAGTGAACGGTGATTTCTCTGGAGGTGAACGTCTCCTTTTTGGGCCGTATTTTTGTCCCGGTGGGGAAAGCCTTCTCTATGGGCAAGAGATCCGAGAGGAGCTCATTAGCGGTTTGATATCTCCTGTTTCTCTCTTTTTCTAGACATTTGATTATGACGCGATTTAATTGCTCAGGGATTTGACTATTCAGCATTTTCGGCTCTGGAGGGAGCTCAGACTTGTGCTTCATGGCCACATTTAACGGAGTTTCGCCCTCGAATGGTATCTGACCTGTGGCCATCTCAAAAAGGATGATCCCCAGGGAATATATATCCGATCGCTGATCCAGCTTTTTCACTTCTGCCTGTTCCGGCGACATGTACTCTGGCGTTCCGATGATGCTCCCGGTCCCGGTGATTCCTTTGGCTTTCATAGAATGGGCTATCCCGAAATCCATGATCTTTGCGTTTCCATCCCGGTCGATCATGATGTTTTGGGGCTTCATGTCTCGGTGGATGATTCCCATGCTGTGGGCTTCAGCCAATCCCTCGCAGATTTGCACACCGATGTGAACAGTTTTTCCTATGGTGAGCTGTCCGGACCTTTTGATAAAACTCTTGAGATCCTCCCCGGCAACATACTCCATTGTGATGTAATATGTATCTTCCTCGTTTCCAAAATGGTACATGCGGCAGACATTCTTATGGGTGATCTTCCGGGCCAGTTTCAGTTCATTACTGAAACGCTCGATGGTGGATACATCTGCGGATATTTCCGGCCGTAAAAGTTTCAACGCGACTTTTTCATTGATCTCGGTATCCAAAACTTTCAAAACCTGTCCCATCCCTCCGGCACCCAACTCTTCGATAACCTGGTAACGGCCGGCAAATGTCGTCCCTGTCGCTAAAGATGTTCCAGGAGTCATAAAAGTCTTTGTTCCCGATCCAGGCCGGCTCGAAACAGATGGAGACAAAGGTGTTGCACATCCGTTACAGAAATTCGCTCCTTCCGGATTTTCAAAGCCGCATTTGGGGCATTTCATTTCATATTCTCCTGCGAGAGCTTGAAGAGCCTGCCACTAAGCCATTATCTATAATATAAAATCCTGTTTGCTCAATCGTCCGAATGCGCGTATGTGGACGAATTCATTCTAATTATTCTTTAATTTATACATTGAAAAAAGTGTTGAATTCTAAAAGAACAAACCAGGACTTGATTTTCACTATTCTGAGTAATAAGAGAAGAATGATTAAAAGATAAAAGGAAACGAAAATGCCTGCAAAAACTTTTATTTCACACAAACTTCCACAAATTTTATGTGTTTTTCTGTGCGCAGTCTTTGTCGCTTTTCTCTATCCCTCACAAGAAAAGAATAAAAAGCGAACTCTGGACAGTCTGCTTCGGGAAAACTGTCACATCCTTGAGGTCGATAACGAACAGTTGTCCGGTGAAGGATTCGATTTCTTGATGAAAGCGGCGGCTGAGGCTCAATTCGTAACCATAGCTGAAGAGCACAATCGTCTGCAAATTCCCCAAATCACGACAATGCTGTTCTCTGCCCTTCATAAAATACACGGATTTAATTACCTGGCGCTGGAACAAGGAACCGTAGTTTGCAAAATGTTTGCTTCAAAACCTTTAGTCGGTAATCTAGATGCCATCGCAGAGTTTGCACGAAAATACACGAATGCCCCCACATTTATCACTGACCAGGAACTTCAGATGATCGGGGAGGCCGGCCGAATATCGGATGCGAAAACCGACAGAATCTGGGGGCTGGACCAGGAATTCGGGGCTCTTCATATTCTGGATCAATTGAAAGAGCTAGCACCGAATGATAAGGTCCGCCTTTTTGTTGAGAAACTGATTGAGAAAGCGCTGCCATACGAGAGAAATCGATTCGCTTCCGAAAAACTGTTCATTGCCGAAGTGGCTCAGCCCGAAGACTTTGCCGGCCTTCTTGATCTTTTTAAACCAGAACCAAGCTCAAAAACGGACTTTCTTATTCAGAACCTCCTTTTTTCAAACAAGGTGTACAACAAAAATGTTCGGGCTAGAAACGGTGAGCTGACCGGGTATGACTCGAATCTTGAGCGTGAAGAACACTTAAAAGCGCGGTTCATGTCTGAATATAAAGCCGCGCAAAAATCTGGAGATCGACTGCCAAAGGTTGTCCTCAAACTTGGGCACTGGCATGTTTATAGGGGAATTTACAGAGGAAACGTCTTCACCTTCGGCAATTTCCTCTCGGAATTTGCGGTCAGCAATGGGAAAAAGACATTTTTTCTTTCAACAGCTCTTCTCGGCGATCCGGATGAATGGCGAAACACAAAGGGCCCTTGGGTGGATGTGGTTAACCCGGATAAATGGACGATCATCGATTTCAGGCCTTTGCGCAAATACGCTCATGCCAAAAGAATAGAAGACCTGAGCGAAGGCATTAAAGCTCTTTTATTCAGAGTAGATGCCCTCCTTGTCATCGGAAATGCCAGGCCCGGAACATACACGCTAACCAGGGATCAGATCCAGTAGGGTGGATTCACCGTGAAGTATTTGCAAACTTTCAATAATCAGATTTCCAGCGAACTTTCCTGTTTGATAAAATATCTAAAAAGATATAAAAGCGGATGTTCAGCATAGTAATGAAATTTTGGAATATTTCCACAGTGAAATGATCAATCAGAATTTATGTCTGCAGAACTCTTAAGGAGTGAATAAATGTTTAAAAAGAACATATCATTTATGGCCCTGTTAATCGCGTCCTTCATGGTCCTTCACTCTTGTGCCCAAGAGAATATCGGATTTCGGGATGTGGAGGCCTACGACACCTCCGGCGTTGAGTTTGCCGATTCGCTTATCGAAGGGCTTATTTCAACTTTGGATGACCAGCTTAAAAGTTCAGAAGTGGGTGCTGAATTCCGAAAGAACTTTCGGATCCACTTCTGGAGGTTTTTTAATCGGCTCGATCGAGGTTTGATAACGAAGAATCAGGATGATCGGATTGCAACCTACATTGAGGGGCTGAAAAAGACTTTCCCGGACGCCGACGACCTGATCGAGCGACAGCTTTTCCACTTTCGTTATCTGATGATCGGACGAAAAGCACCCGATATTATCGGTCGAGACCTTCAGGGAGAGGAATTCCAACTCAGTGATTATCGGGGCCGGATCGTGGTTCTGTACTTCACGGGAAACTGGTGCGGACCATGCCGGGGAGAATACCCCTATCAGAGACTCCTACTGGAGATCATGTCTGACCATCCCGTCATTCTCCTGGGTGTTAACAGCGATACCGACAGGGATGAAGCGTTAAAGGTTAAGCAAGCAGAACGATTGGATTATCGATCCTGGTGGGCAGGCTGGGATGCTGAAGGGGATCCCCGATCAGGCCCCATCCCAACGAAATGGAATATTGTCGGCTGGCCTACTATCTATATCATCGATCAGGAAGGAGTCATTCGTTATCGGAATCTTCGAGAAGAGAAAGTCATTGCGGCGGTGAAGGAGCTGTTAAAATAACATCAACAAACCGATATCAGGTTTAAATATTATTTATTAATTCCGGGGGAAGTTTTGGGCCAATTTTAGGGCTTCAAAGGCGTTGACCATTCCTCCGGACATCACCTTGCCCTGAAGACCGGGCAGGCGGGTTGCACTCTTCATCAAGATTTCCTTGACCTCAAGTCCGTCAAGATCCGGCCGGATGCTGAAAATCAGTGCTGCCACTCCGGTGGCAACAGGAGTGCTGTTGGATGTTCCCCCGCTCAATCTGTAAACACTACGATTATGTCTTAATCCCGTGGTAAAATTTTGAGCCAGTGCGGCAATATCCACATTTTGAACTCCAAAATTTGAGCCTCCGATATATATACTGTCTTTTTCTACCTCATAAAGATTTCCATCAAAGTCAATTTCAGCCACGACCAAAAGATTTCTATTTTGAAAACAATTTGGATAGGTATAATTCTCCTCAAGGTCAATATTTATTTTGGCATTGCCTGAACCGGTAACGATCAATACGCCTTTCTCTTCGGCATAGTCGATCGCGTCTTTCAAAGGCTTTAACTTTTCTTGATCCAGACAGCTGACAAAACCGCTCCAATTGATCACTCTTGCGCCATTATCCACAGCATAGCGAATGGCTTCAGCCGCCTTCGGGACCCTGGAACAGGGATCCTTTAAGGAAGCAGAACCTTGGGCCATCATTTTCAGAAGCATCATCGAGACCTCCCAATTGATCCCGGCTACTCCGATCGCGTTGTTGCCTCGGGCACCAATAATGCCGAGTGCCGGTATGGAATGCCAATAAGGCGCTATGACGGAATCCAGTTTTCCTTCGAAGATGTAACAATCCGGATCGGGATCGTTGAAATAAAAATCATATCCCATAACGTCATCGACATACCCGTTTTTATCGTCGTCTAATCCGTTTGTTTCCTTCGGATTTCCATCGGAATCCAACCCGGTCTCCCCAGGATTCTTCCAGAGGTTTTGCTTTAAATCCTCATGGTTATAGAAGAATCCGTCATCCATGACAGCTACGATTGTGTCCGCACTGCCTGTCGTGATCTCCCAGGCAGGAAGAATGTTCAGATGGATGCCTTTTTTCGGAGAAAACTCAACTGGAGATTTCTTGTATGATACACGGTCGATCGTGACTGTGCTGCCATCATTGAAAAAACTGATTTGATATTTGAAAAACTCATCATTAGGTATTTGGGAATTTTTTGTACACAGGTTATGACTCAAGATCAACAGAAATAAAATAAGAAAACAACTCCATTTTGATTTAATATTCATGTTTGAATTTCTCCTTTTATACTCAATTTCTTCTTAATTTCCTCTTCGAGTTTGTCTCCACTCAGCGACAAAAATCGTCTATCTGCCGACCGCCTGTTCTAATAAATCATCGAGCCATACTGCCGGTGCAAAATACGAATTCTTCCATTCGGGCAAAAGCCTGTCCAGAACCAGGCCTTTTCCCAGACCTGTATGATAAAAAGTTGTCCGGCTTCGAGCGGCGCGACCGGCGTGTTTCACAAGATATATCCTGAATTTATAAGATTCTTCCCATACTTGACTCCAGGGCAAGACACCATCGAGTGCAAGAAAAGCCGGTGTCGGTTTGTATTCCCCTGTTCCGGCGGCTTCGGCGACTTTGTATTCAGAGTAAAGAGCAATCCCTTCATTCCATTCCTGAAAGATCGCGTATTTGTAGTCTCGATCACCTGATGCTTCATGATTGAGGAGGACCTCCAGCACTCGAATGGCCTCAAGCGCAGTCCCTGCCTGATATCTGGCATCCGCATCTTCAGCAGCCGTTGCAGCTAAATACATGAGATAACCCTGCAGATGAAGAAGGCGCATCACATCCGAGCTTTTATAAGGAAACGGATAGTTCAGCATCCAGGAGGCGTTATCCCGAGGCCCTATTTGAAGTTGAGCTGCCTTTTCGACATTCCCCTTGTGAGCTTGCAGAACATGGAACATTTCGTGGACGACTTTAAGAACCCAGGTATTCAGGCCCCAATCAAGAGCTTCGGGGGATCCAATAATTGCCGAAGGAACTTCTTCTATATCGAATGAGGCGGCCAAATTAGGCTCGAACGTGCGATTCCTTGCTTGGATAGACCTTTTGAGTATCCGATCTTCTCCCAGAGAAACGGAATGAGATAATGTTTTCGGGAAATCGACGGCATATTCATAATTTTCGCCAACATAAAAAATTGGCATATCAATCCTTGTCCATCCCGGCCACAGGTCCTCCCCGAGTTCTATCCAGAGGTTATAGGCTTCTCCAATTAAGGTTGCTTCTCGTTTAGATAGCTTTGGAATCTCTTCACTTCTCAGTACATGAGGGGTAAAAAAGATACAGAGAATCAATAGCATTCCCAAAAAGGTATTAAAGCTTTTATGATCCACATTTGTCTCCTTTGTACCTACTTCACTGAACTTATTGATCAGGCTTATCTCATTCATATTTGATCGCTTCTACAGGATTGGCTAAAGCAGCTCTGATGCCCTGGTAAGCGACAGTCAATACAGCAATTGTCAGGATTAATACACCCGTAAAAAGGAAGATCCAAAAACTCAAATTCGTGTGATAGGCAAAATTCTGCAGCCATTTCTGCATCGCAAAAAAAGCCACAGGGGAACCTAACAGGAAAGCCAATCCAACATATTTGATATATTCCTTTGATAGCTGCGTAATTATGTTTGGAGTCGAAGCGCCTAGAGTCTTTCTAATGCCGATTTCTTTTTTTCTTCTCTCGGCCGTAAATGAAGACAGCCCGAACAAACCGAGGCAACTTATGAAGACTGCCAGCAAGGAAAAGTATCCGATCATCTGGCTGAGTTTTTTTTCGGAGGCATAGTCTTCATAATAGTCCTCATCAAGGAAGTGATAGATGAAGGGGTAATCGGGGCTATGTCTTTTCATAATATTCTCAAAATATCCGATTGAGGATTGGATATTATCAGGACGGATCTTCAGCGACAGATAACTGAGCCATGTTTGGAAATCTTCATTGGCAATGGTCAGCATCAAGGGCTCGATTTTTTCATGAAGCGAAAAAAAGTGAAAGTCTCGAACAACACCGATAACGGAGCAGTTCTCTTTATTCCACATCGATATTTTTTTACCTATCGGTTCGGTCCAACCCATCCGCCTGACGACTTCTTCATTCACAATCATAGCGCTAGATTCATCTGCACCAAAATCCTTTGAAAAATTTCTCCCCTGCACCAAATTGAAATCGAATAAGTCAATAAAATCATAATCAATGAAACATCTGTAAATCCTATCCAACTGAGTCATTTCGCCCTCATTTGATTCGATCTGAATACTGGTATTGCTGGCGATTCTTGTGGGAAGATAGGATGAGGCACTGACATTCAGGATACTGGGATTTTTGAGAAGGTCATTTTTGAGTGTATCGATCTTTGTTCGAGCGTCAGCGTCATTGATACGACAATACACGATTTGATCTTTATTGAAACCAAGTTCCTTGTGCATCATGTAATGATACTGTCTAAAAATGACGATTGTGCCGGTTAATAGTATCACGGCAACACTGAATTGGAAAATCACCAGAAACTTTCTAAAAAACGAGCCTTTTGACGATAGTGATTTTGTTGCCTTGAGTGCATACACGGGTCTGAAGGAAGAAAGAAAGAATGAGGGGTAGCTCCCGGCAAAAATTCCCACCAAGATAGAACAAGCAACGAGAACTATTGCTAAATTATAGTGTTTGGCTAAATTTAATCCAATATCTTTGCCTATAAAATTACTGAAGATCGGCAGTAATGAACTCACAAACACTAAAGCGATGACCAAGGCAATTGATGAGAATAACACGGATTCGATTGTGAACTGTTTAATAAGCTGGATCCTGAAGGCACCGACAACTTTTCTTATTCCGATTTCCCGCGCCCTGAGCGATGAGCGGGCCGTAGCCAGGTTCATATAGTTTATACACGCAATTATCAGGATGATCACTGCAATCGCCAGAAACATATAAAGCTTTTTAATATCAGTCACTTCTGCCATTTCATGACTGAAATTTGAAGATTTCAGATGAATGTCTTTGAACGACTGAACCAGATAAATTCTTCGAGAATCCGTTCTTCCTGAATATCTCTTGAAGAGATCCAGTATCTTCGTCCCCATACCCTGGACACTTCCCCCCTCATTGAGCAGAAAATAGGTATGATAATTACTGCTGCTCCAGTCATAAATATTTAGCCTGAGGGCGGCTTCAGTCTCACGCAATTTAATTGAGAGAATAAAATCAAACTTGAAATGAGAATTTTGGGGAACGTCTTTATGTATACCTGTTATTGTAAGGATATGCCTGTTATTCAGATTGACTGTTTTGCCGATGGGATCTTCTTTTCCAAAGTATTTTTCCGCCAGTTTTTCTGAAAGAATTATTGAATAGGGATCGTTCAAAGCAATTTTCGGATTTCCGGATAAAAGCTCAAACGAAAAAACGTTAAAAAACTGATTATCGGTCGTAATCCCCGTTTCATAAAAACTCACATTATCATTACTGATTAAACCTCGATGCCGATCTATCCGTGTCGCATGCCGCACTTCTGGTATTTCATCCATCATTGTGGGGGCCAAAATGCCCTGAGTAATTGCCCAGGTATCCGAACCGATAAATACATTGCCTGGCTGTCTTTGAACAACCCGATAGATCCTCTCGTAGTTTTCGTGAAAATCGTCATAACTTAGCTCAAAACTAACGTATAATAAGATCAATAAAAAAAATGTCATTCCAACGGCAAGCCCTGCAATATTAATGAATGAATACCCTTTGTTTTTTCTTATGTTTCTTAGGGCAGTGATGAAATAATTTTTAATCATGTGTACTCTCCAGCTTTTTTCTTATTTTCTCTTTATGTTGTAAGACTCTCTCAGCAACTTAAAGGTTTAAGATCTTATTCTTCCCTTTAAATCATAGTTAATTAATAAGACAGTATCGTCCGAATACGCATAATTGGACGACATTTTTTCGTGCCGCCATTATTATTAGGTCCATGAAACTCAAAGAAGGATAAGATGATTCATTACAAAGCCAGGAATGGCAAAAGGAGATGAAA
>Ga0180438_10005482_pt1 | contig 17584 bp, 14 predicted proteins | sample SS_ome_12_FD_132455 | JGI IMG/M metagenome (GOLD analysis project Ga0180438, IMG submission 132455) | Hypersaline lake sediment archaeal communities from the Salton Sea, California, USA - SS_3_D_2 metaG | ecosystem: Environmental > Aquatic > Non-marine Saline and Alkaline > Hypersaline >...
GCTCTGAATCTGGAGCAATCAACCCAGGTCGTTTCGGTCCCGTCTCATGATCGAACTCGGCTGGTCGCGGTTGAAAACGGCAATTCGTTGGGAACATTAGATGTCATTTTTCCGGTGTTACACGGAACTTACGGTGAAGATGGTACGGTGCAGGGACTTTTAAAATTATTAGATATTCCTTTTGTCGGTGCAGGTGTGTTGGGATCAGCGATTGGAATGGATAAAGATGTTGCCAAAAGACTGTTACGCGATGCCGGTATTCCGGTAGCCAAATTTTTAGTTTTTCACCGGCAGCAGCGACAGCAGTTAGCTTTTCATACCATCCAAGAGGCAATTGGCGCACCGTTTTTTGTAAAGCCGGCTAACCTGGGTTCGTCGGTGGGTATTCATAAAATTCATTCGCCAGCCGAATTTGAAGCGGCGGTGAACGATGCGTTTAACTATGATACAAAAATTTTGGTCGAGCAATTCATTAAAGGGCGTGAAATCGAGTGCTCTGTGCTGGGTAATGATGATCCTATTGTTTCCTTACCGGGAGAAGTCATTCCGACGCATGAATTCTATTCTTATCAGGCCAAATATATCGATGAAAATGGGGCGCAATTAGAAATTCCGGCCAGGCTTTCTAAAGAATTAATTCGAAGCATTCAGGAAATTGCGCGACACACTTTTATAACCCTTTGCTGTCAGGGAATGGCACGGGTTGATATGTTTTTAACTCCGGATGACGAGATTTATGTGAACGAGATTAATACCATTCCCGGCTTTACCAAAATTAGCATGTACCCCAAGCTGTGGGAGGTGAGTGGAATTTCGTACCCGGAATTAATTGACAGATTGATTCAATTAGCAGTTGAGCGCCACGAAGTGGAAAAATCGTTGAAAGTGACGTATGATATGAATTCAAAGGAATAAATAGCGAGGTCACAGCGATGGAAGTTTTCTAAAAAATGCTTGCAAATCAACTGATTTTTTCTTAAATTAGGCACACTTTATCGGAGCCTCTTGATTAAACTTTACTAACAATATATAAGCTGCATGAAAATTGCTGTTGTGATTCCCGCCTACAATAGTGAGGCGACAATTGGCAGTGTGATTTCCCGGGTTAACAAAAATATCGACGATGTCATCATTATTGTCGTAAATGATGGCTCAAATGATAAAACTTCAGCCGTTAGTCAGGCGGCGAAGGCACTGGTTCTTTCACATCCGACCAATCGGGGCAAAGGAGCGGCATTAAAAACCGGTTTTAAAAAAGCACTCGAATTAGGTGTTCCTTTAATCGCCACGTTAGATGCTGATGAGCAACATCCACCCGAAATGTTGCCACTTTTTTTTAAGGCATTGCATAGCAATAGCGCTGATGTAATCATTGGTAACCGAATGAAAAATTTGAAAAAAATGCCTTTTCAACGGATCTTGACAAATAAAATTACCTCCGGGTTGATTAGTCTGAGAATCGGGAAGAAAATTGAAGACAGCCAGTGCGGGTTTCGACTCATTCGGGCAGAGCTTTTAAGGGATATCTTATTAAATAAAAACCGGTTTGATCTGGAATCAGAGCTTATTTTAAAAGCCGGCATTGCGGGCTATCACTTCTCGTCGGTACCGATTGCGACAATTTATCAAGAAGAATCAAGTGCTATTCATGGTTTGAGAGATACTTTGCTTTTTATAAAGTTGTATTTGCAGAGTTTATGGTGGTATTAGCATCCTTCTCGGCCTATAAATGCTTAGAATAATTGTGAATGATTAATATTCGAAAGTTAGGCCATGAAAAATTGGGAACAGTCCCGAGAAAAGATGGTGAGCGAACAAATTGAAAAAAGAGGTATTCGTGACCATCACGTTCTCATGGCAATGCGGAAAGTCCCTCGACATCAATTTATTCAGAATGCTTATGGAAATCAGGCTTATGATGATGAGCCAATTTCGATTGGGTGCGGGCAAACCATCTCACAACCCTATATGGTCGCCCTCATGACCGAAAGTCTGGAATTGGATCCCCATCACAAAGTCTTAGAGATTGGCACGGGTTCGGGTTACCAAACTGCAATCTTGGCCGAACTGGCGGCGCGGGTGTTTTCGATTGAACGCTATGAGTCATTGGCTGAGCGTGCTCGAAAATTGCTCAATAAGCTAGGTTATGAAAATATTTTGATTCATGTCGGGGATGGTTCACTCGGGTTAATTGAATGGGCACCCTATGATCGGATTATCGTGACTGCCGGTGCCCCTGACATTCCACCTGCCCTGACCGAACAGCTTGTAGAAGGGGGACGAATTGTGATTCCCATTGGTAATAAACGACATCAAGAATTAGTTGTTGGGATTAAAACCGGCGAGAAATTAGCCCGGCAAACGGTTTGTGGGTGTGTTTTTGTTCCGTTAATTGGTCAGGAAGGCTGGAAGGCAGAGTAAATAAGATTCGATTGTTGATGTGACGTATTTGAGAGAAGGAGTTGGATTCAGAATGGAAGAGCAACTTGCAGAATTATTTGGCGGGATGCCAAACGAAGTGATTACAATGTTGATTGCCATGATCCCGATTGCGGAGCTGAGAGGGGCTATTCCCTGGGCATTAGCCGCCCCACCTTATGGCGGTGGATTGAGTTGGCCGTGGGCTTATTTTTATGCCGTTATCGGTAACTTTATTCCAATAATACCGATTTTATTATTCATTGAGCCAGTCTCCAATTGGTTACGACGAATCAAATTTTTTGATAAATTTTTCGATTGGTTATTTACGCGAACCCGAAAAAAGGCCCAGAAAAACATTGAACGCTATGAAGCATTAGGTTTAGCCCTTTTTGTAGCGATTCCCTTACCGGTAACGGGCGCCTGGACAGGTGCCCTGGCGGCCTTCGTGTTCGGGATTAAATTTCCGAAAGCCATTATCTGTATTTTAGGGGGCATTCTTATTGCCGGTGTTGTGGTAACGCTGGCTTCGCTGGGTGTCATCAGTTTTTTAAAGATATTTATTTAGTCTTACTTCGAAATGAATCATTTTGACTGGACTTATTAAGCTCAGGGAACCTTTTACGTCATTTAAGGTTTCTAAGTTACTGCTGCTTTAGACAGTGTTGGTATGATAAATATATCGGGGCGTAGCGCAGTCCGGTTAGCGCGCCTGCTTCGGGAGTAGGAGGTCGGAGGTTCAAATCCTCTCGCCCCGACAATAAAAAAAAGTTCATTTAGCAAATGAGCTTTTTTTATTGGTCTGATGAACAGCAATCGGCAACTATTAATCAGTTGTTAACCATGATTTTATAGGGAATAAACATGTTATTTAGGTCTAATTTTGAGTAAATATTCTTTTTGATTTTTTAAATATTTTACTTGACTTTGTTATACCAGTACTACAACGTTAAGTTGATATTGATAAATTCATTTTAATGCAGAGGCGCCGAGGCCGCAGAGAAAAATCCTTATACATAATGAAACGATTCGTTTTCATAATAATTAGTAAGGTATAAATTTCACTTTCTATAGACTTGATATTCTTAAAGAATCTCTCTACTAACCTCGGCGGCCTCTATCCGCCAATAGACGGATTTAGTGCTTGCACATAAATAACATGGAAATCATAATTAGCAAATATAAAATAATCCACAAAGAGGACAGAGAGTTCAGAGAGTTTTTCTCTGTGTCCTCTCTGAACTCTTTGTGAAAAAAATAAAAGCAATTATATTGAAATCGGAGTGTAAGAATTCCAATTTATTTTTGAGCAATCACTTAGTAGGATTCTTCGTTGAATTAACTTCACGTTGTAATATTCGGTAAATACGGCAATATTTTAGTTCTAATGCTCCTATAAATCAACGCAACAGGAGCATTTTTTGATGCCACTGCGAATTGCCAATTTTTAACACGCAAATATAAACTCCCGAGGGTAAAGGATTCCCTGCCCAGTCACAACCCTTCCAAATAATTTCGTACGGACTGCTGCCCTGCAAAGCGACCTTCATCTGGCTAACCACTTCCCCTAATAAATTCACAATTGTTATTTGAGCCCATTTTACATGAACATTTTGAAGGATTTCAAACTGCAAACGAGTGCTGGCATTAAACGGATTCGGAAAATTTTGGCGGAGCCGACAGACAGTGACGGCTGGTGACGTACCGCCAGTTGATTCAGGGGACGGATTGTTTTCGAGCGCAGTGGGTTGGCCGGGATCAGTGTAACTGGTAAACTGAGTCATAATTCCGTATTCCAGACTTAAATCGATAATTTCCTGAATCAACACTTTTGCTTGCCAGGTAGACCAATCAAGCCCGCTCAGTTGCGCCAATAAATCGTCGATTTTCTTACGCGCCCAGAGTTTAGGCACAAACGGGTGGGTCGTACTGTCATTGGTAAAGGTGTTGGTGAATTGCCAGTGTTTTTCAACGCCCTTTTGAATACCGCTAATTTTCACCTCAACGGGGCCGGCCGATTGATAGCGCCCAACCATGAAAAGTTGTTCACCAATATATAAATCAGGCAGAATATTCGGAAAAATTTCCTCCGTGCCAATTGATAAAAAATTTATTTTAAGGTGAGAAAGAAAGGGTTGGTGAATTTTATTGAAAAAGGAGTATAAACAGTATTCCCGATTATCTTCCCGCGGGTAAACCGCGAAGCCGCCATTCATCTCAACCAATCGATTTAGCAGAATCCGATTGGCTTTGGGCCCGATTCCCCAGGCACAGATTGGCATTTGTTTGTCGTTTCCTGTCTGATCAAAGTCTAAGACCGTTTCACCATCTGAAACAACAATAATTGTATTGCGTCGTTCAGATGAACTATTGTCGAGCATATTAAACGCTTCAGTGAGTGCCAGTTGAAGTTTTGTTTTTCCGTTGGCGGTAAAACTAGTTAGAAATTCATTTGCACGTTGTTTATTCGCCGAATTAAAGCGTACTGGTTGAGGTTGGAAACGTTGAGGAGCATCACTAAAGGCAATAATATTAAACCAGTCGGTTTCCTTCAAGCTGTCAATCCCTTTCAATACGACTTCTGTGGCCCGCGCTAATTTGTCTCCGGCCATACTACCGGAAATATCAATGAGATAAATGTCACACAATGGATTACTCGGCGGTGCTTCACTCGTCGTTGGCGGCTCAGTTAGCATCAGAAAATAGCCCCAGGCCACTGCCGGTTGATAACTAAACAAAATGATTCCCAGCGAATCTTTCGTCACCTGGTAAGTTGCGAGAAAGTCTTTATCAGGAAGGGTTCGGTATGCTTGATATTGAAGGGTGAGGCTCGAATCGGTTTTAATGAATTGACAATCAGGATGGGAAGAAGAAGTAAAATCAGAAACCGGAATATCTGAAAAAAGGTCTATTTTTATTTTGAATGAGTCTAATGGTCCGGATATTAATTGTTTTAAATCGGCAGGATAATGGTAAAAGATTTTCGAGAAATCGTATTCTAACAATTGTAAATAGGTCAATTCAATCGTAATGGTTGAATCTTTTGCCAGGCTGTCCTTAAAAGTAAAAAAGAAGGGGCATTCACCCAGATAATCCAAAAACTGCCGGTCAACTTCCCCCCCCGGATTGACAGCGGTGGTGTCCTGCGGTCGTCCTACCATTTCCCCCAGGTACCAGTTTCCGTGTTTGTGCCATCTGACATTCGTTACACTGGCTTCGGCATTTAAAGAAAATCCATATTTTAATTTTACATCCATTCCTAAATCATTAGCAAAGGTCTGGCGAGAAATGGTAACGGCAATCTGGTAATCAATTCTGGTATCAATTTCAACCGCCTTTAAAGGCAGGTAAGTGTAGGGCAGTTCCATTACTTTTAAAACGCCCTCGGCGAAGCCGGATTGGAATGCCAGAAGGAATCCCAATACCAGGAATTTTATTTTCATAATCAACTCCGTTTATTTAATTATTTTCTGGATAATAGGAGAAGAATTCCGATTGAATTCCTCTCTAATAACTTATATTTTCTAAATGAAATGATCAACAATTATTTATTAAAATCTCATTTAATCATCAATCCCAAGAATCGGGAATACCAATTATTTCGGTTTTAATTTACTTGACAAAGGAAATCGATTTAAATATATTTGAAATTGACTCTTCATTCTGATTTGATTAAATGAAATTGAATATTTTAAATCACCCGCACCCGGAGGTTACTATTTAAAGATGGAGGAAATTCTGATGAAAATTTCGTTCGTGCTGATTCTTAATTTTTTAATAATTTCGGCATCGCTTTTCGCTTCGGAAAATAAAATACCGTCCCACATCGAAAGGCTGATCACCTACGGTGAATTTACAGTGGCGCAACAGCAGATACGGTTGGAACTGGCATTAAATCCGAATATGCCCGCCGCACAACGTCTCGCTTTACAATTTGAAATCGAGCGCTTGGAACGTATTAAAAAAGATTTTACCGCCAATCAGGTTGAAATTTTAACCGCGATTCAGGCATACATTCCGGAAGCAACACTGGCGGATTTAGAAAAATGGGAGGCTGAAAAATCGCTTGAATGTCGCATGATCGATGGCGAGAAAAAATATTTTAAATGGGCCGCGAATAATTTGTTTCGAATTAATCAGCAGGCAAAGGCCCGAAAAATCGCTATTGAAAAAAAGAAATCAACTACTGCTCTCCAAGTACCGCTGTTTAAGCGGGAGCACCATCTTGCCGAAATCATTCAATCTGCCGGCAGCGCTCAATCAAAATATTTGAATCCGCAGCGATTCAGAATTACCTACTTGTTGACCGTAAACCCTGACGTGGTTTTGCCGGGTAAAGTAATTCGTTGTTGGTTACCTTTTCCCCGTGAGAAGGCCGGTTATCAAATCAATATTAAGCTGATTGCCACCGAACCGGACCAATATATTCTGGCAGACAATCAGAATTTTTTGCAACGGACGATTTATCTGGAAAAGGTAACACAGGAAAATCAACCGACGCAATTCAAAATTATTTTTGAGTATACGGGTTACGCGCGTTATAAAAAGATTGAGCCACTCAACGTTTTGCCCGGTAAAAATGATCCCAATCTTGCGCCTTATTTGAGCGAACGCCCCCCCCACATCGTTTTTACTACTGAGTTGAGGGAACTTACCCAAAAAATAGTTGGTCCTGAAACAAATCCTTATTTGAAAGCCAAAAAAATCTTTGAATGGATTTCCAAAAACATTCCCTGGGCTTCGGCCCGAGAATATTCGACGATTCGAAATATCAGCTCTTATTGTTATAATAATCTGCACGGCGACTGTGGAATCCAGACAATATTGTTTATGACCCTTGCTCGAATCGCCGGGATTCCGACCAAGTGGCAATCGGGCTGGACTACAGAGCCGGGTAGTGAGGGTATGCACGATTGGGGTGAAATGTATCTGGAGCCTTACGGGTGGGTGCCGGTGGATGCCAGTTATGGTTTACGCCAATCTCAAGAGCAGACGATTCGCTGGTTTTACCTGGGCAATCTGGATCGGTACCGGTTAGTGGTAAACGATGATTATTCTCAATACCTCTACCCCGCTAAAATTTTCCCCCGCTCCGAGACGGTCGATTTTCAGCGGGGAGAAGTGGAGTGGGAGGGAGGTAACCTTTATTTTGATCTGTGGGAATGGCAATTTGAGGTTGAATATTTGGAGTAATTTCAATGGCTACAAATTTGAAAGAGGGTGTCCGAATTTAAACATAAATAAAGATTAAAAGTGACGACGCAACTCGTAAAGGAACCGGAAACCGTTGCTCAGATTAAACTCAAATAATAATTTTCTTGAAATTTGACGATTGATAAGGATTGTGAGTTGATTAAATTGTGATTAAACAATTTTTCGAGGTACCCTGAGACTTAAATGTTACAAAATAAACCTCAACGAGTGTCGAAAAGCTGCCACTTCATTTTGGAACATGTTTTGCAAAATTAGTAAAAGTAAGCTTTTATATAAAAGGGGACTATTTTGCAAAAGGAGGCGTGTGCTTATGGAATACCAGCGGCTTGGCTCGAGTGACATGACGGTTTCGAAAATTACACTGGGTACGGGTAACTTACGAATCAATTACGGCGACCCACCCGACGATGCTGAATTGATTGCAACGATACATAAAGCACTTGACCTGGGGATAAATTTTTTTGACACCGCCGATATTTATGATAACGGACATGCGGAGGAGGTTCTGGCGGAGGCTTTAGGGAACCGACGAAATGAGGTTTTCATCGCGACCAAAGTCGGATTACGGTATAAAAATAAAAAATACGTTATCGACCTGAGTAAGGAGTATATTAAAAAGGCGATTGAGAATAGCTTACGCCGATTAAAAACGGATCGAATCGATTTATATCAAGCGCATTGGCCAGATATTAGTAATCCCCTGGCTGGTACATTTGAAGCATTGAATGAATGTGTTGAGGCCGGTAAAATTCGCTGTATTGGTATTGCCAACTTTGACCTGGCTCAATTAGTAAGGAGTTGTAAATATAGTCTCCTGAGTTCTCATCAAATTCCGTTGAATCTCTTTAAACGAGAATATGAAATTCAAATTATACCCTATTGTTATAAACAAAACATTGCGTTACTTGTCAGTTGTCCTTTGGCGAAAGGCCTTTTAAACGGGCAATATCATCAAGATTCAGAATTTACTGATGAATTCCGGGAAAGTGATCCTATGTTTAAGGGTGCTACTTTTCAGCGCAATCTGGCGATTGTGGAGCGACTAAAGCATTTTGCCGTTTCTCGAAATCGAACCATGAGCCAACTTGCTATTGCTTGGGTGCTGTCGCATCCAGCTATTACGTCGGTGGTGTGTGATGCGCAAAGTCCGGAAAAAATTAAAGAATATATTAAAGCGATTAATTGGAAATTAAATCAAGAGGAACTGGCTCAAATTGAGCTATTATATAATATCGGATGAATTTTTTTGATGATTTTTACTACTTCTGAAGCCTTAATTTCAAGGTTCTCACTTCATCTTCCAGCATCTTAATCCGCGTATTGAGCGATTCAATATCTTTTACGTTTTGCCAGTTTGATTTAGATTGGGCGGTTTCATAATTAATGAGCGGTATTGATGAAACCGGCTGGAAGTCAGAACTTGTCGTGGTTAAAAGAGGAGGTGAGTGGGGAGGTCTTTCTGATAAGGTAATTTCATAATCCAAATATTCTTGCTCTCGTTTAACGGTAAGATTGAATTTAGAACCGGGCTCAAGTTTTTCTCCAATTTCCATCAATTCTTTAGAATTATTAATCTTCTTCCCGTTTACCTTAACCAGAAAATCATTTTCCTGGAGTCCTGCTTTTTGAGCCGGACTATTTTCTATGACCGACTTAATAAGTACCAGTCCATTCTCACCGTCAACGTCCTGGGTAATTATTCCGAGATAGGCTTTTTTCTTGCCTCTATTTTCAATTAATTTTTGAGAAGTTTCACTGATCAAATTAACCGGATAGGCAATTCCGCCCTCGAATGATTGGATGCCATCGGTGGTACCGATACTTAAATTACCAGCATTTAATCGAGCCGCAACAATCCCAATGACTTTCCCTTCAATATTAAAAATCGGACTACCACTATTCCCCGGATTGATAAAAGCCGATAACTGAATCAAATTGTTTTCTTCACGAATTCCATTAATGAGTCCTAAGGAAATAGATGAAGAAACGCCGATAGAGTTTCCCATGATGGCAATCCATTTGCCGATGCGAATATCATCCGTGGTTCCCAGTTGGGCGGGCACCAGGTCATCTGTCGTTATTTTAATAACGGCGAGGCCGGTCTCGACATCATAATTAATAAATTCAGCCAGATATATTTCATTATTAAAAAGAATCACTTCTATTTTTTCAGCATCTTGAACGACATTACTTTTAGTGATAATATGACCGTCTTTATCAATAATTAAACCGGAACCCACGTTTCGAATTTTAATCGTTTGTTTTTTTTTTGATTTCTGACCCCAGAAGGGGATTGAGGAAGATTCAGAAGGGAGATAGTAAACATAAGAGACAGTTGAGGTGATACTCACTACTGAGGGTTTCGCGATTTCGATTAAATGTGATAACTCCTTCTCTAATTGATTTAAGATTTCACCAGCATTTAGCGGATTCACGAATAAACTTAAGAAGAGAACAATTACTCCACAACCGCATTTATTTATATACTTTTCAATTAACATTTCTATTCGCGAAAATTAAATCTTTAAAAAGTGTAAGTACTGGATACTGGCTTAACAGGTCTGTTGTTTTGATGATCCTGTGTTCGTTGATTTTTTTCTAACCTGAATTGTACTGAATCAAGGCTTGAATCATAATTTGACTTTAGACCGGAATAGGAGCTATCAGTTGGTGAATTTATAAAATATTCGATCGTATAAATTGGTAATTCAAAATGAGTTGGTTTGGTATTCGAAAAATTTGAATCAAGTACAGCAATCGAACGGGGACTATTGGGGACGTAGGGATTAGATTTTTCAATTTGTTCATTTATAAAGAACGCGACCATTAAAATAATTGCTAACGAAGCGGCATAAATTGGAACTCTTATCGACCACCCTCCCATTCGTTCGTGCCAGGGACTTCTTTCGAGGCCGGATTCAATTCGAATACGGGTTCTTAATACGGTGTTAAAATCAGTACTCGTTTTTAAAGGAACCAGTTGGCCTAACCGTGTTTTTACGATTCGCATTTGGTTGATAATCGCTGTACAGCGAGTACATTTATCGAAATGCTTTTTAAGCTCTTCCACGAGATTATGACTTAAATTCTCCTCTATGTAATCTGAGAAGTATTTTTCAAACCATTTACAATTTTTCATAAGCGACCCCTGATTTAAATTGCCTTTTCACCCTTAAGTGACGCCTTTGAATTGCGCTCTTTTGTTACAAAAATCGTGCACAAAAGGGAACACCCTAAAAAATTTGCTTTAAAATAATAAAGCCTTATTTCTTAAGGCCTAATAGAAGATTTTGAACAAATAAACAATGGTTGTCAAGACGAATCTTCTTTGATTTTAATGTTGTACTTATGAAAATACCTCAGGTATAATCGGTTTCTGTGGTGGTCAGATTACAACGTGAAGCCACTCATTCGCCTCTTGGTAAAAATGGCTTCAATCGTTCCTGGAGTTTTAAGCGGCCGCGATTAACTCTTGATTTAACTGTTCCTAATGGAATTCTGACGATTTTACTTATCTCTTCGTATGAAAGTTCCTGTATATCTCTTAAAATTATGACTTCTCGAAATTTTGGGGAGAGCTCTTCAATTTCTCTTTGAACAATTTCTTCGGTTATTAATCCATTAACCTGGTCTTCCGGACTGAAAGCCACATCGCTAATTTCGTAATCCTTTTGCTCATAACCCAGGTCTGTAATCGAAAAAATCTTGCGTCGTTTTCGTTTCCGAAGTTCTGTCTTCGCCAGGTTACCGGCAATGGTATAAATCCAGGTCGAAAATTTGGCTACTTTCCGGTAGGCACGCCGATTTTTATATACTCTTAAAAATGTCTCCTGGACCAAATCCTCCGCTTCTTCTTGATTCCCCAAAAACCGAAAGATGAAGTTCAGAAGTTGATTTTTGTATCGCTTGACAATTAAATCAAAAGCATATAAATCGCCGTGTTGAAACCGTTCAATTAACTCTTCATCCGTTGGTTGAAGCGTTTTTTCTTCATCTTGAGCCATCCATTTTCCCTTTTTTAACCGAACTTACTTTAAAAAGTTCCACGTTAATGTTTTAACAAATTATAGATTAATAATTCCAGAATTAATTGTGGCTTCTGGTAACTTGACTTTAAATCAATATCCGCCTTGAGCAGTAAGTGAAAAGACTGCTGAAGTTGAGTAATGGTAAAATTCCTGGCCTGGGATAAATAGTCTTTGAGAAAAAAATGGGGGATGCCGGCAGTATTGGCCAGTTGATTCTGAGGCATCCCACTATTTAATCCATACTTAACTTTCAATAAAATGCTAAAGTAGCGGGTTAACATGGTTAGGATACCAATGGGGGATTCTCCCAATTCTAACATTCGGGAAATGGTAGTAAATGCCGAGGAGATATCGTTCTGACCTATAAAATTCGACAATTCGAACACAGAAAAACCTCTCGATAATCCAACCACAGTGCGGATATCTTCAGCCGTGATTTTGTTACGGGTGCCTACATTCAAAAACACTTTTTCAAGTTCATTCACAATCGCCCGTAATGAGTTTCCAACATTTTCATGGAGTAAGCCTATTGCCTCTTCCGTAATATCATATTTTTTTTCTCTTAAGTATTGTTTAATCCAGGTGGGAATATGTCGATCATATAAAACCTTAAATTCAATAGCAACCGCTAATTTTTTTAACTCCTTATAGTGCTTTAATTTAAAATTTAACTTAGGAGCAGTTAGCACTAAACAAGTTGTGGGTGAAGGCTTTTGAACATAATGCCGGACGATTTCAATACAACCCGGTTTCATTCGATGCAGGTCTTTCACAATGACGACACGCCGTTCACCCATTAGAGGATATGAAGTCGCGGTTTGTAACACCTTCTTACCGTCGATTTCATTGCCATATAAAATGTCCAGATTAAAATCTGCCGATTCTGAATCAATGCCAATCTCAATTATTTTTTTAATTGCTTCTTCAATGAGATAATCTTCTTCACCCCAAAACAGATAAACGGGTGCAAGCTGCTTTGATTTTAACTCTTTAAATAATTCAAAGTAATCCATTTAGCTTCAGCAATGATTTATGTTAAATTTTACGATTCAATTTTATCTGGAAATTTTTTTGCTTCTTTTCTAATCGCTAATAGCAGCGTAAAGAAGAATCCCCCCCAGAAGAAACCTAAAATGATAATCATCGAAATGATGGTTGGTAATTTCATGATTCGTTTTTAGGTGAATTTGCCAGCGTTCTGTTCGCGATTTTGTTATTAAAAATAATTAAGATAATAATTACAAGGCCCCATTGAAATAAACAGGTGCCAATTGTAAATCCCTTAAACGGATGCCACCATTCTGCCTGCCATCCTGTCGCGCGATAAAACCACCAGCATATCAACGCCACAAATTCAATTGGGATGACAAATCGCATCAGGAAATCATACCATCTTCCCACTTGCAGATCATTCCGGGCGGCACCAATGATTTGCTTACGAAAGCGGGTCACGCCAAATTTGATTACGGCAAAGGTGAAGAAGAAACCACTGATAATTAATCCAATACTCCACACCCAATCCTGATTTTCAAAAAAGGCCATATTCACGGCTGACGGGATTCCCAACAGAAACCCGCTGATACCTACCCACACAGTGGCTTTCTCCCGCGTCAATCCCCAGTCAATCAACATCCGAATGGCAAGTACTAACATTGAAATGAGCGAAGAAATAGCAGCAAAGCTAAGTGTTAAAAAGAAGAGTGCCATAAAAAGTGAACCCAGTGGAGCCTTTGCAAAGAGTTGGGGCATCCAGATAAAAGTCAGGCCCGTGCTGGCCGGACCGGTTTCAGCCAATTTACTCACCGGGTCAATGCCTACCAGGGGTGCCAGAGCGAAAACCGCCGGAAAAATGGCGATACTGGCTAATAAAGAAGCACTATTATTGCCAAAACCAGTGATGTAAGAATTGAGAACGACATCTTCCTGACGTCGCATATAGGTGGCATAAGTGAGCAGAAGCCCCCAGCCCGCACCTGTTGACCAGGCTGACTGGGACAGCGCCTCCAGCCAAATTTTATGATTTAAAAGCAGGTGCCATTCCGGATTAAACAAATAATTGATGCCAGTGGTGGCATTTGGCAGGGTAATCGCCCGCAGACTGGCCATGATTAATAAAATAAGTAATGCCGGGAGCATAATTTTGTTCGCTTTTTCAATACCACGGACGACACCTTTGCGAATAATGAATATTCCCCCCACTATCATCAGGAAATGGAAAACAAGGGGCTCAAATTTCGAATTCACAAAGCCATTCCAATAGGCATTTCCCCCGGCATTGCTGATTCCGGCCGCCAGAGTGCCATCCACCGCCGCGATAAAGTATTTAAAACACCACCCGGCGACAACGGAATAATAAAACATGATCGCCATTGTACAGACACCAACATAACAGCCCATCCAGTTGTAGGGTTTACCAATAAGACGACCAAAAGCGCCGGCCGGACCTTTTCTTGTGGATTGGCCCAGGGCAAATTCTGTCATCAGGAGGGGAATGGACCATAAGAATAAAAAAATTGCCCAGGGAATTAAAAAGGCACCGCCTCCATTTGCAGCCAGAATCCGGGGAAAACGCCAGATATTTCCGGTACCAACAGCCATTCCCAGCGCGGCGAGAATAAGTCCCCACCGCGAGAACGATTTTTCTGGTGCCAATGCTGCATCCTTTTTTTATTTGAGAATGGTTAGCCCAATTATACCAAGAATTCCTACCGCAAAACAATAATATGCAAAACGATCCAGCCGTCCCCTTCGCACAATGTTTAACAAGAACTTAATGGCAATGACGCCTGAAATATAGGCACAGATTGTTCCCACAATCAGATTTATTAATAAAGCCGTGGCCGGTGGATTTTCCAACAGCTCTTTTATCTTAATTAAAGTGGCTCCGGCAATGATTGGAACCGAAAGCAAAAAGGAAAATCGTGCGGCATCTTCCCGTTCTAATCCTAGAAACAGCCCCGTGCTGATAGTAGAACCACTGCGAGAAATACCGGGAATAATGGCAAACGCCTGAGCAAATCCAATTGCCAGGGCATTCGAAAAATTTAATTGTTTTTGACCCTGTAAGAAATAGCGGGATATAAATAAAATCAAACCCGTAACGAGTAGCATGAAACAGACTAAGATTGGACTGCCAAACGCATTTTCGATGATTTCTTCTAATGTTACACCGATGATGGCTGCCGGGAGCGAAGCGAGTAAAATTAAGACCATCAGTCGGAAGCTTTTATCTTGATGATATTTTAGTTCCAGCGAAACACGATTCCGCGGAAAAATCGAGAAAAAAGCCTTGATCATTTCCAAAATATCCTGCCGGTAAATTGTCACCACACTCAATAAGGTCCCAAAATGAACGAATACTTCAAATGCAATTCCCACTTCGGCTTTTAATTGCTGACTCACTCCCAGCAGAGCCTCCCCCAGTACCAGATGGCCCGAACTGCTCACCGGTAAAAATTCAGTCAATCCTTGAATTACTCCTAAAATAATCGCTTGAATTAAACTCATCCCTGTTATTCCTTTTAAATCAATTCCGTTACAAGCTCAGTTTTCCGTTCCTTTAAGCTGGATCAAACTGCTCTTTCGTTCTGTATTAAATAAACTTAAATATAACTTATTTAGAACAATATTGCAAGGAAAATCTTGCTGGCTAGAAAAAGGAATTATTTTGGAATCTAATTTGAAATCAGAATAAAATTTTAATAATCTCAGATTATTGGAGAAGAGGTTCTCTTTTCTGGTGTCAATAGTGATTCGTTTTTTTATGGCTTTATTTATAAGGCGAAGGTTGAGGCTGAAGCTAAGGCGAAGGTGACGGTGGTTCATGTGAAACTTAGCCTCAGCCTTCGCCTTCGCCTGGTAACCCAATATAAAATTATTGGCTTAATGAATCATTCGAACTTGATGGTTCCTTATTCGATATTCAGATATAATGATTATTGATTTTCATTCTTCCTGTTTAATCAAGGCGATCAATTTAGGTAAATTTTCTTCAAATTTTTCATCACTGCTAAAATCCCCAACGAGCGATTCATTCAGTTGGGTGAGGATTTTATGGATATTATTCCGGAGTTCCATTAATTTGGTTTTCTTTTGATCGAGATTGGTGGAAGGTATATATTTTTTAGAAAGCCGGTTAATTTCAGCCACAATTTTATTAATGCTATTTTCAATCCCTTCAATCACCTGATTTTGAAAAGTATCTTCCAGAAATTCTTTGTCGATGAAAATCGGCACGTATTTTTTATGATGCGTAAATTTCTCATAAAGCAAGGTTTCCAATGATTCTTCAATGACCCAGGCTGACTGTAAGCTGTTTTTGGAGACAATTGAAATCGTAAAATCGGTGCTCTCCACGGATCGGGTAATAAATTCCTCAATTTGATCCCCGAATTTTAACGTGTCAATATCAATGGAAATAGCAACCCCTTGCGCTTCAAGGGCTGATTTAAGCCGTTTCACAAAAGCGGTATCCTCATGGCTGTACGAAATAAAAACCCGCTCGATTTGCGCGGCTTGCTGTTTGGCGGCCTGAGTGATTTTGCGTAGGCGGTGCCGGTAAAATTTTTTCGTTGCCAGAAAAGTTAATATAAAGCTAATATAAGGCAACATAATGTAAAGCCTGATCCGAAAATTCAGCGTAATGATAGCAATGAGAATAATGAGCACCAAAGAAAAAATATATAAATACCACCTGCGAAAGCGCTTTATCCGATTTCGAAAATAAATCAGAAAAAGAAGTGCCAACAAAACCAAGCCGAATGCTAAAAATATACTTTCAAAGATCCCTTCCCGAATATTTTCCTGATTTAAAATCTGGCTGATAAGACCGGCATAAATAATTAAATTAGGATAACTTTGAAAATGAGGCGCGTCCGCTTGATCGCCGCTATCAAGCGAATTGCCAATCAACACAATTTTGTTTTTAATCAATAGCGAATCATCGGCGGAGAAAGCGATTGCCTGGTCAAAAGAAAATATTTTACCGGCAAAATTTGAACGATTCATGAAATTGATCAGTACCTGGGTTTTGGAGTTAACGGGTATTTTTAAAGTGTCGGTCTTACCTGCCAGGAGGAGGTGGTCACCCGCTTTTTTAAATAGTAAACTGTCAGGACAATCCAAAAATTTCATCACCGCCATTAAGGGCAAACTGGCATAGATCTGATTATTATAATAAACAATGAGCGGGAAGTACTGTTCGTCCCGCCCGGCTTCATCGGAGCGGGCCGTAACGTGACCCAGATAATCCGTTACAGTCAGTAATTCAGGATACGGTAAAATCGCGCCACTAATCCCTTCAATGTAATTGTCCCGCGACGGTTTCTCCCGAACCTGCAAGTGAAATCGGGGAGGAATTATTGCGTGATTATCATGAGAAATGAATTCGACGGCGTGAATAAGCTTGTCGCGATTTTGCTGTGTGACCTGCGCCAGGCGGGCATCAGTGAGAGAATCTTTTTGGGTGTCAAAAACCACATCCAGCGCAATCACTTTGGCACCCATCTGACCGAGTTTTTCTAACAATTGAGCATACTGTTCCCGATTAAACACATTTTTCTCTTGCTCTTCATCAATAATTATAATGTGCTCACTGGGATTCGCGGTGGAAATAAAAATATGGAAATAGATAAATGACTCTAATGTTTCATAAAGTCCGTGAATGAGTGGCAGGTTAAATAATATGCCGAGGATGATCAAGCTCAAAGGAAATATTAAGATTCCCGTCACTAGGGTTTGAATGGTGAGCCATCCGGAACCGGAATTCTTTTGTTTTTGCAGCATAAATCCACCCTCTTAATTTTTCTATTTAGCTGGAAATTTTTCCCGAAATCATTGACTTACAAACATCCCCCAGTAATATAAAAGCATCGTTTTCATTTGTCAAGGGAAAAATTGGCGGAGAATCGAAAATTATATTTTGA
>Ga0180438_10005483_pt1 | contig 17584 bp, 13 predicted proteins | sample SS_ome_12_FD_132455 | JGI IMG/M metagenome (GOLD analysis project Ga0180438, IMG submission 132455) | Hypersaline lake sediment archaeal communities from the Salton Sea, California, USA - SS_3_D_2 metaG | ecosystem: Environmental > Aquatic > Non-marine Saline and Alkaline > Hypersaline >...
GCAGCCCCGCCCAACTGCGGCGGGACGCAAGCAGCCCCGCCCAACTGCGGCGGGACGCAAGCAGCCCCGCCCAACTGCGGCGGGACGCAAGCAGCCCACCACAAGGGCGCTGGCGAGCATGCACGACAAGCAGTTCCTCAGGCGCGGTAGCCAACTGACCATGGTGCTACCCTGACCTTTCCGAGCAGCGCTGATGACTCGGCCTGTCTTGCGGCAGCGCCTCTGCCGCCGCATCGGCGAAGGCAGTCTGCCGTTCGTGCAGCCAGATTCTCCGATGGCGAGGCCAGACCGGCAGTCTCGATTCGGCCTCGAGGTCTTCTGCGGGTGTTTCCTAGCTCCAGGCCGGTACCCGATCGTGCGTGAGGCGCCCGCTGGCAGCGGTGTAGCCGATCTCCCAATAGGGCGCCCATGCCAGCGCAACGATCTGAACGTTTACGTCCTTGCGCCTGGGCCGGACTTGGAAGGTCTCCATCTGCTCAAGCGTGGCGGTCCACTTGTCGCCGATGGCGGTGGCTTCTTCCTCAAAGGAGCGCTGCAGCTCCTCGCTCTCTTCCTTCAGACGCTCGATCTCAGCCTCTGACTCTTCGATGTCCGCTTTTGCCTGGGAGGTGAGGCGGCGCTTTGTTGCTGCCCGGGAGAGCCCCGTGCTGCGGCGAGATCCAAGGACGCCCAGCAGCCCGGCGATGGTCTCACCCGCGGAGATGAGCTCTTCCTGTTTGCGCGCTTGGTACTTGGCCTGGTCCTCTGCCAACTCGCGCTGCTCGCGTGCCAGGCGATCCTCCAGCCGGTCGAGCTGGCTCTCGTACTTTTTACGGAGTTTCTCGACCTCTTCATCCCTCTTCTCGCGCGCCACCTGCTGAGCGCGGATCCGAAAGTCGCGCTCCGATTCGCCGGGCTCGCTGTAGAGCTTGAGCTCTGGGTTGTAGAACAGGGTAAAGGTCTGCTCACGGTATAGGAAATCGTCAAAATCCTGGGCCAATGCCTTGAGCTCCGAGGCCGAGTTCAGCGCGTCGGGGACAGCCGCGAACAGCGCCTCGGCCTCCGGCTCCTGCTCAAGGCCATCGACGTCCACATCGGCGGGCAGTGCATCCTGCCAGCGCACAATGGCGCCCAGGTTCTGTGGCTCAACCAGGAGGCTCAGCTGCCGGCTTTCGTCGACCTTGCGCGTGCGGTCGACAAACTGCACCTCTCCACTGGCGAGGAGCCGTGGTTCGTAAACCAACGTGCTCTCTGCGGCCTCGACGCGGGAGCCCAGCTGCTCCTCCAGTTGCTTGAGTGCGGCGCTGACGCTCATGCGAGCCGGGAACCACACCTGCGGCGTACCGGGTGACAATGCTGGCGGTGCACTGCTGTACCCTTCGGGCGCCGCCGGGCCCGCAGCCGTCGTCGCGGGCGCTGCAGCTGCGGCTGGAGCGGTGGCTGAGGGAGCCGTTGCACCGACAGCTGGGATGTCAGCCTGCACGCCCGACATCAGCTCGCGCACCTGCGGGCGGGTCAGCGGCCCTCTGAGGTAGCTCATGGCCCAGCGCGTGTAGAAGATGACCGGTCGCTCCTCGTGAACGTTGTGCAGCAAGAACACACGCGAGCCCAGACCGGATATGATCTTGTCTAGCTGTGGGCGGTCCGTGGCGCTGCCCGCCGCTGCTGAGACGGACTGCAACCCGTCCAGCAGACGAGCCTTGTCCTGCTCGGTCTGCAGCTTGCCGATGAACCAGGTTCCGGCGTTGCTCAGTCCCTTGTAGTCGACATCGACGGGGTTCTGAGTGGTGAGCATCACGCCCAGGCCAAAGGCACGCGCTTGCTTCAGAAGGGTCAGCAGCGGCTGCTTGGAGGGCGGGTTGGCAACGGGCGGGAAGAAGCCAAAGGTTTCGTCGATGTACAGCAGGGCACGCAAGCTGGTGGTGCCCGACTGCTGGCGCATCCAGGTGACCAGCTGTTCGAGCAGCAGTGTGACGAAGAACATGCGCTCTGCGTCGCTCAGGTGTGCGATGTAGAAGATGCTGTGCCGCGGCTTGCCGGCGGGGGTGTAAAGCAGCTTCGAGATATCCAGGGCTTCACCCTGAACCCAGGCCGAGAAGCTGGGCGCGGCGATGATGTTGTTCAGCGACATGGCTAGCCCAAAGCGGTCCTTTTCGGGGAAGAACGTGTCTACATCGAAAACGCCGAGCTGCCGGACAGGCGGCGATTGTACTGCGGTGATGAGCTGCCTGAGGTCGAGGTCCTTGTTCTGCCGCCAAAAGTGCTCGAAGATGCTGGAGAGCAAGATGTGCTCACGGCTCTGCAGGGGATCAGCCTGAATCCCGATCAGCCCGAGCAGGGCACTGACAGTGCCTTGGATCTGTTCACGCACCAGCTCGGCGCTATCCTCCCAGCTCAGCGCGGGCGCCTCGAGGGAGGCCAAGATCGAGATGGGGAGGCCAGCGTCGGAACCCGGGGTGTAGATGCGAAAGTCAGCGCTGTCCTTCAACGTGCGGATGCGCTCGGGTCCCTGCTGCCAATCGGCCAGGCCCTTTCGCCACAGATCGGCGACATACTGCGCGTATTCCGCTACGCTCATGTTCTTGCGCCGTGCATCGTCCACATTGACCCACGGCTCAAAGTCCTCAGGGCGCAGTTCGGGAAAGGTGAGCAGCAGGTTGGTCACGTCGCCTTTGGGGTCGATGATGATCGCAGGAACGCTGTCCAGGGCAGCCTCTTCCAGCAGATCAATGCACAGGCCGGTCTTGCCAGAGCCGGTCATGCCCACGCAGACGGCGTGGGTGGTGAGGTCACGGGCGTCGTACATGACGAGGTTGTCGAGCCGCTTGTCCGACGCAAGGTCGAACTCCTGGCCCAAGAAGAACGCCCCAAGCTTCTCAAAGGGTTGCATGTGGGCACCTCCTGTCCTGATGAGCTCTGCAGGCCAAGCGTCTGTTGTTAGGCACCGGCCATTATAGGGGACAGCAACAGGGCGGACAAGTGCGGCATGCGCGCAGCAAGAGAGGCGACAGGTCGGCGCCCCCTGGTTGTCCCTTTGCGCCGTGCCTGTGTGGTGTAGGGAAGGGCTGGCGCCGGACTGCGGCGAGCTGGATGAGATCGCGAGCGAACTCTCCTAGTACCGGCTCTGGTTCTCCAAGTGCTCTTCAAAGGTCTCGGCAAAGGCGTGCGAGCCATCGCCGGTGGCATGGAAGAACAGGTAGTCGGTCTGCGCGGGGTTCAGCACCGCTTCTATGGACGCCAGTCCTGGGCTGCAGATGGGTCCCGGGGGCAATCCTGGATGGGTGAAGGTGTTGAAGGGTGACTCGACCTCGCGCAGTTCCTCCAGCGAGAGGCTCGGCCACCAGCGACCGCTCTCGGAGTCATAGCCCTTGGCATACTGCACGGTGGGATCCGCTTCGAGGTACATGCCGAGCCGCAGCCGGTTGAGGTAGACACTGGCGATGATCGGGCGCTCCTCGGGCACCACGGCCTCGCGCTCGACGATCGACGCCAGTGTCAGAGCCTGGAACAGGTCGAGGCCGTTGTCCAATGCCTGCTGGCGCATCTCGATGGTGACCCGCCGGTCAAAGTTCTGCAGCATCACGTCGATCACCGAGGTGGTGGTGATGTTCACCGGGAACTGGTAGGTGTCGGGGAACAGAAAGCCCTCCAGCGTCCTAGGCGCGTCGGCCGGGCGGTCGCGCAAAAAGTCATAGTGGAACGCATCGTCACGAACCAAGAGGATAAACTCCTCCTGGTCTACAAGCCCTTCAGCGGCCAACAGCTGGGCGACCTCCTCGGCGCGCAGCCCTTCACGGATGGTGACGGTCGTGGCGCGCAGGCGACCGTGCTGCAGCTCACGAGCAACCTGCGACATGGTCATGTCCTTGCGTAGGACATAATCTCCAGCTTCGATCTGAGCGTCTACTCCCCAGTAGCGCAGCAGCAGCCGAAAGAGCTCAGCGTCGCTGACCACGCCCAGGCGCTCCAGGCGCGCCGCCACAGTCGCTCCATTCTCACCGGCGCGGATGGAGAACTCCAGTGGCGTATCATCGGCGGAAGGCGGCGTGTTTATCTCGTTACTTCTGAAATTGAGGTAGATGCCGACCAGCGTCTTTTCCATCGAGGAGAGATCAATCTGGGTGCCCGGCTGCAAGGCAGCGCTGCGGGCTTGGCTGACCAGAAACCAGGTGACAGCGGCTGCCGTGCCCAGAATCAACACGACTCCCAGCGCGAAAAGCACGAGCCTGATCAAGAGTCGCCTATTGTGCTCCACGTGCTCCCTCCTCGTCGTCAGCTCTGCTGCGCTTCCTGAGGCTTGCCCAGAGCCATGGCGTCAAGATAGCTTTGCAGTATGACCGCAGCGGCCGCGGCGTCGATCCGATCGCGGCTAACCCGCTTCCCAGACTCGTGGATCAGGCGCTCAGCCTGAGCTGTAGACAAGCGTTCATCCCAGGTGACGACCGGCACCGAGAGCCGTGCGCGAAGCTTATCGACATAACTGTCGACGATCTGTGCCTGCGGTCCGACGGTGCCATTGAGACTCCGAGGGTAGCCCACGATCACACGCTCCACGTTGTTGCTGCGCACCAGTTCGACGACCTGATCGAGCTCAGCCTCTCGACTGCTGCAACGCAACACGGTCAGGGGCGATGCCAGCCAGCCCATGGTGTCGCTCAGGGCGACGCCAGTGCGCCGCTCGCCTACATCGAGGCCCAGGATGCGCATGGCTCAACCTGTCACGACGCGCACGCGGATGCGCTGGGCCCACCAAGGCAGGCGCTGCAAGATGCTGCCTCGGATCTCGATCTCAGGTTCCGCAGCCAGTTCGAACTGCTGCATGAGGAGGCGTTGTGCGGCCTCAGCTGTCTGGCCCGCGATAGCGCTGGCGACGGCCTGGCGGTCGATGGCAGGCGCCGCGGCCGCGCGCCCACTCATGATGAACTCTGCCTCCTCAGGGGAGGCCGAGACGACGGCACCCTGGGCAAAGGTAGCGCTGTCGGGTACGAGGTCGTAGCCCGGCTCGAGCCGTTGTGCCAACAGGGCGAGCACCAGTTTTTGGCCTGCTGCACCATCTACGGCCAGCCCGCTGACCCGTACGGCCATTGTGAGGCCCAGCTGATCGGTTACTTCATCGATCTTGTGGTCAAAGGTCTCGCTGAGCACGGCAATGGCCAGAGACTCGGACGGCACAAACTCACCCGGCTGCAGTGAGGAGGTCAATTCCTGGTAGGCTTCCTCTTGAATGCGTTTGGAAAGCTTGGCGCGCAGGTTCACCTTGTCCACGCCGTCGACGGTTGAGACACGCCTGACTGTGCCCCCGGTGGTGCGGGTATCGTTCAGCACATCCACCTGTGCTGCATGCTCGCCCTCGAGCACGTTGATCGTCACTGGCGCGACGTTTCCCGCCGGGCCGGGTTCGGCGGCGATGATGCCCACGCGTGCAGTCGTGAATAGCTCGCCGGGCAGCCAGGTGTCGGCCACTGTGTAGAAGCGAACGTTGTCGCCAAAGCTGGTGCGCACAACGGTGCCCGCTGTGATTGTGACGGGCACAGTGGTCTTGTTGGCTAGAACGACTGTGCCCTGAGCGTGGCCGTCGGGAATGTCCCGCTTGTTGGTGGTGGCGATGGTGTCAAAGGACTCGAGCTCGACTGAGATGGTGCGCGCGGGCACCTGGGCCAGCTCATAGTCGATCTCCTCAAGTCCCAGCGCCCCTCGGATGCGCAGGCTGGCCTCAACCGGCTCGCTCACCGGCCTGACGGTCACTGTGGCCGTGGGCAGCAAGAAGATGGTGAGGCTCGCCAACAGAGCGACAAGCGCCACCGCTGCCACAAGAATGCCAGTGTGCGAGCGCAGCAGGGCACGGACGCCAGAACGAGGCGCCGTCTGCGGCGACGACGGTGCCAAGAGGGGATTGACCGTGGGCCGCGCGGGCAGGCCTTTGGTGCGACGGCGCCGACGGTCCAGTTGGGCTAGGTTGGCCCGCAGTCCTTGCTCCAGGGAGGCAAAGACAACAAACCCGGCCTCTTTCGCCAGCACCTGCGTGCTGCGGTCTTCAATCGCCAAGCCCAGCGTGAGGGCAAGGTTGTCTGCCCAGCGCCGGAGCAGCTTGAGGTTGACCTCGTCGTCTTCGAGCGCTTCGCAGCCCTTGGGTACGGAGAGCAACACCTCCTTATCCTCAGCCTGCTCAAGCAGGCCAAGAATGGCTGAGATGCTTTCGTTGCCCTGGAGTGTAATGGTCTGCACGGGGTCGTCGAATCTCACGCTTTCAGCATGATAGTAGGCCGGACAGCGGTTTTGGCCGGCTCGGCGCGCCTAGCTCTGCTCGTTCGCCGTCAGCTGGCGCTCGACCTGCGCCCGAACCTGCTCAAGGGCTTGGTCGAGTCTGGTGGCATCGTGCCCACCCGCCTGAGCCATGTCGGGCCGGCCACCACCCCCTCCGCCGACGATCTTGGCAAGCTGCCCCGCCAGTCGACCAGCGTGGAGGCCCTTGCCAACCAAATCCTTGGTCACAGCAGTGACGATGATGGGCTTGTCATCGATAACGGTGGCCAGGACGATGACAGCAGAGCCCAGTTGCTCACGCAGTTGGTCCGTCATCTGCCGCAGGCGATCGACACTGTCGACCTGCACGCGCGAGGCAAGCACCTGCACGCCCATGATCTCACGGGCCTGTCGCGCCAGCTCGTTGATCCTTCCGCTCGCCGCCCGGCTTTGCAGGCGCTCGATCTGGTGCTGCTGTTCCTTAACCTGCCCGGCGAGTTCTTTTGCCCTCTGCACAAGGTCGCCGGGACGTGTCTCCAGCGTTGCCGCTGTCTTGGCTAGGATATCAAGCTGCTTTCGAACGTAGGCTTCTGCACCGCGTCCGGTCACGGCCTCGATACGGCGCAGGCCAGAGCCAATGCTCGATTCGGAGACGATCTGGAAGAACCCGATCTGCCCGGTGTGGCTGAGATGCGTGCCGCCGCACAGCTCACGGCTGTAGCTGTCACCGATGCTGATCATGCGCACGCGGTCACCGTACTTTTCGCCAAAGAGTGCTATAGCTCCCTCGGATCGCGCGTCGTCGAAGCTGGTGACTCTGGATTCGACGGGCATGTTGGCACGGACGGTGGCGTTGACCTCACGCTCCACCTGCCGCAGTTCCTGTTCCGACATGGGCTGCAAGTGGGTGAAATCAAAGCGCAGGCGATCGGGTGCGACCAGGGATCCAGCCTGTCGGGCGTGCTCGCCCAACACCTTCTGCAGGGCGTGGTGCAAGAGGTGCGTGGCCGTGTGGTTGCGGGCGATGTCCAAGCGGCGTTCCCCGTCGACCTGGGCCTCAACCTGTTCACCGACCGCGATGTGGCCTTCCACCACGCGACCGCGGTGAACTGTCAGCTCTGGCAGTGGATGCCACGTGTCGCGGATTTCCACCTTGCCCTGCGGACCGGCGATCACACCGCAATCACCGATCTGGCCGCCACCCTCGGCGTAGAAGGGTGTCTGGTCGAGCACGATGTCCACGTCCCGTCCTTCTGCCACGCTCTCCAAGGCCCCTTCATCAGTGACCAAGGCCAAGACTGTGGCCTGAGATGTGAGCATCTCATAGCCCAAAAAGCCCGTGGTGGGCAGATCTAAGCTGCGGTACAGCTCCTCCTCACGACCTACTTCAAAGCGCTGTGCGGCCCGTGCTCGCTCGCGCTGCGCTTCCATCTCCGCCTCAAAGCCCGCTTCATCGATGGTCAGGCCGTGTTCCTTGGCCACGTCACGCGTCAGATCCAGGGGGAAGCCGTAGGTGTCGTACAGGCGAAAGGCCTCCTGCCCAGGGATCACCGTCTTTCCAGAATCCACGACTGCCGCAATCACACTGTCTAGCAGTGTGAGACCGGTGTCCAACGTCTGCAGGAAACGCTCTTCTTCTTGTGTGGCTGCCTGCAGGATAAAGCCGCGCTGCTCCTGCAGGGTCGCATAGTGCTGCCCCATCACATCTATGACGACATCCAATACCTGAGCCATAAAGGGCTCGGTGAAGCCCAGCATGCGGCCGTGGCGTGCTGCACGCCGAAGGATCAGGCGCAGCACATAGTTGCGGCCCTCGTTGCCGGGGAGCACCCCATCGCCGATGAGAAAGGCCGTGGCTCGTGCGTGGTCGGCGATCACACGGTAGGAGACAAGCTGCTCTTGGCGTTGCTCGTCGCTGTGACCAAGGAGCGATTGCGTGCGCTGGATGATGGGCCAGAAGAGGTCTGTCTCATAGTTGTCGTTTTTCTGCTGCAACACGGCCGTCAGGCGCTCCATGCCCATGCCGGTGTCGATGCTGGGCTTGGGAAGGGGCACGGTGGTCCCATCTGCGCGGGTTTCGAACTGCATGAAGACCAAGTTCCACAGTTCCCACCAGCGCTCGCACTCGTGGGCCGGACTGCAGTCGGCGCGACCGCACGTGCAGTACTGCTGACCGCGGTCGTAGATGATCTCTGAACAGGGCCCGTTGGGTCCGGTATCGCCCATGGCCCAGAAGTTGTCCTTCTTGCCCAAGCGAGTGATGCGGTCAGCAGGCACGCCGGCCACGTCCTGCCACAGGTCAGAAGCTTCATCGTCTTCCAGGAAGATGGTGGGGTACAGCCGCTGTGGGTCCAGACTCACGACCTTGGTGAGGAACTCCCAGGCGAAGGCGATAGCCTCACGCTTGAAATAGTCGCCGAAGGAAAAGTTGCCCAGCATCTCGAAAAAGGTGTGATGCCGTGGCGAAGGTCCCACGTTCTCCAGGTCGTTGTGCTTTCCTGAGACCCGCATGCACTTTTGCGCGCTCGTGGCGCGGGTGTAGCCGCGCTTTTCCGATCCGGTGAAGATGTCCTTGAACTGCACCATTCCAGCATTGGTGAAAAGCAGGGTGGGATCGTTGCCCGGCACCAGCGAAGAACTGGGCACGATAGTATGCCCATGACCACGGAAGTAGTCGAGGAATCGTTGCCGTATCTCTGCGCTGGTGATCATCAGATGGCGCTCCTAAGCTGTCTTGAGCTTGTCCCAGCCCTCGAGGGGTGGGGCCTTTCTTCGCTCGCGGATGGTGTCGGCGTCGATGACGACCTGCTTGATATCTTCGCGGGACGGAATCTGATACATGATCTCCAGAAGCGTCTCCTCGATGATGGAACGCAGGCCACGTGCTCCCATGCGGCGCCGCAATGCCTCGTGCGCCGTCTCGCGCACAGCATCTTCAGAGAATACCAGCTCAACCCCATCTAGCGCAAACAGCTTCTGAAACTGCTTGACGATGGCATTCTTGGGCTCGGTAAGGATCTGCATGAGCATCTGCTCATCAAGTGGATGCACGCTCACCACGACCGGCAAGCGGCCCACGAACTCCGGGATCAGGCCGTACTCAAGCAGGTCATCGGAGATAACGTGCTCAAGCAGCTGCTCGCGTTCGTATTCGACCTTGTGGCGACCGCTGGGGCTCTTGAAGCCCAGCGTTCCCTTGCCCATACGCCTGCCGATGATCTCATCGAGGCCCTCAAAGGCTCCGCCACACACAAAGAGCACGTCGGTGGTATCGAGCTGAATGAACTTCTCGTAGGGATGCTTACGACCACCCTGCGGTGGCACATTGGCCACGGTGCCTTCGAGCACCCTCAGCAGACCCTGCTGGACCCCCTCGCCTGAGACATCGCGCGTAATGGACGGATTCTCACCGCTCTTGCGCGCGATCTTGTCGATCTCGTCGATGTACCCAATGCCTCTGGACGCCTGCCTCAGGTCGCCGCCGGCAGCCTGGATGAGGCGCCACAGCACGTGTTCGACGTCCTCGCCGACATATCCAGCTTCGGTGAGGGTGGTTGCATCAGCCAGCGCAAAGGGAACGTCGAGTATTCGGGCCAGAGTCTGCGCCAGCAGCGTCTTCCCGCAGCCGGTGGGGCCGATAAGCAGGATGTTGCTCTTTTGCAGCTCGATGTCGTCCTGTTCCTGCCTGGCTCGCGTGCGCTTGTAGTGGTTGTAAACCGCGACAGACAGCACCTTCTTGGCGCGGTCCTGTCCGATCACATACTCATTGAGCCGCTGGTAGATCTCCATGGGCGGTGGGACTCGTTGCCCACCTGTCCACGTGAGGGGTTGGGTTGGGACTTCTTCCTGCTCTAGGATTTCCAGACAGATGCGCACGCATTCGTCACAAATGCACACGTTGCCAGGTCCCGCAATGAGATGATTCACGTCGTACTGCGGGCGATTGCAGAAGGAACAACGCTGCACGAGCTGGTCCGTGCGCATGGCTGCTGCTACTCCCTGTTTGCGACCTTGCTTAGAACCTCGTCTACGAGACCGTATTCGACCGCTTCCACAGCGTTCATCCAGTAGTTGCGATCTGTGTCCTGTACGATGCGCTCCAGCGGCTGGCCAGTATGCTCAGCAAGGATCTGGTTCAGGCGCTCCCGTTCGCGCAGGATGCGACGGGCCTCGATCTCAATGTCGACGGCCTGACCCTGCACGCCGCCCCAGGGCTGGTGAATGTGTACGGTGGCGTTGGGCAGCGCATAGCGACGCCCTTTGGTGCCAGCGCACAACAGTATGGTGCCCATACTGGCCGTCATCCCTACCGCGACCGTTGAGACGGGGGAGTTGATGAGCTTCATCGTATCATAGATGGCCAGGCCCGCGCTAATGCTCCCACCGGGTGAGTTGATGTAGAGCGATATCTCCTGCTCTGGATCCTCATTGTCGAGGAACAGAAGCTCGGCGACGATGAGATTGGCGATGGTGTCGTCAATGGGTGTGCCGAGAAACACGATCCTCTGTCGAAGCAGGAGCGAGTAGATGTCATAACGAAGCTCTCCCCGGCCAGTGCTCTCGACCACTGTGGGGATGACGGTATATCGATCCGCGGGTTGGGTGGCTCTGTTCATTTCCTTCTCCCTAACAGTCAGCTGCCTTCCGGGGCAGCTACTGACTCTTTGTCTGTGTCAGTGTCGGCCGATGCGCTTTCTTCCGAACCCTGCGCGCCGCTGGACGGAGCTGGGTCCTCCTCCTGTTCCTCTCCGGTAGCAAGGCTCAGCAGGCGCGATAGAGCTTTGCGGCGGTACACGTCGTTGGTCATGGCCAGCAGCGAATCCTCTGTCGTCAGGGCCTCTTTGACCGACTCGGCGCGATCGCCAAACTGGGAGGAGACGCGGGTCACTTCGCTGGCCAGCTCATCACCGCTGACCTGAATGCCCTCAGCTTTGGCGAACTCGGCCAAGACCAGCGACTGTTTGAGGCGCGCTTCGGCCTGAGGTCTGGTTTCCAGGCGCCACTGTGCCAGGCTCTTGCCGCTAGTATGCAGATAGCCCTCCAAGGTGAAGCCGTTCTGCTCCAGACGGTCGCTCAGACGCTGCTGCAGTGCGTCGATCTCGTGCTCAAGCGCGATAGGGGGATACTCGATGCTGGCCTGGTCAACTAGGGCATCAAGGGCCTTTTGCAGGGCCGCTTCCCTGGACTCTTCCTCTTTGCGCTCAAGCAGCTTCTGACGGATATCTTCGCGCAGGTCGGCAAGGGTCTCGTGATCGCCCAGGCTCTGGGCTAGGCCATCGTCCAGGTCGGGCAATTCCTTCTCTCTGACCGCCTTGACGGTGACCTGAAAGTGCACAGTCTTGCCGGCGAGATCCTGGTCGCGAAAGTCCTCGGGATAATCAATGTCAAACTGACGGCTCTCTGCGGTGACCGCGCCAATCAGGTTGTCGCCAAAGCCCGAGGGCGCGATCTCAGCGCTCAACTCGAGGACCAGGTCGTTCTGTTCGATGCGCTGTCCCTGATCGGTGTTGCCGAGAGCGTCGATCTCCACCTGATCGCCCATCTGAGCGCCGCGCTCAACCGGCACCCACAGGGCGCGCTCGTCCCGCAATTGTGAGAGGATGCTCTCGATTTCGCCCTCAGTGACGGCAACGGGCTCCGCGGATACCGTCAGCCCAGAGTAGTCCCCTAGGACTACCTCGGGCTCTGCGGGCACGTTCACCTTGAGGGTAAGAGGTTCGAGCTGTGTGATCTCGAACTCGGCCCGAGCATAGGGTTCCACCTCAGCCTGATCGAGAGCTTCGCGATAGAGATCGTTGCCGATTTCGGACAGCATCTCGTCGACAATAAGCTCCTTGCCGTAGGTGCGTTCGACCAAGTGGTAAGGTGCTTTGCCCGGACGGAAACCTGCCATAGGACGGCGTGTGGTGAGTCGTCGCGCGGCTCGGCGCAAGGGTTGCTGCAGGCGTTTGGGCTCGACCTCTATGCTGAGGACGTACTGGCCAGGTCCGACCTTGTCTTTCGTAACCTTCAAAGCGTTCTCCTAACTGCCACGCAGATTACACAGAGAATGCTGGTTCATACGAACCAGCATTCAGAGCGAGCAGAGCGGAAGACGGGATTCGAACCCGCGACCCTCTCCTTGGCAAGGAGATGCTCTACCGCTGAGCCACTTCCGCGTGCGGTCCGACCAGTGGGGAAGGAGAGATTCGAACTCTCACGGATTGCTCCACGTGATCCTAAATCACGCTCGTCTGCCAGTTTCGACACTTCCCCATGCTGACCGTGCCGAATTCTAGGAGAATTCCGATCAAAAGTCAAGTGTTTGCCGCCCCGACGGCTGCGCCGAGGCCGTGCCCGAGAGGTCAGAGGGCACCTTGGGCCGTTGTTGAATCACAAAGCCGATGGGTTGGCGCTCGACGGCGGTCCGGCGCAGTCTCTGGGTCGCTCGGAGGGCCAGCACGGGCTGTTTTGGCCAGGTGTTGACGCATGACCGGTTTCGGTGTAACCTCTGTGACCGAGGCGGGATCTGCACGATAGCCCAGAGGAGGGTGTGCATGGACGTTGTCATTGACTACCGGCCGGCGTACTCTCTGGCCATCGCCACACTGGGGCCAGGTGAGGAGATCAACGTTGAGGCGGGCTCTATGGTTGCCATGTCAGCGGGCGTGTCCTTGGAAACCAAGGCCGCGGGCGGTCTGCTGGCGTCGCTGAAACGCAGCATACTCGGGGGGGAGAGCTTTTTCGTTAACACCTATCGCGCGCCGCGTTCGGGCGGTGAGATCATGCTGGCTCCGCCACTTCCGGGCGATGTCGCCGTCCTGGAGTTGGAGGAACAGAGCCTCCTGGTGCAGTCGGGAGCGTATGTGGCCTCTTCGCAGGGGATTGAGGTCGATACCAAGTTTGGGGGCGCCAAGACCTTCTTTGCCAGCGAAGGCCTGTTCCTGCTGCGCTGTAGGGGCACTGGGATTCTGGTGCTAAGCAGCTACGGTGCAATCCACGAGCGGCACTTGGCCAGCGGGGAGAAGTACACAGTTGATACTGGCCACTTGGTCGCGTTCCCCGATGGCATCGGCTTTGATGTCCGCGCGGTGGGCGGACTAAAGTCGACGCTTTTCAGTGGTGAGGGGCTGGTGGTTGACCTCTCAGGTCCAGGCAAAATCCTGATGCAGACCAGAAGCTCAGATGCCTTTCTGACCTGGCTGCTGCCGCAGGTGGAGCGTCGCTTGCCGAACCAGCGGCGTTGAGCCAAGTGGTTGCCTGGACCGTCAGGAGCTGGTAGGGTCCGTTTCCTGCTCTTTGAAATCCACAAATCGGTACCCGACGCCCCGCTCGTTGAAAATGTACTGGGGGTTGCTGGGGTCGGGCTCGATCTTCTTGCGCAGGTAGGTGACGTAAAGCCTCAGCAGCTGCGTGTCGTCCCTGTACTCGTAGCCCCAGACTTTGGAGAGCAGGGTCTCGTGCGTCATCACCCACCCCGCGTTGTTGACAAGGTGATATAGCAGGCGGTACTCGGTGGGACGCAGCTTGACGCGTTGACCATCGACCAGCACTTCGCGACGTTGGAAATCCACTGTCAGGTGCTCGTCAATCACCGTGAGCGTCTTTTGAGCCGGTGCCGGCATCTCTGCGCGGCGCAGGGCAGCTTTGACTCGACTCATGAGTTCCCGCGGAGAAAAAGGCTTGGTCACATAGTCATCCGCACCGAGCTCCAGACCCCGCACCTTGTCCTCCTCCTCTGCCTTGACGGTCAGCATGATGACCGGCACGTTGGATACCTGACGAACACGCTCCAGTGTCTCGTACCCGTCCATCTCCGGCATCATGATGTCGAGGATCATCAGGTCAGGGATCTCCTCACGCACCTTTTCCAGTGCGTCCATGCCGTTTGAGCTGGTGCTGACGCGGTAGCCTTCCAGTTCCAGGTTCATCTGTACAAAGCGGACCATGCGCGGCTCGTCGTCAACGACCAGTATGAGCTTTTTCTCATCAGATGCCATTGTCTCGACCTTTTGCGTCTGTTACCATGCGCTAGCGCAGTGGAAGGGTGAAGCGGAAGATCGAGCCCCGGTCAGGAGCACTTTCTACCCAGATGTGCCCTCCATGGGCTTCTATGATCGCTTTGGACAGGAACAGCCCCAACCCGACACCCTGCGTCCGCCTTCCCAAACCGGAATCGACCCTGTAGAACGGCTGGAAGAGGCGTGACTGCTGCTCGGTAGGGATGCCCTGGCCTTCGTCGGAGACAAAGACCTCCACGTGGTCGCCGCGCACGCGGCCACCCACGCGGATAGTGCCCCCATGGGGCGAGTACTTGATCGCGTTGCTGACCAGGTTGTAGAGCACGCCCTGTAGTCGCTCTTCGTCACCCAGCAAGATGGGAAAGCCGGGTGGGAAATCCAGCTGCAGCTCGTGCGCCTGGGTCTGAACGCTGAAGCGATCGACTGCCTTGGCCGCCAGCTTGGGCATGTGGACGTCGCTCATCTCCATCTTGAGAGTGCCGGCCTGAATCCGCGAAGCTTCAAGCAGGTTGTTGATCAGGCGGTCCAGACGGTCACTCTCCTCTTCTATGATGGCTAGGCTCTCCTCGACGGTCTGAGCATCCCAGTTTGCGTCCTCCCGCCTCAGGGTGTTGGCATAGCCCTTGATCAGGGCGACGGGCGTCTTGAGCTCGTGCGAAATGACAGAGATGAACATGGCCTTCATCTCTTCGGCCTCGCGGAAGCGTGTCACATCATGTACGCTGCCGATAATGCCCACCAGCTCTCCCTCATTGTTGTGAAGTGGAGAATAGGTGATGCTCACGCTGGTTCTCTTGCCATCCCGGCGAACGACATCGCCTTCCACCTGCAGCCGGCCCTCGCCTGGGGGCATCTGCAGCGGGCAACCGGTCTCGCAGATGTTGCGTCCTCGCCCATCGCGCAGTGTGAGCACGCGGCTGCAAGGCTGGCCGCGGGCCTGCTCGGGAGCCCAACCGGTGATCTCGGACAGCGCGCGGTTGATCCTCTGGATCCTGCACTGGGCGTCGATGATCAGCACACCGTCGGCGCTGTTCTCGATGATGGCGTCGACTCGCCGCTTCTCTTCGGACAACTGCTGGTACAGGGTGGCATTGCGCACGGCGATGGCAGCCTGATCAGCAAAGCTGGATAGGATCTGACGATCGTTCGCCGAGAAGGCTGTGTCGCGGGTGCGGAAGACGTAAATCACACCAATCAGGCGATCCTCGATGGTGAGGGGCAGGCCCACCACTTGGCGGAGGTTAATGCCTGCCGTCGCTGCCACCAGACGGAGCCTGGAGTAGAGATCCGGGAAAGGCCAGTTGGTCTGGTGAAGGGGGATATCGGTCAGCAAGGGGGCAAAGAGCTGCGGCGTACGTGCCGGCAAGCCCTCGCTCGCGCGGATGTGGAACTCGCCATCGCGCTCCAGCAGCGCGATCAACCCTGCTTCACCGCGCAGCATCTCGACGGCCTTTTCGATGATGAGCTGCAGCAGGGACGGCAGATCGAGACGTGCCGTCATGGCGCGGCTGATGCTTAGCAGGTAGTCCCTTTGTCTCAGCAGGTAGTTGTCCATCGCAATCAGGTGCGCGGTAAGTGTCTTGAAAGAGGATAACGCATTTGCCTGGCACTGTCAATCACTGTAGGTCATGGGTGTGCGCCTTTTGCAGGCCGATTGGCGCTTCCCTATAATGCAACTGCCGGCTCCGGGGTGCTATCCCGGTAGCTGAACGCACTCTCTACGAGACAATAAACAGGAGGTGCCCTGTGAGGCGCGTTGATTTGCGCAGTGACACGGTGACCCTGCCCTCGCCAGCCATGAGGGAGGCTATGTACCGAGCCGAGCTGGGTGACGACGTCTTTGGTGAGGATCCGACGGTCAACCAGCTTCAAGAGCTGGCCGCAGAGAGAATGGGCAAAGAAGCAGCTCTGTTCGTGGCCAGCGGGACGATGGGCAATTTGCTGGCCTTGCTGACCCACTGCGATCGTGGCGATGGGGCCATCATGGGCGACCAGTCGCATACGCTGCTCAATGAGGGCGGCGGATCGGCAGCATTTGGTGGCGTCTATCTGCGGTCTATACGCAACCAGCCCGACGGCACCTTAGACCCAGAAGCCATCGAGGCCGCCATCCCGGTGCCGGATGCGCACCATCCGCGGATCAACCTGGTGTGCCTGGAGAACACGCAGAACTACTGCGGCGGGGTGCCCCTCTCTGCCTCTTACACGGCTGAAGTGGCTGATCTGGCCCACCGGCACGGGTTGTCGCTACATCTTGATGGCGCGCGCATCTTCAATGCAGCCGTCGCACTCGGGGTGGAGGCGGCTGAGCTGGCCACCCCTGCCGACTCGGTGATGTTCTGTCTCTCCAAAGGCCTGAGCTGTCCAGTGGGCTCGATGCTGTGTGGCGATGCCGATTTCATCAGGCGGGCACACCGCAATCGGAAGATTATCGGCGGGGGCATGCGTCAAGTGGGCGTCCTCGCTGCAGCTGGCATCGTGGCGCTGGAGCAAATGGTGGATAGGCTGCAAGAGGATCATGACAATGCGCGTGTGCTGGCAGAGGGCATCGCGGAGATCCGCGGCTTGGAGCTGGATCCAGCGACCGTCTGCACCAACATCGTCTTCTTCGACGTGAACTCTACGCGCGTGAACGCGCAGGAGCTCTGTCAGCTTCTACGGGAAGTGGGCGTGCTGATGCTGGCGCTGGGGCCGGGGCGCGTGCGCGCAGTCACGCACTATGGCATAGAGCAAGCGGATGTGAAATACGGCCTGCAGATGATGCGTCAGGTCTTGCAGGGCTAGGCCCGCACGATCTGTCTTCTGATTGTGCCAGCGGGGCATGGACTCTGTTCGTAGGTCGAGGGAAGCGGAGAGGTGCGGCGACGGCGGGTGTTGGGCCTTGTGACACCCGCTTTCGCTTTTGGGGCACACGCTCAGCGGTCCTCAACCGGGCCGCGGAGCGCCTTTGTCAGGAGTGGCACCAAGGCAGTCCAGGCGAAGCCTTGGACGATCGAAGTCGATACGAACGCCGGGGTGATGGCCTCCTGCAGCGACGTGGCGGTTGCCTGTACAGTGACATAGTTCGCCAGAGCTACAGTGAGTGCAACAGCTGCCTCAAGGCTGCCCGAACGAGCTAGGAGTATGCCGTTGGCGCTGCACAGCCACAGAGCGAGCAACCCTCCGAGCAGCGTGGCGCCAAGGCCCACCAGCTGCAGCCTCCAATGCAAGAAGGGTCCCAGCGGTGCCGTCGGTACGCTGAGCACCTGACCGGGCTGCACCGACACCCCTGGGCCGAGACCGTTCTCAACGGCCACCGCCTGGGGGTGCACGTGGAACCTAGTCGCAATGTCGGCCAGCGTCTCTCCGGGCTGCACCACGTA
>Ga0180438_10005484_pt1 | contig 17583 bp, 19 predicted proteins | sample SS_ome_12_FD_132455 | JGI IMG/M metagenome (GOLD analysis project Ga0180438, IMG submission 132455) | Hypersaline lake sediment archaeal communities from the Salton Sea, California, USA - SS_3_D_2 metaG | ecosystem: Environmental > Aquatic > Non-marine Saline and Alkaline > Hypersaline >...
ACAAAATGCAAATGTTGTCCATTGCCACATAACATAAAGTTGGTGTGAAACACACCATAAAAGTAATTCTATTAATACACTAAGAATTGTAGTAAATAACATAAAAATAGGAGTAGTTATCATCCACATAATACTAAGTCTAAATGATAAAATTTGTGTATACATTACAACTATTAATGTTCCCATTAATCTACTTATAGAATCCCTAACTGAATTTAATCCTTGTTCTGAAGCTACAGTTCCTTGTAAAATTAAATTCCATAAATTCTCAATTAAATTTAAAATACCACTAATTATTGACATTAAAAAATTTATAATTCCCGATAAAATTATTCCTATATCTTTAAATATATCTTCCAAACCACTTACTACATTTTTTAAACCATCAGACATATAATGAAAAAAATTTGTAATAATATTTCCCAAACAAAATTCAAAATTATTTATTGTATATTGAGCATCACTTTCATTTGCTTTATCTGTATTATTTATCCAACCAGCTATAGGCATTATAAATGGATTACATCTCTCAGTTGCCCAATTTTTTTTAACCTTTTGCATATGATTTAAAACATTAATATAAGTAAATATAACACCAAAAGCAAATATAAGTAATATAGATATCCAAACCTGATCACCATATCTTTGCATTAATCCAGATTTATCATATAATTTATTTATTGATTTATCTATATCCATTATATTATATAATACCTCTAAAAATAAATAATAAATTTAATTGAATAAATTTATCCACAACCACCTGGCATGAAAACATTACAAGCTGTATGACCTAATGTATTAACTATCCAAACTATAGCTTCACCAGGAGGTGTCAATAAAGCACTAGGAATAGCATATTCTATACCTTTTAATAAATATAAAAATGTAACTAAAACTCCAATAATTTTTTTAAATGAATCTTCTAATGCTAAAATAATTAATTGAACTTCTACTAATAAATTACTAGCTATTCCATAAATATTTGTAAATACATTAAATAATCCAATATTTGTTGATCCACCTAAATTTACTAAACCAGAAATTTGATCTCCTATATCCGTTCCCAAATTACCAAGATTACTTACTATATATTTTAATGGTTCCATCAAATATTGCATAAAATTCATGTTATAATTTCCTTGACAATCTATAAATGTTTGTTGAGGATCATGGTCAAATATTCCTGCAAATGGTATCACCAAAGGATTACATTTATAAATAGCCCAATTATTTTTAATATGTTTAACTCCTACAGCTAATAAATTACTTACATTTAATAATATAAAAATTACTACTATAATAACACTTTGTGTAATATATTTTCCATCCATATTAAAATATAATAATAATTTATTTTATTTTAATATACTATTTAATTACTATTCCGGACACATTGGATTATTATTTGTTGTATTATTATAAGCATTTAACATATTACTTGCTCTAACTGAACTATTATGTGAATGAGCTGAGTTTCCAGAAAAATGTTTCCAATTATAAGGCGACCAATGTGGATCTGTAATATTTGAAATTGCTGGTTGTCTACGTAAAAGAATATTTCTTTGATCATTTACAGTATCACCCGAATGTCTTTTATTACACTGATCAGTACCTCCAAAATAAACTTTTTTAATGTTTTTTTTTGTTTTTTTTCTTTTATTTTTTCTTATAATTTTGGTTTTATAGCTCTTTCTCTTTCTAAATTTCTTTGTTTTTCTCTTTTTATTCAAAGATCTTTTTATTGTTTTTTTTTTCTTTTTTCCTCCTCCTCCATTACCAAAAATACCTGCCCATAATTGATTTTGTTGTCTAATATTATGTTGATCTGCACTAACACCTTTTATTGGATGATTTAAATGAGGAGTTTTAGTTAACCACTGTTTAGTAGTAGTTGGTTGAGTATCATTTGGAGTAGTCATTATATTATAAATAGAAAAAATTAGTAATTAATAATTTACTTTAATTTAAATATAAAATTTTATAAATAAAATATGAATAACTTTGATAGATTGAACCTAGAAAAAATGATAAAAACCAATAATGTTGAAGATTGTACGCAAGAAATTAGAGATAAAGGTCATAGTATTTTAATTCAAAATGATTTAAATAAATTACTTAAACTTAAAAAAGAAAATTTAAATTTACAAACAACAAATCCGGAAGCTTTTGATCTTATGTGTGTCAGAAACTGTGAATTTTTATTTGTTAACTATACTGATATTTATAATAAAGTTAAAAAAGATGAAATTGATTTAAAAATTCTTGGACAATTCTTGATAGTTCTCAAAGAAATAGAAGATGGAAAATTAGATCAACATGAAGGTGCTTATAAAATTGGTAATTTATTAAAAAATTTATATATTGATAGTGCTGTAAGAAAAGCTGATAAACTTAATAAAAATAATGATGAAAATGAATCTACTTTTGTTGAACCTAAAAAAATTTCATTTAAAGAATTTAAACAAAATTATTTAAAAAATTGATAAAATATTAATTATATTTAATCTACAATAAATGACATATATATTAGTTATTGTAGAATCACCAGCAAAATGTCAAAAAATAGAAGGTTTCTTAGGACCTGGTTATAAATGTTTAGCTAGTTATGGACATTTAACTACTCTTCCATCTCTCAAAAACATTGATATCAATAATAATTTTAAACTTACTTTTACGACTATTTCTGAAAAACTTAAACATATTGATAAATTAAGAAAAGCTATAAATTTATCTAAAGAGGTAATTATTGCTACAGATGATGATCGTGAAGGAGAAGCTATTGGTTGGCATATCTGTCAATTATTTAATTTAAATGTAAATACCACAAAAAGAATATTATTTAATGAAATTACAAAATCTGCTATCTTAAATAGTATTAATAAACCTTCAATATTAAATTTAAATTTAATTAATGCGCAACAAACTAGACAAATATTAGATTTATTATTAGGTTATCAAATCTCTCCTATCTTATGGAAAAATATTTCATCAAATACTAAAAATTCTTTAAGTGCTGGAAGATGTCAAACACCTGCACTTAGACTTGTTTATGATAATTATTTAGAAACTAAAGATAATAATGGAACTCAAGTATATAATACTATTGGATATTTTACTGATAAATTATTTAATTTTAATTTAGATTATGAATTTAATGATTCTGATAAAGTAGAAGAATTCTTAAATTTATCTATCTCTCATAAACATATTATTTCTAATGATAAACAAAAAGAATCAAAAAGAAACCCACCACAACCTTTCACTACTTCTCTTTTACAACAAGTTGCTAATAATAATCTTCATATCTCACCTAAAGAAACAATGAAAATCTGTCAAAAACTTTATGAAGAAGGGTTAATTACTTATATGAGAACAGATTCAAAAATTTATTCCAAAGAATTTATTGAAATTAGTAAAAAATTTATTGAAAATAAATATGGATCTGAATATTTTAATATTAATTTTCAGTCTTCTGATCAATCTGATAAAAAAAGTAAAGATAATAAAAACCTAGCTCAAGAAGCTCATGAGGCTATTAGACCTACAGATATAAATAAAGAAGATATAGACGATAAATTCACTAAAAAAGAAATCAATTTATATAAACTTATTTGGAAAAATACAATTCAATCTTGCATGTTACCAGCTATTTATTTTACTATATTATATAAAATTTCTGCTCCAAATAATCTATTTTATAAATATTTAACAGAATCACCAAAATTTTTAGGTTGGCATATTACCTTGGATCTAAAAGATAATTTAAATTTAATTGGATTTAATTATTTACCAAAACTTAAAAATAAAGAAGTTAAATTTTCATCTATTTCATCAACTGTAACTATTAAAGATTTAAAAACTCATTATACAGAAGCAAAATTAGTACAACTACTAGAAAATAAAGGTATTGGAAGACCATCAACCTTTTCATCGTTAATTGATAAAATTCAAGAGAGAAATTATGTTAAAAAAGATAATATTATTGGAAAAACTATTAATTGTTTAAATTTTACCTTAAATAATCAAAATAAAATATCTAAAAATCAAACTGAAAAAGTATTTGGTAATGAAAAAAATAAATTAGTTATCCAACCATTGGGAATAATTGTTATAGAATTTCTTATTAATAATTTTAATGATTTATTTAATTATAATTTTACATGTAGTATGGAAGATAAATTAGATTTAATAGCTAAAGAAAATTTAGATCATATTCAAATTTGTAAAGAATTTAATAGTAATATTTTAAATCTAATTGGTGATACAAAATCTCTCAGTAAGGAGGAAATTAAACTTGATGATCATCATTCTTATATTATAGGAAAATATGGACCAATTATTAAGTTTACAAAAGATAATAAAACTACATTTAAAAAAATTAAAGATGATTTAGATCATGAATTAATAAAAGAAAAAAAATTAACAATTGAAGAAATTATTGATAATAATACTACAAAAAATGAAGGAACATTTTTAGGCAATCAAGATGAAAAAGATATTTATTTAAAAACTGGTAAATTTGGTATATATATAACCTGGGGTGATAAGAATATTTCTCTCAAATCTATTAAAAAAGATTTTAATGAAATAACTTTTCAAGATATTAAACCATTTCTTAATCAAACTCTTATTAGAAAAATAAATGAAAATGTCTCAATTAGAAATGGAAAATATGGAGATTATATATTTTATAAAACTAATAAAATGAAAACTCCCAAATTCTTTAAGTTAGATGAATTTGAAGATGATTATAAAAATTGTAATTTAAAATTATTAGAAAGTTGGATTAAAGAAAAATATAATATTTAATTTAAAACATTATATTATGAAGTGTTGTATTTATACAAGACTATATAATGAATCTCCCTATATTAATTTTTTCTTAAATTATTATTTAAATTTAGGTTTTTGTAAATTTATATTTTTAAAAGCTGATAATATACCCTACCAAATTTATAAAATATATGAACCATTCGTTATTATTAAAGAAATTAAAAATCTTCCCGGAGAGACTGAATTATCAACTTATAGTTATTTAATTAGACAAAGTAAATGTGATTGGGTATTAGGTTGTGATATAGATGAATTTATTGTATTACATAAAAAATTTAATACTATACAAGATTTTATTAAAGAAAAATTAGAAATAAATCCTTTTATTAATATGTTTTTTTTAAGATGGGGAAATTTATTTAAATTTAATAATAATAAAGAATCTTTTAACTATATAATTAATAATTATAAAATTTATAAAGAAAAAGATATTAAATCTCTTGTAAAAATTACACCTTATATAATAATGGGTCATCCTCATTTATTTAAAAATAATTTGCCAACATATATTTATAGAGAAAATGAAATATTAAATCAATTAGAAATCAATAATCCCATCTCTCCAAATTCTTATGAAGAAATATTCTTACTTCATTTAAATATTCGTAGCTTAGATAATTTAATGATAAAAGCATTAGATAATGGAAAAAATTGGAAAATTAATTACACTTTTATCAAAAATATAAAAGATTTACATAATTTTCTAAATTTAAAAGTAGAGGATATTGACATAGATAAATTTATTAATGTTACTGGAGGACGCCTGATTCCTCCTTTTAGTAAAAATGATTCTGATATAGCTTGTATAAATTTAAATAATTTTAATATTACTAATTTAGAAAATCATCCTATAAATTATGAATTAGAATCAAAATTATTAATAAAAATTCTTAATAAATATAGAGTTGATCTAAACAAATATAATAATTCTATTAATTTTATTAATGATATTTATCATTGCTATTTTTTAAAATAAAATTGAAATTTTAAAAATAAAAATACTTTTATACAAATCATGCCTATCGTCTACCTGTCAGTTGACCCAGTCCGTAGACAATTAAATTTTTATCCCAAACCTATAGCTGAACAAATAGAATCAAAATTTAAGGAATGTAGTGAAAGTAGTGATAGATGGGGACATCATTATCTTGGGTATTGTGTTTTAGGTAGTCAATTCTTTAATGCAACTGTACATTTTCATAGTAATGGTATGTATCAAACAACACCTGGATTCTCTATGGGAAGAGCTGGATTTAAACAACCAGGTTATAGATCAGTTAGAAGATTACAGTTAGCTGAAGATAATTTAAATTATAATATTTTTAGTAAAAGAATTAATGGAGAATGGAGAATTACAGATATTGAAAATGAAAGGGAACATACTTTCACAGGAGTGATTGAGTCACAATATTTAATTAATGATCAAATAGGATCATTTCTACCTGAAGTTCCAAAAGTCTGGGAATCAGAATTATTAGATATAGAAGATGAAGATGATCTTTATGTAGTAGTTTGGCAATGGTGTAGGGGAATTGTAGAAAATGAGGGAAATTTACTATCTCTGGGTGAAGAATGGTGGATTCCATATTTTCAAGAACAAAATAAACTTATTGAAAATTGTCTTGCACAACAAAATGAATCAGTTACAATTAAAATTCCTGAAATTGAACGAGAATATATTATAAAAGTTAATAATGGATGTTTTGGATCTCAAGAAAATTTAGAATTAAGTGCTCGTAGAGAAATTAAAAGAAGTATTATGACAGTTAATGATTTAAAAAATAAAATCCAAAATTCTCGTAAGGTACTGACTGAAATGAAATTACTAGATTATATTAATAATCTAGATGATATTCCAATAGAATTTATTTGTCCAATCTCTCAGAGTTTTATGAATAATCCAGTAAAAACTATTGATAATCAAGTTTATGATGAACAATCTATTATGAAATGGTTTGAAACTAAACATACATCTCCTTGTACTGGACTCCATTTAAGTGATTTAACATTAACACCATTTGATGAATTAAGAGAGCAAATTAAAAAATATAAGGAAGGAAAACAAATTGAAATAAGTTAAGGTTTGGCATAGGGTTTAACATCTTTGAAAGAAAGTAAAAAAGTTCCAACAATAACAAATATTATACCAATCCAATTAAATAAGGAAAGTTGATTATTAAAGGCATAAATACCAATTAATGGTACTAAAATAGCACTTAAAGCATCCCAATAAACTTCAGCCTTACCAATAGTAGTAAATTCATAAGTTTTAAGTAGAAGCCAAGTACAAATTCCATATAAACCCCAACATATATAAGGAAAATACCAAAATAGAGGATAAGTTTTTGAAAGACGTAATAAATATTGACCTAAAGCTTCAGAAATAGTTATAGCACAAATTAAAAGAATAAGTTCCCAAGGTAAGGCCGTAGGTCCAGGTAAAGTTTTTTTAATAATTTCTTTTTTAGAATCCATATATATATATATATTTATTGGATTTTTTATTATATAATATCTATTGTAGATGTTCTAATTTTACCCAAATTTCATATTTTTTATTATCAGTTAATAATCCCTTAAATCGTTTATTTACTTCAGGAAAAGGTATATTTATATCAAATGAGCCTCCATCTTTAATAAATAAAGAAAATACTTTCATAATTTTTTGTACTGATTCATATTGAGCAGTTAATTGTAATTCAGATAATTTTTCAATTATTGGTCTAATTTCTTGTTGTCTTTCAATTGGAGATCTGAGAGAGATCGGAATTGTATTAATTTTATTTTTTTTATTAGATTTATATTTTTTATTAGTCATAATAATAATATTAATAAAGATAGTTTTAATTATTATTATGTAAAACTATAAAATTGGGGTTGATTAATTACTAATTTTCTATCAAAATCATTTCTTAATTGATTAATTTCAAGAGTAAAATTAAAATCATTTTCTTGAAAATCTACTAAACGTCCATCATGATATCTAAATTTAACTTTAAATCTTGTTACTCTTTCTATTGGTGGTGTATAAGTAGAGGCATTGTCTAGGAATCCTCCAGCAGATTGAAATATTTGAGTTTTAGGAGTAGCTATTAATGGAATTTTAGCAAATGCACTATTTATTCCTGCACCCCTATATGCCACATATTTTGGAGTATTATAACCTGGTGCTATGCCTTTATAATAACTTCCACATTTTCCTGGAATTAATACATTATAAGAAGAATCAGGATAAGGAACTAATTCATCATAACTATTAAAATAATTTAATTCCATATACATTACTGTTTCACCTAAAATATCAATTACTTTAGGAGGTTCAATATAATTAATACTAGCATCAGGTAATTCATCTAACCATATTTGATTAGAACAAGAACAATTTTCATCTACATAATCTAAAACTAGAGGTGAAGAAGATTTTTGACTATAATATTTAATTTTTTTAGTAAAACCAATGTAGGATAAAAATCCCCATTTATTATATCTATCAAAATATTCTACTGTTGGAGGTAATAAATGGATAGGTGGTTCTTTATCTCCTGTACAAGATAATGGTCTACCATCAGGATAACAACATATAGTTCTATAATCAAATCTAATAGAACCATCTAATACAAATTCAGCTCCAAAATTATTTCCAATTAAAATTTTTTGTTTAGTTTCATGATAAACTACACTCCAACCATATTGAGATGCTCCGGGAGGAACAGGAGTGGGGTCTATTCCAAGATGAATATTTAATTGATAATTTAATGTAGTAGCAAGTTGATTACTAGTATAATATCCATTACTTATATCAATCGTATGAGAACCAGATATATCTTCCCACTTGACACCAGCTCCAGGTACAACAGGTCCAGTATTTCCATTAGATAATATAATAATTTCAAATTTAGTATTTTGCATATTGTTACTAAAATTATAATAGTTACAAGGGAAATTTATTTCAGTTAAGCGAGCTGATTGTATATTAGTATATGGTTGAGGACATTCAATTTCAAATTCGTTAGAAAGTGGCCATTTTGCTTTATCTCTATCTTCTGAATGAATAGTAAATAATTTTCTATTTAACCAATAAGTATCTTCCCTTTTAATAATAGGATGATTATTTTGAAGATTTAAATTTTGATTAGGTGGTGGAGTTATAAAATTACTCATATAAGATATAAATATATTTTTATTATAAAATAATAACAATATTTATATATGTCTACAAAAACTACTTCTCAAACCGTTAAAAAATATGAAAATAGTACAGATAGAAATTTAGAAATAATTAATTTATTTGGATTATTAGGTGGAGGTGTTATAATTAAAATCTTATTTAATAATCAAGGAGCTGCAAATGCTTCAATATTTGGATATGGATTATCAGCAATAGCGACATTTTTATTAGTTGTAATAACATTTGCATTTAATACACCTTATAATTCAGCAGAAAGTAAAGAAAATCCAGATACTTTATCAAATAATTTTAATTTAATGATTCCTCCCTTTTTATTATTAATAGTTTTAGTTTGGTCAATAATTTTAAATATAAGTAATTTTAAACAAGTAAATAAATCTAATTTACCCAAGGAATTTGGTATGTATAGTTTTCTCTCATCATTCTTAATAATAGTTCAAATTATTTCTTTATTTATTTATTTTAATAGAGAATTTGGATTATTATTTTTTATTAATAAAGCAAGTAGTAGAGAAAAAGGTGAATTAAAAATAGAAGATGCAAAAATTATTCAATATGTATTATTTATTTTTAATGTTATAATATTAGGAATGATGCAAATTGTACTAGAATTCTTTACAACCGACGGTTAATGAATCTTGAGTATCTATAATTTTATATGTTAATCCATATTCCAGGTCAGATTCCCATATACCAGATATTTTTAAAATAAAATTTTCTTCCATATTATTTATAATATCATTTTTATTTTCTACATATATACAATTTGTATTTTTTAAATAACCTTGATTTAATTGATCTTTTAGCTTTGTAAAAGGTTTTTTATTTTTAATAATACAATTTTTTAATAAATCTTGTTCTAACTTTTTAATAAAATTAATATTATTTAAATTAATGGAATTATTCATATCAAAACAAGTTTTTACTTTGTTATTTTGAAAGAATTTTTGTATATTTTTAAATTTAAAAATAATATATATACCATTTAATGCAAATAATTCGTTAGAATAAAGAATTCTGATAAAATTGCTATTATCAATTACAGTATTTTTTATTGGATCTAAATAACATATATTATTAATATCAAAAGTTTTAATAGATTCACAAATATTCATTTAATAATTATAAATTTATATATTTAATTCCATTTTTTTAATATTCTCTCTTAAATTAGATTATTAACTGTTTGAATAAAAATAAAAATATTTAATAAATCATTTTCTGATACATCATTATTTTTATCTAAAAATCTAAATAAATTATTTAATTTATTTATAATTAATTCAGAATTAATGGAAGGATCTTGAGAGATTAAAAAATTAAACCAAATATGATAATAATTAGGATGAGAATATTTATATTTATTTAATTTCAAAAATAAAGAAAAAATAGTATTCATTAAATAATAAAATTAAAGATTATTATTTAATTAAAATAATGAAATTTTATGAAAGCCATTTTGAAGATTATTTACAAAATACAAATTTACATCCAAAATTAAAAAATATATATGATAAATTTCCTCAAGATATTAATAAATTAAAAAATTTAATATTTTATGGACCTTCTGGTATAGGTAAATATACTCAAGTTCTCTCAGCAATAAAAAAATATAGTCCTTCAGAACTCAAATATGAAAAAAAAATTTCTATAAATTTTAATAAAAATATTTATTATTTTAAGATAAGTGATATTCATTATGAAATTGATATGTCATTATTAGGATGTCAATCTAAATTATTATGGAATGAAATTTTTCTGCAAATTATAGAAATTATATATATAACTAAAGGAAATAATACAGGAATTATAGTCTGTAAATATTTTGAAAAAATTAATAATGAATTATTAGAAATATTTTATAGTTATATGCAATCTATTCCTTTTGAGAATTTAAATATAAAATTTATATTAATTACTGAAGAATTAAGTTTTATTCCAGATAATATTTTAAATAGTTGTTATGTAATTCCTTTAGAAAGACCCTCTAAAAACTTATATCAAAAAAATCTTAAAAATCAAAATTTTAAAGAAAAAAATCATAAAGATATTTCACAAATTAATAACATAAAAAATATAAAAGCTAACATTAATTTTATTGAACCTCATAAAACTATTTGTGATACAATAATTAATAATTTAATCAATTATGAAGAAATAAATTATATTTATTTTAGAGAACTTTTATATGATGTCTTTATTTATAATATAAATATATTTGAGGGAATATGGTATATTTTATACGAATTAGTAAAATTAAAAAAAATCAAAAAAGATAATATTAATCAAATTATTAATAAAACTTATAGATTTTTCCAATATTTCAATAATAATTATAGACCAATTTATCACTTAGAAAATTATTTATTATATTTAGTATTAGAAATTAATGAATCTTAATACTGCTCAACATATTTTAAATATTAAAATACCTTATTCAAAACATGAACTTAAAAAAGCATATATGAATGCTGCTTTAAAATATCATCCAGATAAATCTAAAAATCCTGATGCTAATATAATTTTTAATAATGTAACTCAAGCATATCATTATCTAAATGATTTATTAGATAAAAATATTATAAATAAAGAAGATTACAAAAATAATGAAGATAATTCATATTTCTCTTTAATCTCTCAATTCTTCACTATGGCTTTTATTAGTAATGATTCTATTGATACACATCAAGTTGATAAATTAATAAATTCTCTTAAAAATGATTGTAAAGAATTTTCTTTAAAAGTAATTGAAGATTTTAATCCAGAAACATTATTTAAATTATGGGATTATATTATAAGATTTAAAGATTTATTTAATTTTAGTGAAGATACCCTAAATAAAATTCAAGAAATTATTAAAAAAAAATTACAAAATAACCAAATCTTTATTTTAAATCCTAATTTAAATAATATTTTAAATAATGATACTTTTAAATTAATGTATGAAGGAGAACAATTTTTAGTTCCATTATGGAGAGATTTTACATATTTTAAATTAAATAATAATGATTATATTTATGTTAAAACAATTCCAAATCTTCCTGATAACTACTATATTACCAAAATAAATAATATATATAATCTTGAAATTAATTATTTCACTAATATAGAATATTTATTGAAAAATAATATTTTAATTGACTTACCTAATCAAAAAATTAATATACAAACTCACTGTCTTAATATAAAAAAATATCAAAAAGTAATTTACAAAAAAAATGGAATAATTAATTATAATGATCAATTAGATATTGTCAGTATTGGAGATATTATTATTCATTTATATATTGATTTCTTTACTCCGCACCCTTCTTCTTAACTACACGCTTCTTCTTTTCCTGTACAGGCGGTGGTGCAGATACTTCCTTTACTTCTTCTACTTCATCTTCTTCCTCCTCTTCAACTTCTGGTTCAGCTACTGCGGGTGGGGAAACTACTGTTTCCTCTTCATCACTATCCTCTACTACTACTACGTTTTCCTTTTCCTTTACATCTTCATCTGATTCTACTTGAGCAAGTAGCTTCTCTTTATCTTCCTTTCCTAGTGAAATATGACACTTACCCTTCAGTGTTTCCTTAGGCTTAACTACTGCCTGAAATAGACGCCATGTAACTCCAAACTTACCACTCGCTACCCAAACACCACCACACTGAAGAACTGTAGCCATTTGACTACCCTTTGTAATAAGATCCTTAAGTTCTACACCATTCTCATTTGGAAATAGAAGCTTTTCATCAGGATCATAAATCTCTACATTAAATTCCCCATCCCAAAATGGAACTTTTACTCGGACCTGGGGCTGCCGACTATAATCAAATTCACCTGTCTCCGGATCCTTTGGATACTTTACCATTGGAGTCCAGAGTGCATCTACTACTTCCGATGTCATCTTTGCTTTACCTAGCCAATCACGTGAGTTTTCAACCGCAGAATCTTTAATATGCTGTTCTAGTGCCTTAAAATTCTTGAGAAATGTTGTAGTCGCCTCCGATGAATATTCATTATTTGGAAACTGAAGTGTAAAATCATACGTCTTCGGTCCTGATTTACCATCAAATGGCTCATTCTCATTTAGACCCCAGGTTAGCATAAGGGGTGTAGAAAGATGAAAACTCTTCTTTGTATGAACATTTAGCACTCCAATATTCTTTCCTCCTTTATCATTTACTTTTGGCTTCGCAAAATAAACATCCTTCTCAGGGTTGACATCAAGTCCTGAAATAATCGCAGCAGTCGCTTTGGTTGAGGTCGGCATGGTTATAGTTTATATTATTCTTTTTCTTTTAAATCAATTTTTTTATTAAATAAAAAGAAATTAAAATAAAAATTAAAAATTTGTTATTATAATGCTCATAAAAATTTATCCACTATATATTTAGAAAATTCTCCATCTGAAGGATAATGTAATCCAGCTTTTATTCTTGTTATATCACATTCTCTCGCAATCTTATCTAATATTTCTTCTTTTTCTGGATATTTTATTTTTAACTTCTTAGCTACATAATATGCACTTAAGGCATGTCCTGCTGGATAAGCGGGAGTATCTGCTGTACCTTGAGCATCTAAAATATTTAAATTATTTACAATTTGTTTAGGTCTTATCCTATTAATAAGATTTTTTAAAAATAAAATTAAAAAATTATGTTCTACTACTAAATTTTTTATATTTTCAATTGGCTCATTTACTACCTGTTTAAATACCCAATCCATATGATTATTTGTTATTCTAAAAAATATTATATCTTTCTCATCTCTTTCTCTTATATATTTCTCTACTAATCTTATCTCTTTATAACTATCCGGATAAACTGGTAAACTTCTATAGAATTTATAATAACCTTCCGGCAATAAAATATAATAAATTAAAATTATTACTATTATTAAGATTTTATACTTATTATTACCTTTTTTCATTATTATATAAAAAGTATTTTAATAATTTTTTTATAATAAATTTAATATTTTTATTATAAAAATTATATATAATCTATTTAAGCTGTAGCTGCACCTGAGGTTGTAGCACCTGGTGTAGAATTAGCCTTCGCAAAATGAGGACTCATATATCTCTGAAGATTGAAATATGTAAGTTCCTCTCCATTTTTAATCTTTAGAAGATTAGCAAGTGCTTTGTCAGGATTGATTTTACGACCATTATCTTTATCCTGAAGCGAATTCTGACGAATATAACCATTAATTTCACGAGTAACTTCAGTACGAGCCATCTCTGTTCCTGTTGGCTTATTAAGGAATTTAGCTAGTTCCGAACTAATAAGAGTAGGCTTCACAAATCCACTTGGCGAACGGTTACCTGTCTTGCGACGACGTTTAGCTTTTTCCTTCTGAGCTAGCTTAATTTCACGAACAGCTTTCTTTTCAAGAGCTTTGAAATCTACTTTAAGCTGAGACATAGACTGAACAAGAGTTTGGAATTTTGTCATAAATTCAGTGAAGGAATCAGCAAGTACCAAAACATCAGAGACAGTTGTTACATTCTCAACAACCTGATTCTCTGTAACTGTAGTTTCAGTTGTAACTGGTTCAGTAACTTTACGAGTAGATTTCTTTGTAGCTTTCTTGGTTGTAGTATCATCAACTGTAGAAGTAGTAGTTAGAGTGACGGCTTCAACTGGAGTTTCCTCAGTTTTCTTCGCGACTGTCTTCTTGACCATTATATTCTAGTATACTATCTCTTTTTTAAGTGTTTTATTCACAAAATATATTTTTATCTCTAAAACCCCTCTAAAACCGCATTAATTATTTCCTAAAACTGATTGATATAACCAAGGCATAGATTCTGCCGCATCTTGATTCACTAAAGTTAATGAAGATAAAATATAATATGTACCTAAAATTCTAGCATCTCTGTTTATTCCTGTTTTAACTAATTGTTCTAAAATCGGTAAAATTGTTTTTAATATTTGATTTTGAGATTGATTTGATAAAAGTGTAAAATTAATATTTCTAAATGGTTGACCTAAAGGAGGACATATCTCTCTTTTAGAATTAATTGATAAATTTGCTCTATATGTCCAAATATCATATAATTCTACAATAAATTTTAATAATAAATTTTTATTTAATGATAATAACCACTCTATTTGCGTATAATTATCTAATGAATCCATTTCTTGAAATAATGACAATACCCTCATTTCTAACATTTGTTTACTTAATACTAGCTCATTATGATTTAATGTTAAATCTATTGAATAAGATAAAATCTTATTAAATTTTATAATTTTCTTTAAATTCTCAAATACATAAAATGGTAAGATTTTTGTTGTATATGGATTTTTTACCTCCTTCTTCTTTTTTACATATAATGTATATATTGAAATCAAATCAAATCCCCAAATTTTATTATCTTCATCTTTATAACTAAAAAATCTATCATATCCTATCTCTTTACAATCATCCATAGATAAAAAATCTGTCTTATTTATACACTTCTCTCTATACAATAATGCTGGACCTTTTAATCTATTAAATCTTTCTATTAAACTATTTCTATACCATCTCTGTATCTTTCCTACTATTTTTGAATATTTTCTATAATTATATATTCTTTTCATCAACTGTGTCTTATTTCCTGAAATCTTTAAATAATTCTTCTTATTTAATCTCTTTAATTGAGGTATATTAAAATCATATTCTAATAATAAATTACTATCTATAAATATCTGACTTTCTAATTCTTCAAATTTTTCATTATCTATCTTTTGTCTTTTTTTTAATCTCTTTGGTAACTCTTCAAGTAATAAATCATCTAAATATTTATTAATATCTATTCTTGTATTCATATAATATATATCTCTAAAATCTTTTTAATGCATTTTACCAATTATATTTCTATTACACTCATCCTCAAATTTTTACCTATAAAATTATTATTTAATAAATTATTATTATTTTCTAATATTTTCTTAGTTTTATTACTTTCACTTATCTCTCTAATCAATCTTAAAAAAGATTTTAAATTACTATTATTATTTTCAAATTTAATAAAATTTTTATTATTTTTATAACACCATTCCACAATTTTATTTATATTTATCATCATTATACTTTTTATTATATAATATGAAAAAATACTACTATTTTCTTTATATTTTGTATCTTTTTCTAATATATTTTTATAATCTATCTTATTATATTCTAATATCTTTTTAGCCTGAAATATAGAATAATATCTCTCTATATCTAAAAATTTTTCTACATATCTATAATAATTTCTTTTATTTCTTACATTATTCACATAACTTATAACTCCAATATTTATTAGCTCCGCCCAAAATTCTGTATAAGCTTCAAATAAATTTATTTCTACTCTTATCTTAAAAATCTCTCCTAACTCTCTATTTAATCTATTTAATTTCATACCTGAAAATTCCATTCCAAAACTATGCATACACTCATGTATAAATACCTTAAACCATTCCTCTCTTCTAAATACTACTATCAAACCAGATTTAACACAAACATAAGAATAACCACTATTCACATTCTCTGGACCTATTATCTCTCCCCTCCTTTTTGGTAATTCCTTTTCTATCTCTGTCAAATAAACTATTATTTGCAATTTATTATTACATTCCTTACTACTATTTTTTATCATATAATATAATACTAATTTCATCATATTTATTCTATTATCTAAATAATCTATATATCTCTCTAGTTTAAAATTATCAATCTCAAATAAAAAAAAATCTACCTCTATCTCCCTTTCCAATATTTCCAATCTATATTTTATTCTTACATTACTTTTATTTTTTATATATTTCCTTATATCTTCACTTATAAATTTACTAAGTGATAATTTAATATCAAAATTTTTTTCTATCTTTCTCTTTTCTTCTCTACTTAATACATCCTTAGTATCTATATTATCAAATAAATCATATAAATTATTATAATATAATTTTATCTCTCTTGAATATTTATCTCCTTCAAATTTATTTATCATTAATTTATTAATTATATAACTGGATTTATTTGTTAATTCCATTATATTATAACTATATTTTTTCATTATTTAACAAAAAAAATTTATTTATTTATTATTATATCTATTTACATTCGTGCACGAAGAACACTCTGTGGACGCAGACGATTTCGCCAACCTCGCTGAGCAGCACGCCGCTCCTTCTGAATCTTTAGACTCTTTTCCTTTCGTGCTTTCTTGATTGTTTTATTTCTATCTACCTCAAATAGATATTTTACTACTCCCTCTGTACTAAATGTCTTATTCTCAATTTGACATAAACGCTCAACAATACGAGCCATCTGATTCTTCAGATCTTCCTCCTCTGAAACTTCACTATTCTCTTTAAGTTCAGGATCATTTTCTACATCTTCAACTGTCTGATAAACAGGAACTTCAAATTCCCAATAATCTTCTTCTTTACCATTATCTACATAAACACCATTATCTACATATTCTCCTGTAGTCAGTACTGTCTTTTCATTCTTATCATATAGACTATTTAGAAAATCACAAACCTTTTGTGTATTATTCCAATAATCAATTGTTACAAAAGCTGCAGAATAGAGATCA
>Ga0180438_10005486_pt1 | contig 17581 bp, 30 predicted proteins | sample SS_ome_12_FD_132455 | JGI IMG/M metagenome (GOLD analysis project Ga0180438, IMG submission 132455) | Hypersaline lake sediment archaeal communities from the Salton Sea, California, USA - SS_3_D_2 metaG | ecosystem: Environmental > Aquatic > Non-marine Saline and Alkaline > Hypersaline >...
TAAATATGAATATAATTTCCTCGCCTTAACATGCCACGCGCAACCATAGAGCGCCGTTCTGTGCCCCAGCGCGATGAATATAAATTTCCTTGCAATACCTAGAAGACTTTACCGAACCCCGCCTTACAATACTGGACAAGTCAGGGCAACACCGCAAAATATGAATATAAATTTCCTTGCAATACCTAGCCCCACAATGCAAAAAAGCACATCGCCATACAGTGTTAATATGAATATAAATTTCCTTGCCTTACAGTATCATACAATACAATACCGAGCCCCGCCCAGAAAGGCTGAACCTAATAAATATAAAATTCCTTGCCTTGATATACAGGACATTACAAAACAATACTTAACAATACAGAGCCAGAAATTTCCCAGCCAAATAAATATGATTTCCTTGCCTTAACATACAGCGCCTGACAATTCCTGTCATTACCCAACCTAAACAAAACCCCGCTTTACACCACCTTGTAAATATGAAAAATCCTTACCTTAAATTGCCTATCCAGACAGAACAAGACATCACCCAGCCGCTCATGTCAAAGCAGACAATGAATATAAAAGAGGACGTGAAAAACACGCCCTCTGAAAAAGAGGTGATTATACTGGGCAATTATTTACAACACAAATTTTGTGCTGCTTTAAGGTTAATGTTTACGCCCTCCATTTTAAAATGGTTAAGTGACAATTTTATTTATAATTTATAATATTATAAAGTTTATAAATGTTTCTAAAGGAGGACTGTCCAGTCAAGGGGTTGAGGTTTGACTGGACATTTATCCGGATTTAACGGATAACGCCCACGCCGGGAATTGAACCCGGATCTTTAGCGCGACAGGCTAATGTACTAGCCATTATACGACGTAGGCATTAAACCCGAGAGTAGCTCTCTCGGGAATATGAATAAATTCGGAGGTATTTAAATTCAGTCAAACTGATTATGGACTGATTAAATAATCTCTGACAATTTATTCATATTAATAAACTTTATAAATCCTTGCCTTATTTGAATGATACCCTTAACATTCCAGTTTTAGGAGCTTCTTTAAAATAAAATGTCGCTTTCCACAAATACTCGTTTGGTTTCTTTTTACCGTTTTTTAATAAACGGTTAAACTCGTGTTCTTTAATTATGACCCGTGTTAAATATTTAGAAAATTGTTTGGTTGCCGTATAATCTAGTCCAACGTTCTCGAACAATGGGATTTCTGCTTTATTATCCTTAACATCTTTTGGCAAGAAGTCGGCAACGTACGGCCTTTTTGTTGACAGTTTATAACTTATATCTGGCATCTTTCTCAGTAACCTTTTATTATTCACGATGATTAAAGATATTATCATTAATCCTCCAAAAAGGTATATCAAATATCCGAACAAACAAGATATGGAAATTAATGTGGAATTGCTAATGAATGGTACCACTTCTTTTTGGTTATTGATATTAAATAATATATATGTAAATCCTATAATTGAACCAGCGTATATATTATACTTCATCCACGGTAACATTAATGTTCCAAAAACTACTGAGAACGTGTTACGTTTTACAACGTATTCCATCTCAACCGGCTTTTCAGGATTTTCGTAATCTATTTTAATTCTAGCATTGCTAGGGTTAAGGTTTTGATGTTCTTCTGCCATAGAAATTAGTATAATGTGACTAAAGGATCACCACGAGTTTTTGCCTTCTTTGGCTCAACCTCATCGTCACCATCTTCAGTTAACCCATCTTCTATGTTATCACATTCTTCTCTGATATTATCGATAGAATTTTGTATATCTTCTTTACCCATTTTCTTATTTCCAAATTTAATTAATCATTTATAATTGATAAACTTTATAAATTTATTCATTCCAATTTTTTTCAATCTTTATTGGATAATCTTGTGCATATTGGAACGCGTAATGGTTCATTTCTTTTTCTGCATCTTTCTTATTACTTGCGCTTCCTTCCACTACTAATAACGTTTTACCGTCTTCGTGTATCTCATATATTTTAAAAGAGTATTCTTTCTTCATTTTATTATAAATCCTTGCCTTGTGACACAGAACCAGGCCTGACAGGACAACACAATATCCAGGCTCACCATGAATATTATGGTGAAATTCCATCACCATTCAACTGCTCCGACTCACAGAATCTCGGGGTTGATTGTGCAAACACTGTGTATTGTCCACCCTCCTTCTTCTTTGCACAGACCATAGGGCCTTGCTGTGAGTGTTAAAAACTATATTTTTTTAATGTTTCTTCGGCAGCTTTTAATTCTTTCTGATCATTGACACTGGTCCACATGCCGTCGTAATAGAATGATTTTAATTTTTTTTCAGCTAATATTTTCTTAAACGCGTTTTGTTCAATGTTTCCACCTTTAAGATACTTTTTTATTTTCTTGTTAAATATATAAATTCCGCAATTCATTTTAACTCCTGGCACTAATTTTTTTTCTTGAAACTCTGTAATATATCCTTGGTTATCTGTTTCAACTATACCAAAATTTGTACGAAGTTGTATTGTGATTATACTAGCAATCGCGTTAGCTTCTATATGCGAATTAGTAAAACCTTCCAACTGCAAATCTGTAATTTGATCACCGTTCATTGCATAAAAATTTTCACAATTTATTTTAGATTTTTCGATTGCTGTTTTGAACGCATCTTCTGTTCCTCCTTCAGGATCGTGTTCAGTATAAGTAATATTAATTCCAAAATCTGAACCGTCGCCAAAGTGTTTCATTATAACTTCTTTTTTGTATGCAACTCCTATAATAATATGTTTAACACCATTCTTTTTTAGCCATAGAATTATACGTTCAAGAATTGGCCTACCATTAAGCATAACCATTGGTTTAGGGATATCGCTTACCATTTCACCGAGTCTTGTCCCTTTTCCTCCAGCAATAATGACAGCAGTATCTAGTATCATAACTATTTAAGAACCAAAGTATTTATAAATCTTATTATTCTAAAATTTATATGAAAGTATTAATAACAGGAATTACAGGATTCATTGGTTCAGAGCTTGCTCACAAATTATTAGATAAAGGGCATGACGTTTATGGTTTAGTACGCCATGCTGTTGGACGAGACTTTGAAGCTATTGAAGATATTAAAGATAAAGTTACTATTGTTCCTTGCGATATTAAAAATTATCATTCTGTCAAATCTGCATTAAGTAAAGTTAATCCTGATGTTGTAATGCATTTAGCGGCTTTATCTCCTGTACGATTAAGTTTTGATCAACCTTTAGATTATCAATATTCAACTTATATGGGCACAATTAATATGGCTGAAGCTATTAGAGAATTATATGGTAATGATAAAGTTAGATTAATAATTGCTTCAACTGCTGAAGTTTATGGGATACAAGAACCTGTTCCATCAAAAGAAGATATTGCTCTTTGCCCATCAAGTCCGTATGCTGTTGCTAAAGCTGGTACTGATATGTATTTAAGGATGCTTTTTAGAGTATACAATTTTAATGGTGTCATCTTACGTAATTCTAACACGTTTGGCCGTAAATACGATTCAAGCTTTTTCACTGAATATTTAATTGAAAAAATGATAGCTGGTGAAGATATTTATATCGGCGCTCCAGATTCTATCCGTGATTATATGTACGTTGACGATCACGTTAATTCTTATATTCTTGCGATGGAGACAGAAGAAGCTAGAGGGCAAGCGTTTAATATTGCCGGTGATAAAGGTTACACAAATAAAGAATGGGCGACAAAGATTGCTGAAATAATGGGTTATCCTTTAGACAAAATTCATTTTGGTGAATATCCTCCAGGATACCCTAAACGTCCAATATCATCTGATCAACCTTATCTAGTTCTTGACACTGCAAAAGCTCAGAAAGTTTTGGGGTGGAAACAGTCTATGGCTGTTGATCATGGTTTAGGAATAACTATTGCTAACCTTAAAAAGAAAAATGGCAAAGTTAAAAAAGAAAAAGATTGAAGCTGTTGCTATGCTTTATCCTAATTATGAATCTGAGAAAGCTATTAACCGTTATTCAGAGACATTGGCTATTAATATTAAACCTGTCATACCTATCACATATACGGCAGGAAAACCTTTAACTTTATTGACAAAATTTTTTGACATAAAAAAATATAAAATTGTTCACATTCAACATGAATATAATCTTCTTGGCAAATTTGGAGTACCATTTTTTATTTTATATTCATTATTGTTTATGACAAATGTTAAAGTTGTTACAACAATGCATACAGTTCTTTCTTGTAATGAAAAATTTAGAAGTGGTAAAATTAAAACATTTTTAAGAAAAATATTATATAAAGTTCAAAATAGGTTTATTAGAAATACTAGTGATATTGTTGTTGTACATTCAGATTTCTTTAAAGATATATTGGTTAATGAATACGGATTTGATTCAGACAAAGTTAAAGTTGTGCCTCAAGCAATAATTGAAGACGTTCCATTAATGGATAAAGATAAAGCCAAAGAAAAGTTTAATCTTAAAGGTCCAGTTTATTTAATAATTGGCAGCTTTGTTCCTGATCACGGTGGAGACATTATTATTAAACAAGCTAAAAATATTGATGGTACTATATTAATTGTATCAAACCCTACAGCAGTTAATGATAGAAACAATGAACGTATTGATAGTTTTCTGCAAGAAAACATTCAATACGTTGAAGACAATAAAATTAAAAATGTTAGGTTTGATATTGATCCAATCACTGATAAAAAAGATGAATGGTGGCAATATTTTAGTGCTGCTGATTTGGTTTTATTACCTTACCGCGGTGGAATAGGAAGTGGTATATTTTCACATTCAATGGCTGCTAGAACTCCTGTTGTTGGAAGTGATATTAAGTTTTTTAGAGATATAGAAAAAAAGTTTAACTGTATAAATATTTCTTTAAATAATGATTATTCTAAAACAATAAAAGATTCAATTGAAAATTTAAAAAGTATGGAACTTGATTGTGAAAGATATAGACAAAAGTTTGGCATTACTAATATATCTAAATTATATAGCGACATGTACTTCTCTCTTTAATTCAGGCAACGGAACAATAAAACATCCACCTTTGTTAAACCATTCTTTTTCTTGTTCCTTAATTTCTTCGTAGAAGTGCCAAGTCATTACCAATAAATAATCAGGATTTTTTTCTCTAAACTTTTCAGGTGAAATTATAGGTATTAATGTTCCAACAGTTTTCTTACCATGCTTGTCAGGATTTTTATCTACTGCTGCTGTTATTAATTCTGGAGATAAATCAAAATATTGTAAAATAACATTACCACGTGTCGATGCACCATAAATATAAATTTCTTTTCCAGCTTCTTTTTCTTTATTTAAAAAGTCAAGCAAATCTTTTTTAATTTTTTCAATTCGTGTCACAAATTCTTCATAAATAAATAAATTATCTATTCCTAATTCAAGTTCCATATCTTCAACAATCTTAACTCGTTTATATGATTCTTCACTTCCTAAATTTTTATTATCTTTAAATTTAATATATGTTCTAATACTTCCACCATTAATATCATTTTGTGATACGTCAAATATTTCTAAACCATGTTTGTCTAACAATTTCTTTAATGAGTATAAAGAATAATATTCGCGATGTTCATGACATATGTTATCAAAAGCATTTTTGCTTAACATACTAATTAAATAATTTTGTTGAATAATAAATAATCCGTCTTTATCTAAAACATCTGTAATATCTTTTAAGAATGCATTTGGATCTTCTAAGTCATAAAACATTGAAATTGCTGTAATAATTTTTGCTCTTTTATCCGTAAACGCATCCTTAAAATTTTGAGCATTAAAAAAATTGTTAATTGTTAATATACCTTTTTCGTCGGCTTCTTTCCACACATTTTTTGACGGTTCAAAACCAACAACCGTAATGTCTTTTGAATAATTTTCTAATAATGTTCCGTCGTTTGAACCGATATCAATAACAATATCTCCTTTATTAAGTTCAACTAAATCTTTTGCATGGTTAACAATATCTTTTAAATCATTTTTTATCGTTGAACTTATAGCTGATTTATACCAATATTGTTCATCCCACATTAATTCTGGAGGAGTATTATGATTAAGTTGTAATAAACCACATCCACCATTTGTTGGATCACATAATACCAAATCTAATGGATGTTTATCTTTTTGTTGGCTTTTATCTGCCACAAAATTTGTGACATGTTGATCGCCTAAAGAAATAATTTCTTTCAATTTTTCGTTACCACATGCTCGGCAACATTTTATCTGTGTTTCTCTTTTCATTAAATATTTATAATCTTTTTACTTTATAAATCTTATTATTGTAAGATGCTAATTATTGTATCTTTTTCAAGATTTTCTGGAGATAAGTCTATGTCAGCGTCTTCGATATCTTCAACAAATTTAGCACCTGCTTTTTCCAGAACTTTGTTTAGATTTATAGTATTAGTATAAAAGTCAAACAAAAATTTCCTTGTATGTTGAACATTTTCATCACTATAATCTGATGAAATGTTAACTCCAAGATTAGTTTCAGCAAAATAAAATCTGTTTTCTTTTGTAGTTGTAACTAGCAAACCTAATATTTTCTGTTTAGTATTAATGCTAGATTTCGCTACTGAAATTACTTTGTTAGGATCAAGCATATAACTTTTATTCATATTTTTAGGACTATCTTGTCCTACCATTATTTTGAATGGTACTTCAACATTTGTCATAAAATTATAATAATTAACTATCATTATATTAGATGACATAACTTGGGTCTTAACGTAGAACAATTCTGATGCACCGTTAGGGGAAGGAGCGTTTGTTAAATCTCCAGAAAATAATATTGTTTTATTATCATTTCTATAGTCTGCGTCCCATCCAATTTTATTGTTGGCACTAACCAATGATAAGTCAAGATCAATTCTATGATTATCAACATTATTCCAGTGAACACCAACCACCATATCTTTAGGTGTAGTAATATATGTTCCAGACGGAAAATATCCAGTAAATTGTTTTTCTGTCGCAGGCAATGCATATGTTATATTGTTTGGGATGTAAAACTTTTTACCTTTAACATTTTTACTTATATCTTTTGTTATTGAGTCTAATACAATATCTAGTGCTTTCTTAGCTTCATTTTGTTTAGCAAATTTGTATTCTTTAGCGTAAGATTTACCATTTCTAACTTTATACATAATTGATTCGACATTTTGACTTCTAAATTTAAGAGCGTATGCTAATCTTATTTTTCTGAAAGTGTTAGCTTTAGTTAAAGCCGTTTTAAGATTAGACTGTACTAATTTTCCGTTAGCTACTTTAGCGGTTACTTCGTTAAGATAATCTTCTTTCATTGGCTTGTGATTTGTTTTAGAAAGTTTGCTTATCTTGTTAATTATAGTGTTAAGTTTGTTAGTGGTTTTGAAAGCTAAAAATATTGGCTTAAACCTATTGAATATTTCTGACAATCTTTCAAGTCCATGCTTATTTTTGTATCTTACTAATAAACCTTGAATGTTCAGATTCTTTTTAGATTTGATTATCTTAATAGTTTCTTTATTTTTAATTAATAATGTTTTTTCTGTAGATTTAAACACTAAATATCTTAAAAACTCTGTTGGGTTTTCTGGAAATTTATTTAAGTAATCATATAAAGCAATCTTAACTTCTTTGTTTTTACCATTTTCTATTTCTTCTTCGTTAAGTTCAACGTATGTTGCAACATCTAAAACATCATTCTTTGTATCTTCAGCTAGAGCTATTCCAGAGCTTAAAAAATTTAATAATTTTTCTTTAAGTTCTTCTTTAGTATAACCTTTTATTACTGTTAATGGAATATTATCTTCTAGATTAGGTACTTCAAGTTTTTCTTTTGGAACATATACTGAATTTTCATTATATATTTCCATTGCTTCAAAACCATATGTTGTTATGTAGTGTAAGATTTGTTCTAAAACTAATTGTTCTATTTTAGCGTCTTTAACTTTTTTCCAAGATTTATGAAATGAATTATTCATTTTTTCTCCAGTTAAACCTATTTCTCTCTCAACTAATTTTATCAAACTATCAAAATCTTTTTCTGAATAATTATAAACAATTTCTGGAGCAAAGATAAAACCTTTCTTTATAGTTTTCTCTAACAATTCCTTACTAGGATTTTTCTTTCTATTTGACGCTATTGGTAGCGCTTTGAATAATCTAACTGTGGATCTCATTTTGAATTTAATAGGCGGAGAGTAATTAGAGTTTCAGTCCATTTGAATTTATAGGAACCCTCTTTGCCTATGCAATATATATATACTAGACTTTATAAACTTTACTAGAATAAATTATTTTGTGGTCCAGCTGGAAAAAATCTTAATAATAAAAGTAAGTATATTTGATGTATTTCATTAATTATTTTCATTTTAATAAAATGGCGGGGAGTAATTTTATTTGGATTGTAATAATTTTATAGGAACTCCCTATGCCTCTTTTACAGAGTTAATAGCGTTTATAAATCTTATTATTCATTACCTTACCTTGACTCACCATACCGTACATAGCATGACTCTGCTATACCCGTCCTCACCCCAACGTAACGCACAACTCTTAGCAACGCGCAACAGTGATTATGATAATTTTATAAATATTATAATATTTATAAATGTTTCCATGCCTTGTAAAGCCACGCCATTCAGCGCAATACTATGCCACGCCAAACGATACAGTACCAAACCTGATCACCGGCCTAGCTTGACTTGCTTTGAGTATTATCTTTTTCTTCTTTTTTTATTCGTTCTAACCATTCTTTAACTACTTCTCCAAACATTTCACCAATATCATGTTCTCTTCCACATTCACATTTTAATATATGTTTTCCCATATGATTCCTTACCTTGACTTACAGCACCTAACAGTTCCCCGCAGCGCCTAAGACTGCCTAATTGGGCCACGCCATTAAATATTATTTTTATTATATCCATTTAAAAAATCACTTTCTTTTACTCCACTAAATGGATTTTTTACTATTTCTTCATCATCTCGTTGCTTAAATTTTGATGTTTTAATTTTATTTATTTTTTTATTTTTCACCATTCTAAATATAATAGAAATTATAATCATAATGAATATTGTTGCAATTATTGCGGCGATCATATGCCATAATTCATATCCAGTTTTATGTGTTTCAATTGATGTTTCATTAACAGTTTGATTAACTATTTTTTCAACTTCAACAAATTCTGTTAAATATTCTGTAACATTTCTATCTCTATATTCAATTTTCTCTAAATATTCAGTTTCTCCTTCAACCTCTACTTCAACTTCTACTTCTTTTTCAACAATCTTTTCTACTTCTATTGGCTCAAAAAATATTATGTCAAAGTTGTCTGGCGACATATCTTGTGGAAATGTTACAGTTATATTTGTATCATTAATTGTTATATCTAAATTATTTATTGGAGTGCTATTATCTGTTATGACATAAACTAGATTGTTTGTACCCATATCGTTAGCAAATATTACTGTTTCACCCGGGTAATAAGCTGACACTAATCCAATTGCTAATATAAAAATAAAAAAATAAAAACTTTTCATTTTCATCCTCTAATGATTGACACTGTAAATTTACAGTTACTTATTTCCGGAGTATTATCTGGAATAATTATCGTCAAATTATCAACCGTACTAGAAAGTCCTTCAGCTGATCCGGTAACAGATTGTTCACCTAAAGCTGTTCTACAAGCCTCTAAATCACCACCTTCACCAACAGTGCTAACATTTCCTGAAAAAGTATAATCTATTGTTCCTGTTCCAGCATTAGTTATATTTGCACAAATTAGTTTTGTTTCTCCAGCATAGAATGTTCCAACATTTATATCTGTTCCATCGTTCCATGTTCCAGTATATTCACTACACGCTACGTCACTTACTGCATATTTTATAGTGAATGGTTCACTAATATCTGTAGTAATTATAAAAGAATTTACTAAAAAACTAGCGGCAACTAATCCAACAAAAAATATAGACAATAACCCTGTTAAATATTTTTTATTCATTTTAAACCTCCTTTTTAACACTTTTAAATACATTCGCTTTATATGCATCATCTATTAACTTCATACATTCTTCTATTTCTTCTTTCATTTCTTTTGTTGTTGCTAATTTTTTATGTTCGTTAATCCAAGATTCTGACACTCTTTGCATTAAATAAATATAGATAACAGTATTTAATGGGCCTTCATAAGCATTATCAATCATAGCATTAATTTTTTTATGATATTTATCTATTTGTGTTGACAATTCTAATGCTAATTTTACTCTTTGAATATCTACAGTTTTTTCTTTTTTTTCCATTTCTTTTATTACATTATAAACTTTATAAAGCCTTGTATTATGGTTGAAGCCTGTGACTATTGGAAGTCACAGGCTTCGACAAGACACAAATCACAAGGATTTGTCCCACAAATTTGTGAGTATGATTTCCACGCCTTACAAAACACAGCCATACAGCACAACGGAGGGCTACGCTGGACCAAGTTTGAATATGATGCCGAATAAAAAATAAATCGGCTAATTATTTAAAATTTATATTTTCTTAATAAAGTCTTAACTCTAGCAAGAAGTTTCATTGTATGTTCATCTTCAGTGTCAATAGTTTTTGTTTCTAATAAACTGATAAGTTGTTTAAGTAATTCTTCTTGTGATCTAGCGAAATAGTTTCTTTGTATTTTGTTTATATCTCCCTGGACTGTTCCGCCGGCAAGATGTTTTAAACTACTTTTAACAATAATTTCTCCTGTGGCATACGCATTCTCAATATCAGATTCACCAACATCACTGCCTGTTACAGCATTAGTCATTCTTGAACCGATAAAATAATCAAATTTATCCATTGATACTTGGATTAGTTTTGATACATCTTGTTTTTTCATTCGCATTTCAAGAAGTTTTTTAGCGATTCTACGTTTTTCGAATGGAGATAAAGACAAACCATGGCTAATATTAAACTTAACAGCTTCTTGAAATATTTTTTGTCGTGACCATCCTGTATAGATAATCGCGGAAATTTTTTTCTTACCTAATTGTTTATTAGCTTCTAGCCTATGTTTTCCATCAACTAAACATAATTTTCCTTTATATGTAGCTAATACAATTGGAGGAAATGCTGCACCAGTTGTCATTGATTCTTTATAATCAACGATAGTTAACCAGTTTGGTCTCGTTCTCGGATATAAATCTTCATCAAATTCAATATCACTTATATTGACATTCTTCTTTATACCTTTTCCCATTTTGCCTGCCATTTTAATTATTTCTTAACAGTAAATTTCTTAACATTAAACATACCAAAAGAGCCCATTTTCTGTGGACGAAAATCTAAGATACCAACTCTTTGTCCTGCTTCAATTAAAAGTTCTTTAATAATCGCTGGATCGTTGATAAGATTTTCGTTATAGACAATTTCAAAGCTAAGCTCCCAATCTTTTATCATTGGGCGCGCTTTAACAACTCTGCTCTTTTGAATAACAACTGTTCTATAGTCAAGTTCATATGTCTTATTTTTTAAAACCAATTCTGGCTCAGGAATAAAAACTCCACCAGCAATAATTGGTTTCGCTGTAAATTTTCCAATCTTTTTCCAAGATGCTGCTCCGATTAAGGACCCTTTGATGGCCTCAGCTGGAACATATAATTGTCCTTTTTTAGTTTTATATGCTAACTTTTCAGCTTCAGCTACAAAATCCATCTTTTTAGTAGATTGTTTCATATCAGAATTCATCGCATTATCAATCATAGATTTTGGAGAATTCATCAATAAAGGAGACATACCTTTTATTGTTACATCTATTTTTTTCATTATTATAAACCCCCTTTCAAAGCTTTGACATTATTTGTTTGTTTCATTGTGTCTTGAATTTATTTCGTTAAAATAATAAGAATTATAGACTTTATAAATATTTCTATTTTGTTATTGCTTATAGGAGTCCCAGAATCGGCAAACTTGGCTAGGCATTTATAATAAAAATTTTATTTCTTTTTCTTATAATCACTAGAGTTTGGATTTTTATCACCTTTCTTTGCTTCAGCCAACTTCTTTCTATATCTGTTTTTATTGTATTCGTGCTGTTTATTAGCCCAATACTTTTTTATCACTTCTCCATGAACTTTGTCTAAGTTCTTTTTATGATATGTTTCTTTTATTTTTCTGATATGAGCAGGAGTCAGCTTTTTCTTTTGCTCTACCATAGTAAAATGAACTTAACAAAGTTTTTAACTGTTTTCATATAACTAAAACTTATCAAATTTGTTCATTTCTTTTTCAATGTTTTTCATAACATCATCCACACTTTCAACCATACCCTTTTTCTTTTCTTCTTGTGGAACTTGAGTTTTTTTATTTTTATTCTTATTTGGTTTAATATTTGCATATTCTATTTTTTGCTGTGGTTTATTCTGTTTATTCTTCGCTGGTGGAGTGGCAATTTTTTTGAACATTTTTAAAATAGCATCTCCAATGTTAGCTAATATGTTAAATGTTATTTTTATTGTATTGCCTATGAAAATAAAAATAGGATTCTTTAATAAAAATATTTCTCTTTTAAGTTTTTTAACTTCTTTATCTTTATGTTGTTGCTCTAACAATGCTTCTTTTTCTTTTCTTAATCTTTCAATATCATCCATTTTTCATATCCTTTTTAATTAAAATAAAATTTACGGCTTTTGCTGGGCACATCCAATAAAAAAATTCTTGATATATTCGGCTAACCGTATAATTTAAATTAAAAAACCATTCAAACGGTTTAAATATAAACTGGTGTCTCCATTTTAATTTCCGTTGTGTTATCTTAAAATTCATCAAATTACAAAATGGTGTTTTTTCGTGAACTTCATCGTCTTGATCAGCCGGGTTAAACGTGGTAATTCCAAAGAAATGTTTATGGTCAATATCAGCGTAAGCGCATTCACTGCCAAAATATGGAACTCTAATATCTAATTTTCCACCTGTTTTAAGTATACGATAGCATTCTTTTAAGATTTTTATAGGGTCATCCAGATGCTCCAGAACGTGTGACAAAAGTATTTCATCAACAGAATTATCAGCAAATGGATATGGAAATTCGTTCAAATTAAAATGTTTATCAGCTTTAAGATTTGTTCTTAAGTCACAATTAACATATCCTTTAAGATATTCAAATCCACATCCTAAATTAAGCTTTTTCATAACTATTGTTATGCATTGAACTTTATAAACTTTATTAAATGTCAGCGTCTGGTGGCCTGGATTCATATTCTTGCTAGGCATTTATATGTTGTAAAAAATAATGGAGGCATGATCTGCCATATTTGGCTAGGCATTTAAAAGTAAAAAATTATTTTTCAACCTCTTTTCTGAACACCTTAAAATGTTCTTCAATATATTCTTCAACTTGTTTTTTAGTTTCAAAAAAATCTTCTCTAAAAAATGTTTCATCTCCTAACCTATGCATAGGAAATATTTTGCTTGGCAAATCTGCTAATAAAAATTCCTCAAAATTATCTATTGCTTCTGTTATTTTATTCATAGAAAATAATAGTTGATAGACTTTATAAATCTTTACGTATTGCTTCACCTGCTGGTATTTCGCGCTAGGCATTTATTCGGAGGCATAATCCCGTGAACCTGAAGCAGTTATGCTAGGCATTTAGAAATTAAAAAAAATTACCAACTTGAGTGATATTTATACCAACCCTGTGGTTTTCCTTGTAATTTGTTGTTTTAGTTCCCTTAACTCTTTTTGTTCGTGTGGCATATATTCATTAGGTTTCTTATTCCAAAATTTTGAATGACATAGTATACAGATTGAAGAAGTAAAATCATCTTTTGACCACCTTGACATTTCTTTAGTAAATTTTACTCCACACAAATCACACTTCTTTTTGTTTCCACTTTTTTCTATCATTTGTATCATCCCCTCTAATGCTTGTGCTTTTTCTTTTCTTCCCATAAACAGAGGATAGTGAAACATTCCATTACAACTTTCCATTCCCAATATTCTTTTAATAAATCCCATCTGTTACCAACTTGAGTGATATTTATACCAACCCTGTGGTTTTCCTTGTAATTTGTTTATGGTTTCTTGTTTCATAATTTTTTCAACTATTTCTATTGTATTTTTTAATTGTTCAAAATACCAATCATCATATTCAGTATTGCCAAAGAAAAATCCTTCTGTTGTTGCTAATTGTTTTTTTACTTCTTCAAACTTTTCTTTATCATCTCTTGCTTTTAATACAACTTCGCATAAGTCTTTCAATTCAACTAATTGTTCAAATGATACAGTATAACTACCACAATCATCTTCTCCTTTTTGAACTACATTAACGAACCAATTATGAATAGCGTTAGCTTTACGCCAATAACCAACTTCTAATTCTATTGATTGTGGCTCAAATGGAGTTTTAAGAATTTCTTTAACTTTTTGTGATATAATTTTTTGTTCATTATTCCAATTACTAAGCCAAATTTCTTGTGTTAAATACATATCTAATCCCATCAGTAATAGTTACCCCAATCATTAAATTTAGTTTGGTATTTATTTTTATATAATTTAGCTTTATCTTCGTCGTGTTCTATAAAAGCATATAAATATGCTTTTTCTAAAATTTTGAGTTTAACTTTAGAATTTTTATCTTTTATCTTTCCTAATTCTTCTATGTCATTCCACATATCTATATCATCTGCCATTTTAATTTACATAACATACCTCTTTTTTCTTTTCTTCTTTTTCAGTTTCAGTTTTTCCCTCATTTGCTAGTTTCTTGAAAACATCTTTCAACATTTCCTTAACCTTTTCTTCCTCTTTTTCTGCTTTCTCGTTATCCCAACGAACTAATCCCTCGTCGTGAGAACAATTCCAACATTTGAAACAGTTGTCATCAACCATATTTGGTTCACAACCACATACACTACATTTTTGACAACCACCCATTTGATTATAAACACATTTAGTTTGTGGACATTTTTCTTTCATTATATATTCTCCTTTTACATTCTTTACAATGAGAATGTATTTTATTTATAGTAGAATTGTCTATTCCAAACTCATTTTTCTTTTTCCATTTTTTACATTTTGAACATTTGAATTTACCATTTTTTTCTTTTCTTATATGATTTAATCTAAGAGTTTTTAATCTATTATCTTCTTTGGAGTTCATATGACATTTTCTACACCAATAAGCATAATCGTTAATATCTCTTTTATATTTTTGAGATAAATTTGCTAAATCATATGCTTTCCTAATACCACATTTTTCACACCATATTGGTTTAGGTTTTCGTGCTTTAACCCAATAATGAATAGAATTTAATGTTGCCTTATTTCCTTTCCATTGTCCATTTTTTTCGTTCAAATTTGGTGTTACCTTTCTCTCAATCCTTAATCTATGTGCTTTACAAGTTATTGTATGAAAGTTTCGTTTTAAGCGTTTCATTAATTCTTTTTTCTTACCATATGGGTAATTTTTTTTTAAATATTTAACATCTTCTTTAGTCCATTTCATCGTTATATATCACATAATTACTTTATAAATCTTATTCTAATCCTACCAAAGATTTAATAAAAAATCTTAACAACCAAAAGTTGCCTAACACAAAATTCACTATAAATAGCCCTATACCAAACATCAAAATATACAAAAAGATTGCTTGTAATCGTTCTATGGGCGTTTTTTTCCTTCGTTTTTCCTTAATTTCTTTCTCAATCTTCTTTCGCTTCATCATATCCTCTATATCATCAAACACTCCACCAATCAAATTATTAAGGTCATTCCGTAATTCCTTTGTCGCTTTTTGCTTTTTCTCGTTCTCTATATCGTCGTAACTTCTCATTTTTTAATACTCTCCAACTTTTCATCTACTATTTTTTGTAATGGTGTCATTCTACATTTAGGACATAATGTAGATTCATCTTGTTCATCATAAGTAACACTCACATCTTTTAACCCACATTCCTCGCAACTATGTGTATATTTTCTATGGTCGTCAAGAGTAACTTCTCCATTTTCACATTCTAAATCTCCTTCAAAATCGCAACCACATTCCTCATACTCTAAATGAAAATGAAGTTTAGGAAACATCTCCGACATTTTCAATATTACAGGTAAGGGTGGTGACCAAGCTGTTTCAAAGCTGTAACAAACTGTTTGTCCTTCATTTTTTTCTAACTGTTCTATGGTTGTGTTTAATGAAGCACTACAAATTCCCCATTTAGTTCCCCAATTCTTACAAGCCCAATCATATCCATTCAAACCATCAACAAGCAATTCTTTATCTTTATCATCATATCTATTTAAATTAAAAGATTTATTGCTATCCTCTTTATCCATAATCTTAAACTTCTGTGGATATGGGATAAACTTTTCTGTGTCCAAATCGTTATCGTCTGTTTTAGCAAATTCTATGAAGCGTTTAAGTTCTTCTTTATCTCCTTCTATTTCAAGCGTATTATAACACCAGTTTGGCATTTACATTTCTCCTTTCTTCGTTATTTAGTTTTATTTCCATAATCCCTCACAATAATTTTATTTTCAATATTAAACATCATATCAGCTAATTCATCTTTATGCAATAACCAATAATCGTTTATATAATCATCATCAAATATATCTTCACAAATTTTATATGCTCTATCATAACTATCAGCAACCATACCATAAACTTTAAATTTTCTAGTCATACCACCTTCATCATTTGATATTATTAAAAAATAATTACATTCTACATTATTTAGTTTGTCTAAAATTTCTAATTTTTTATTTTCTTTATTTTTTAATTCTTCTTCTTTAATTTCATTAAGAAGCTTTATTGCTTTTCCTATTTTATCCATTTTTAAGTTTTGACAGTATGGCTGTTTTTTCCCATTTAGTTTTATTTTTTTGATATTCATTTTCCATATTAGCAAAAAATTGTTTAAGTTCATCTAAATCTTTTTGAACTGTGTTATTCATTTTATTTACGCATTTGAAACAAGTTTTATTATAATATTGATTTCCTATACAAGCAACACCTTTACCATATTTTGTTCTACAAGAAGAACAAGTAAAAGAAGTTTTAGATATTTTCCACTTCATTTTATTAAAGAAATTTTTATATGGTTTAAACTCTAAATCAGTTTCATTTGAATAATAATTTCCATTATTATCTCTTTTCCATTTTTTGTTCACTACCGAAAATAAAAAGTTTGTCGTCATATTTTAATATACCTATCCCTTAATAATTTATTTACTTCTTTAACTTCATCTTCGGTTAAAGTTTTAAGTTCTCTAAATGCTTTACTATGTTTTTGTTTTAACATAGCAAGTTTTTGAGATTGTCCTTTTACTATCTTTAACTGCTCATTCATTCTTCTTTGGTTCTCTACGATAATAGATAATCTAACAGATATATCTCTTTGACATTCAACCATAGCAAGTATATCTTTTATGTCTGTTACCTTAATTTCCGTTGTTTTAACTTCTACCATTTTCAGTTTTTAATTTTTCAATTATTTGTTTTAATTCTTTTATACCACCTTTGAAGTATTTGTATAATGCCCTACTCTCATTAGTAGTAAATATTCTAATAGAGGGTTCATTTGATAA
>Ga0180438_10005487_pt1 | contig 17580 bp, 17 predicted proteins | sample SS_ome_12_FD_132455 | JGI IMG/M metagenome (GOLD analysis project Ga0180438, IMG submission 132455) | Hypersaline lake sediment archaeal communities from the Salton Sea, California, USA - SS_3_D_2 metaG | ecosystem: Environmental > Aquatic > Non-marine Saline and Alkaline > Hypersaline >...
GCGCATTAGCTCCTCTTCGGTGGGTTTTTTGGCTTCTAGACTCCACTTGGTTTTTGGTTTTGCTTTTTTCTGAAGAGGGTTTGGCATAACTTTCCCCGCATCTATTATTGTTCTTTAATTATACACCTCGTAAAATAATAATCAACATGGCTATTTGTGCAAGTCTAATTTAATCAAAAGGTTAGCCTTAAAAAAATAATATACGGATATTATTTTAAGTTTGAGTCAAAACCAGTAATTTTTACAGTTGTTGAGGTAAAATCAATAACTTAGATGATGTTTTCTAGGCCATAAATCATTGATTCAAGTTTAATGACTTTGCGGCAAGCAAGGAGAACTCCAGCCATAAAACATTTTCTATCGATGGTTTTGTGGCTAATTGTTAAGGTTTCCCCAGGCCCGCCAAATATCACATCTTGATTCGCAATGCAGCCTGGCATACGTAATGAATGTATAGCAATATTTTCTAGATTAGCGCCGCGAGAGTGCTTTAAAACTTCTTTATAGTTTTGGTCAGACTTTTCTGAATTTTTTATATTCTCATTGATTAGTTCAGCAGTTTTAATTGCTGTTCCTGAGGGGCTATCAAGTTTTCCTTGGTGATGCATTTCAATTATTTCGGCATCATTAAAATATTTTGCAGCTTGTTTGGCAAACTGCATCATTAAAATAGCTCCAATAGAAAAATTTGGAGCAATGATTGCGCCAAGTTTCTTGGCGCTGCATTTAGAAGATAAAAGTTCAATTTGATCTTTAGTTAAGCCACTGCTGCCTATCACTGGATGTACATTATTTTCAATAATGATTTGGGTATTTTTAAACACTGCATCAGCATTGGTTAAATCAATAACTATTTTTGGTTTATGCAGTTTTATTGCTTCTGACAGGTCATCATTTCTGTTAATGCCTGATGCGTATTCAAACTGGCTGCTTTCTTTAATAGCCTTTTGGGTTTCTAAACCCATTTTGCCATTTGCTCCGGCTATTAAAATTTTTATAGTCATTAATTATTATCCAGTTTATTTTATGGTAGCGAGTTTTTATTAAGATCAATAACAGAATCATCAGATTGGATTTTAGTAGATCTGCTTGATGAATTGAAGCCAGATTTAAAGAATGAAAACTTTTTCTTTAATAAGGGTGTTTTAGTATTAGTTGAAGGTTTAAATTCTATACCATGCTCAGCATGAAGTTGTAGTTTTAATTCTTCATTTTCGTTTAAGGCATTTTCTAGTTGTTTTTCGGTGCGCTCAATTTTATATTTTAGTCTTTCTTCAATAGCAAAACTTGCTTTAATTACAGCTTCTTGTTTTTTGTTTAACTTGGTTGTTATTTTTAAATTGTTTCTTTCAGACATTAGTTGTCTTTTAAAGTGATTTAATTGAGCATCAGTTTCTTTGCTAATTAGTGCTATTTTTTCACAAAGGCTGTTGTTTTCTAGTATGAGGGCTTCATTTTTTTTTTGTTCAAGATCTAAAAGTTCACCTAAACATTCAAGCTGAGTTGGTGTTTTGCTGCTCCTATCTTTCATAGTGATAATTCCTTTTAACTATTTGCCAATCTTGTGGGTAGCTCTGCCAGCGGCAGCTGTAAGATTTTTATTTGATTTAACCTCAAGAAAATCAAGGTTAAGATGTGGGAATAAAGAAGAGCCACCAAAGCTTGGGGTGGTCGCTTTAGATGATTTATGAGCCTCTAGTTGATTTTTAGTTTTAGAGTGCGCTATTTTTTCATCAGAAAGTTCTTGAGCAATTTCTCTCGCAGCTTCTTGTAATTCGTCAACTTTTTCTACAAGTTCTAACAGCTTGGCTTCAAACTGAATTTTAAGAGCCGCTAACTTTTTCTTTAGTTTTCTGCATTCTTTGCGCTTTTTTGAAACTTCAGATTTAAGTGCCACTACTTCGACTTTAAGTTTTGAAATCTGGTTTGCAAAGTGGTCCTCTTGCTCTTTTCCTTCAGTTTGGCATTCTTTAACAGCTTGTTCTTTTAAATTAAGTGCTGACTCAAGAGCTTTTTTTTGAATTTCTGCAGCTTCTAGCGCCTTTTTTAAAGATTGTAGTTGCCCGAGCTGTAAAGGTTCTTTTGAGTCAGGTCCATTTTTAGCTGCTTCGAGTGTTTTTTGCTCGTTCTTAGAATGTGAGTGCATAATTTACTCCAAAATTTCCATATATGGATACTTATCAACAAAAAGTATAAAACATTTTTGCTTAAATCATAAGTAAATGTAAATATAAGTTTGCTGATTTAATTTTAATTTGAAAAAATAGGTTTTTATAGAAGGTTTGTGAGGTGTTTGCTAAGTGATTGATAGTGAAGGGTACAGGCATGGCGTAGGTATTATTATTGTAAATAGTAAGCGTCAGCTATTTTTGGCAAAAAGAATAGGAAAGCCTGCTTGGCAATTTCCTCAGGGTGGGATATTGGAAAATGAGCCACCTCTTGAGGCTATGTATAGAGAGCTTTACGAAGAGATCGGTTTGAAAGAAGATGATGTACAGGTTTTAACAGAGACCAGTCGATGGTTGCGTTATAAATTACCAAAAAAACTAATAAGGCACAATTCAAAACCATTATGCATAGGCCAAAAACAAAAATGGTATTTATTAAAAGTTAAATCCGATAAAGCAGAGTTTAATCTCGAAGCTAGTAACAGCCCAGAGTTCGACTCCTGGGCTTGGGTTTCTTACTGGTATCCTTTAACTCAAGTTATAGCTTTTAAAAGACGTGTATATAATTTGGCTCTAAAAGAATTTGCGCGCACAGTATTATCTAAGAATTTTTGGGATTATGATTAGACTAAGAGGTTACAATGTTAAAAATCTTACGGCGCATTATACAAAAAGTAGCTAGCGCTAAAGATTTTTCTACAGCCTTAAAAATAGCCGTAAAACAAATTTCTAAAGCCCTCAACACCGACTCTTGCTCAATTTTTTTGCTAGATAAAACCAAAAATGAATATGTTTTAGCTGCAACTATAGGTTTGAGTGAAGATGCTGTAGGTAAAGCTCGTGTGCCTATAGATAAAAGTTTAGTTAGTTTGGTGGGAGAGCGCGAAGAACCACTTAATCTTGATTTTGCCCAAAAACACCCTAAATATTTGTCGATTCCGGAAGTAAATGAAGAAAATTATAAAGCATTTTTGGGTGCACCTATTATTTATCATCGACAAGTTTTAGGTGTGCTCGTTGTACAACAACGCGAGCCAAGATTTTTTGATGAAGCTGAAGAGTCTTTTCTAGTTACGTTATCAGTGCAGCTTGCAGCAGTTGTAGCTCACGCAGAGGCTATTGGTAATGTAGAGAAAATTTTCACAGCGCAAGAGAGCCCTTCTAAAAGCAGGGTTTATTCTGGAATTGCGAGTTCAATCGGGGTTGGTATTGGGACTGGGGTTATAGTTTATCCACTTGCAGACTTAAATGCAGTTCCAGATAGAGTGCCAGAAGATGTTGAAGCTGAAATTTTATTGTTGGAATCTGCTCTTGCAGCAAGTAGAGAAGACTTCAAATCTTTAGGCGAAAGGCTATATCCAAGTCTGCCTTTAGAAGAAAGATTATTATTCGATGTATACCAAAGAATGCTAGACTCCTCTGATCTTGGCATAGAAATTATTCAAGAGATTCGCAAAGGTAACTGGGCGCAAGGCGCACTCCGGAAAATTATTCAAAAGAATTCCCAAACCCTTAAAAACATTGAAAATGAATATTTGCAAGAACGCGCCTCTGATGTTGAGGATCTTGGAAAAAGAGTGCTAAGTTACTTGCAGAAAAATGAAAGAGCTTTACCTAAGTATGCAGATAAAACGATTTTAATTGGCGAAGAATTAACAGCTGGAGATTTAGCTGAAGTTCCAGAAGGCTGTTTAGTTGGGGTAATTTCTGCAAAAGGTTCTAGCAGCTCGCATATTGCAATACTATCAAGAGCTATGAATGTTCCTACTGTTATGGGTGTTGCCGACATTCCAATTTATGAAGTGCAAGAGCAAGATATAATTGTTGATGGTTATTACGGTAAAGTTTATGTAGAGCCAAGTTTTAATCTTAAGCTAGAATTTAAAAAGCTTGCAGATGAAGAAATTGAATTAGATGAATCTATAGAGTTTTTACGCGATCAACTTTCTGAAACTAAAGATGGCCATAGGGTTAGTCTTTTAGTGAATACTGGTTTAGGTGCAGATATGGCTTTAGCACTCGCAGCAGGCGCTGAAGGTGTCGGCCTATACAGAACAGAGGCGCCGTTTTTGGTTTATGATAGATTCCCTTCATCTGAGGAGCAAAGAGTTTTATACAGGCAGCTTTTAGCATCGTTTGCACCTAGAGAAGTTATCATGCGGACTTTGGATATAGGTGGTGACAAAGAATTATCTTATTTCCCTATAAAAGAAGAAAATCCATTTTTAGGTTGGCGTGGTATCAGGATTACTTTAGATCATCCAGAAATATTTTTAGTACAAGTTAGAGCAATGTTAAAAGCAAGTGTAGGCTTAAATAATTTAAAAGTTATGTTGCCACTTATCTCTGATGTTAGTGAAGTTGACGAAGCAGTTAGATTGATAAAAAAAGCCTATAAAGAAGCTAAAAATGAAGGGCTTGAGGTGGAAATGCCAAAAATAGGCGTGATGATGGAAGTGCCTTCTGCCGTTTATCAAGCAAGAGCTATTGCAAGACGCGTTGACTTTTTGTCGGCGGGTAGCAACGATTTAACTCAATATTTATTAGCTGTAGATCGTAATAATTCTAAAGTTGCAAATCTTTATGATCCTTTGCATCCTGCGGTTTTAAGTGCCTTGCAACAAATAGTAGACGCCGGGCACAAAGAAGGTAATCACGTCAGTATTTGTGGTGAAATGGCAGGAAACCCAGTGGCAATTTTATTGCTTGTAGCAATGGGTTTTGATTCTTTGAGTATGAGTGCTGCATCTATTTCTAGAATGAAATGGGTGATATCAAAATTTAGTTTTTCAAAAGCAAAGAGTTTATTAAAAGAAGTAATGTTAATGGAAAGCTCTCTGCAAATTAGGCAGCACATGGAACATGTCTTAGAGCAAGAAGGTTTAGGTGGATTAATTAGAGCAGGGAAAAACTAATTATGTTAGAAGTTGAAATGTTTTTTGCTTATCTTGCTACAGGTGCTGTAGCTGGTTTAATGTCAGGTATGTTAGGCATTGGTGGCGGTATTGTAGTTGTGCCATCGCTTGCAGCTATATTTTTTTATAATGATAGTGTGCCACGAGATTTGCATATGCAAGTTGCAATTGGTACTTCTCTTGCAACTATGATGGTTACTTTATCTTCTAGTCTTTATGCGCATAATAAAAAACAATCAGTGGTTTGGCCATTAGTAAAATCTATTTTGCCAGGATTGATTTTGGGGATTTTATCTGGTGTATTTCTTGTAAGATTTTTACCTTCAAATTTTCTAAGTTTATTTTTCGGTATATTTTTAATAGTCATAAGTATACAAATGATGTTCCCTGGCAAGGATCAACCTGTAAAAGGTAGCAATATTTCTTTGCCTAAAAAAGTAATTTTACTACCTTCTATACTTATTGGATGTTTATCAAGTTTGTTAGGCGCAGGCGGTGGAACTATGTGGGTGCCTTTCTTTTTACGCTGTAAACTGCACATGCATGAAGCTTTAGGGACATCAGTTGCTTGTGGGATCATAACAGCTTTATTTGCCACTATTTGTTTTGAGGTGCTCGGGTATTTTCTACCGTTAGGTAAAAGCATCGGGTTTATTTATTGGCCAGCATTCTTTGGTATTGCGGTGACAAGCGTAATGTTTGCACCTATTGGCGCCGCAATCGCCTATAAATTATCGCATAAAGCATTAAAGAGAGTTTTCTCTGTATTTTTATTGTTAGTTGCGTTACAAATGATATTTTTCGCGCAGTGAGAAAGCTATGACGTATCCACAAATTGATCCTGTAGCATTCAGTGTTGGGCCAATATCCGTACACTGGTATGGTTTATCTTATCTGTTTGCTTTTTTAGCATGCTGGGGGTTGCTGGCTTGGCGTATTAAATATTCTAAATATCCACGTGACTTTACTCTTGATCAGCTATCAGACATTGTGTTTTATTCTGCTTTAGGTATCATCATTGGTGGCCGTTTAGGTTATATGCTGTTCTATAATTTTTCTGCTTGGCTTGAAGATCCTTTGTTAGGTTTCAAGATTTGGACAGGCGGGATGTCATTTCATGGCGGTTTAATTGGTGCATTTGTGGCTCTTTGGCTGTATGGAAGAAAAATTAACAAATCTGTAATTGCTATTACTGATTTTATTTTACCAGCAGTGCCAATCGGTTTAGCATCAGGTAGAATTGGTAACTTTATAAATGGCGAGCTTTGGGGCAGAGTTACAGATGCACCATTTGCAATGGTATTCCCAAATGCGGGGCCTTTGCCGCGCCATCCTTCTCAGCTTTATGAGTTTACACTCGAAGGATTATTATTATTTTTAATTTTATGGCTTTATTCTATAAAGCCTAAGCCAAGATATGCAGTTACAGGATTGTTTTTAATTGGCTATGGTATAGCTAGATTTATAGTCGAATTTTTCAGGCAACCAGATGCACATATTGGTTTTGTAGCTTTTGGTTGGCTGACCAAAGGCCAATTATTATCAGCGCCAATGATTATACTTGGTTTGATAATGTTTATTATGGCTTATAAAAGAGGTAATCAACTATGCAACAATACCTAGATTTTTTAAGAAATATTCGTGAAAAGGGTAATTTTAAAGCTGATCGCACCGGGACTGGAACAGTTAGTTTGTTTGGTCATCAAATGCGCTTTGATTTGCAAAAGGGTTTTCCTTTGCTAACCACAAAAAAACTTTCATTAAGAAGCATTATTCATGAGCTTTTGTGGTTTTTAAATGGTGATACAAACGTTAAGTATTTAAATGATAATAAAGTAACTATTTGGGATGAATGGGCTGATGAAAATGGCAATCTAGGACCTGTTTATGGCAAGCAATGGCGCAAATGGGAAACTAGTGACGGCAGAGTTGTTGATCAAATAAGCCAAATAGTTGCAGAAATTAAAACTAATCCAAACTCAAGGCGCTTGTTAGTTAATGCTTGGAATGTAGGTGAGCTTGATAAAATGGCATTACCACCTTGTCATTTATTGTTTCAATTTTATGTGGCAAACAATAAATTATCTTGTCAATTATATCAAAGATCATGCGATGCATTTTTAGGTGTGCCTTTTAATATTGCTTCCTATTCTTTATTAACCCACATGGTTGCAGAGCAATGTGATCTTGAAGTTGGCGAATTTGTTTGGACAGGTGGTGACTGTCATATTTATTCAAATCACTTAGAGCAAGTAGATTTACAATTAACTCGCGAACCATTATCACTGCCAACTTTAAATTTAAAAAGAAAGCCAGAAAGTTTGTTTGATTATAAAATTGAAGATGTAGAAATTTTAAATTATGAAGCGCACCCTCATATTAAAGGTGCAGTAGCAGTTTAAAAAAGGCGAAGCATTTTGCAAAACCGATTAAATGACAATGAGATCTTAGCTCTTTTTGAAGAAAAAGAGTTAAGGCGCGAGCACGAAGAGCTTGTAAGTATAAAAGAAGAACTTGTGAGGTTGTTAAATATTGGTTGCAGAGTTTCTAAAGATGAAGATTGGTTTTATAAAAAAGAATCTGACACAATAAGCTGGGTTTTCAATAGCCAAAATCACCCAGAAGAGAAAACACAAATTACAGGCGCTTTTGCAAAAAAAGTTTTTTATAATTTTGTGGTTTCTAATGATCTTTGTAGTGATGATGAAGCTCTGAAGATCATTAGTAATTTTAAAACAACCCCAAATGCTTTGATTTTTGATAAGTTAACTAAAAACTTAATAGATCAACTATATAGCACTATAGTTTTAGGGTTTATGTTAAATGGCGAAGCTAATTTCAAAAAAGCACAAACTGTTACAACCTTTCACCTTGGCTCGAGGGATAAAGCCTCAAACCTTTATGGGTTTTTTAAAAATCCAATTTATGACAGGAATGTCACTAGAGAGATATTGGAATGGTCTGGGGTGCTTGGTTTAGCCGACACTAATCTTGTTAGGTGATCGCCAAAACTAATTATTTCTAGGTATGTCATTTCCGCGAAGGCGGAGACGTGGGAATGACATACGCAATTTGATTAATTTTTTACACCGCTTGAAAGCAAAACTCCCTTTCTTTTCATAAGCTTAGCAAAGTCAGCCCACTCTTTATCCTCAGCTAGCCATATATTACCTTTAAGTTTTTTTGTAACAATTTCAGGTACAGGTGTGCAAACCTCAAGATTTTTAGCGCAGTCTAAAGGGATCACTTTTCCTGGTTCAATAGTTGCGCATATAACGCTAAGATTTTTCTTGTTAAGCACAAGAGCTGACCAATGTCCTGGTCTTATATAAGTAGCCCAGCCGGCGCTTGCACCTCTGCCACCTGTTGGGTGGTCGATAAAAATACTTTTAGCGGATTTATTTGTAAATATATAAACCAAAGAAGTTTTAGGTGGCGGATTAGTTAGTAAAATTGTGTTGCCATCGGTAATTTTAAACGCAACAGGGGTGCAAGCTTTGTCATTTTCTGCTAAGGTTGCACAAGAAATAAAAGAAAATACTAAAAAACAGCAAGCGATGAGCATTTTTTGCATGAATAAATTCTCCTAACGGGGTCAGTTACTCAAATTAAAAAAATATATTACTGACCTATTCTATAAAGAGTTATAATGTAAATACGTGTTACTACTTTATAGGTGTTAATATGATTCGTCTAACAGTATTAACAGTAATTGCAATATCCTGTGGTTTATTGACCTCTTGTGCTATCTTCAAAGGTACTGATAAAAGTAATCATGATGCTATCTGTGCTGAACTTAAAAAACAAATAATTTGGAGTGGGGCAAATGGTGCTCCCAAATTATGGGAAGGTGCGACTGGAGATCAAATGCAAGCAACAAAACAGCGCGCACAAAATGAAACTTTATTACAAAGCTATAAAAATCAAGGTTGCCTTGATGATGAGGTTAATAATTAATGGAAGAGTTGGATAGTTGGAAGGAAGAGAAAAGATCATCTTACCTTTACAAAGAAATATCAAAGTTAGAAACTAACTTAGTACACAAAAAGCTTTTTAAAGAGCTATCAGGTCTTGCTGAGAAGCAAGCTCATATCTGGGAAGGTAAATTAAAAGAAGCAAATATTACAATTCCTGAAGATTATAAGCCAGATCTTAAGAGTCGATTTGTAATTTGGTTGGTGAAATGCTTTGGAGCAAGATCATTAAGAAGTGCCTTGGCTGCTTTAAAAATTCGTGGCATGTCAATTTATCAAACCATTCCACATACTACAGAAGATTCTGACCCTAAAGAGCTTATCGAAAGCCAACATGAAAATATAAGCCGGGGTAATAATATAAGAGCTGCAGTATTCGGCATTAATGACGGCCTTGTATCAAACACTAGTTTAATTTTGGGTATTGCAGGCGCAAGCGCAGGTAGCAATATTATTTTATTAACAGGGGTCGCAGGGTTAATTGCCGGTGCTTGTTCGATGGCTGCAGGAGAATATGTGTCTGTGCGCTCTCAAAGAGAAATGCTCGAATATCAATTAGAATTAGAAAAAAGTGAGCTTGAGCTTTACCCTGAAGAAGAAGCAGAGGAGCTCGCAATTATTTATGAAGCTCGTGGTGTGCCACGCGAAGAGGCTGTTAAAGTTGCTAATACTTTAATAAAAGATCCTGTGCGAGCACTTGATACTTTGGCAAGAGAAGAGCTTGGCATCAATCCAAGTGATATGATTTCTCCTTGGGGTGCATCTATTTCATCTTTTATATCGTTTGCAATCGGTGCTTTTATTCCATTAGTGCCGTTCGTTTTTGGTGGCGGTCAAGAAAGCTTAAAATATACTTTGATTTTATCAGGCATAACTCTTTTTGTAGTGGGCGCCTCTTTAAGTATTTTTACACAAAAAAATGCATTTTTAAGCGGATTAAGAATGCTTTTGATTGGGGCTGCAGCAGGCGCAATTACTTACTTTATTGGTAGCCTTTTGGGTGTCGATAATCTTTAATGATTTAAATGCAGGGGTCCAATGACTAAGAAAAAACAGAAAAAGGATTTGTACGCAGAACGTGAGGCAGGGAGATATATAAACCCCATTGCGAGTCGTGAGTACATTCTAGAGATTATCAAAGAGCATGGCGCTCCTACAACAAAAAAACAATTAATAAAATCATTGGAGCTCACCACTAAAGATCAACAAGAAGCTTTAAGAAGGCGATTATTAGCTATGGTTAGAGATGGCCAGTTGTTATTAAATCGTCGTGGAGCTTATGGCTTAATTAATAAAATGGAATTAATTAAAGGTTTTGTAATTGGTCATAAAGATGGTTATGGTTTTGTAGTTTCTGATGATTCTAGCGAAGATATTTTCTTAAGCGCAAGGCAGATGCGAACCGTATTTCCTGGCGATGAAGTTTTGGTGAGGGTTTCAGGGGTTGACGGCAGAGGTCGTAAAGAAGGTTTTGTAGTAGAAGTTGTTACAAGAAATACTAATTCACTAGTTGGCCGTATGGTAATAGAAGATGGTGTTAAACTAGTTGAGCCTTCAAATCAGAGAATCACTCAAGATATTTTTGTCCCAGATGATTTTGATCATAATGCAAAATCAGGGCAAATGGTAGTTGTTGAAATTACAGACTTTCCAACGCACACTTCAAGAGCACACGGTAAAGTTACAGAGATCCTCGGCGATCATATGGCACCAGGTATGGAAATTGATGTTGCCATTAGAAATCATGATTTACCAAACGAATGGTCTAAAAAATTAATTAAAGAAGCAAAAAGTTTTCCAGTTGATGTTACAGATGATATGTTTGCCGGCCGTAAAGATTTACGTAACAAACCGTTTGTAACTATTGATGGTGCTGATGCTAGAGACTTTGATGACGCAGTTGTTTGTGAAGAGCGCGAAAAAGGTGGTTGGGTTTTATATGTAGCTATTGCTGATGTTAGTAATTATGTAACTTTAAATTCTGAACTCGATAAAGAAGCATATAAGCGCGGCACTTCGGTTTATTTTCCTGGCAGAGTTATTCCAATGTTGCCAGAAGAGTTATCTAACGAATTATGCTCACTAAAACCTAACGTCAATCGCCTTACAATGGTTTGTGAAATGGCTGTTTCTCAAACTGGCAGAGTAGAAAGATTTAGATTTTATGAGGCTGTTATAAAGTCTCACGCAAGACTTACCTACGATGAAGTTTATGCAATGGTAAAACAAGACGACAAAGGATTACAAAAAAAACATAAAAGTCTTTTACCTAAAGTTCAAAATTTATTTAGTCTATATGAATCTTTATTTGCTGCAAGAAAGAGGCGTGGGGCAATTGATTTTGATATGCCTGAGACAAAAATAATTTTTGATGATACTGGCAAAATAGATAAAATAGTTTCACTTGTAAGAAATGATGCGCATAGACTTATAGAAGAATGTATGTTGTGCGCTAACATATGTGCAGCTAAGTTTTTATTAAAACATGAGGCTCCATGTCTTTACAGAGTGCATGATGGCCCGCAACAAGCAAAGCTTTTTGATTTGAAAAAATTCTTGGGCGAGCTAGGTTTGAAACTACCTGGTGCTGAAGAACCAACCCCTAAAGATTATTCTAAACTTTTAAAATCAGTCGATAAGAGACCTGACAAACATATAATTCAAATGTTGTTATTAAGGTCGTTAAGCCAAGCTATGTATTATTATGAAAACAAAGGCCACTTTGGCTTAGCTTTCGCTGCATATGCACACTTTACGTCGCCTATTAGGCGTTATCCTGATTTACTGGTTCATAGATCAATTAAAAATGTTATCCAGAAAAACCAAAAAGAATTAAATAGAGATTTAGACCTTGAGGCGCATGGCGAGCATTTGTCTATGACTGAAAGGCGTGCCGATGATGCAACACGCGAGTCAGTTGATTGGCTAAAGTGTGAGTATATGATGGATAAGGTCGGCCAGACTTTTGATGGGGTAATTTCTAGTGTTACAAGTTTTGGTTTTTTTGTAGAGCTTAAAGATATTTTTGTCGAAGGCTTAGTGCATATTAGCTTATTGAAAAATGATTACTATACATTTAGCCCAGCAAAACATGCATTAGTTGGCGAAAGAAGTGGTGCAAGCTATCACATGGGCGATACTGTAAAAATTGTCATAGCAAGAGTTGATCTTGATCAAAGGCAAATTGATTTTGTCTTAGCAAATGGCACGGAAGATACCAAACCAAAAAAGAAAAAACGAGACTATAAAAAGAAAAAGGTAAAATCTAAGTGAGCAAAAAAAATTATATATTTGGCATGCATGCCGTAAAAACAATTATATCAAGAAGCCCTGAAAGAGTTTTGAGTCTTTATATTTTGCAAGATAAAAAAGACAATAAGGTTTCACCAATTATTGATTTTGCAAGAAAACAGAATATCCAGATAGATTTTTTAAAACGTGATGCTCTTGATAAAATAGCTGCCAACAAAAATCATCAAGGGGTTGTGGCAAGCTGCAGCGCGCCAAGAAAATTATCAGAGCAAGACTTAGAAGACTTAATAGCAAATCTTAATGAGCCTGCATTTTTATTAATTTTAGATGGCGTGCAAGATCCTCATAACTTGGGCGCTTGCTTGAGAAGCGCTGATGCGGCAGGTGTGCATGCTGTAATTGCTCCAAAGGATAATTCAGCTAGTTTGACCGAGGTTGCTGTTAAAGTTTCCTCTGGAGCTTCTGAAACAGTACCTTTTATTCAAGTAACAAATTTAGCTAGAACAATGAAATTTTTGCGCGAACAAAATATTTGGCTGTATGGCGCCGATGCTGATGGCAAGCAGACTCTATACCAGGCTAGCTTATCTCACTCAGTTGGCTTGGTTTTGGGAGCCGAAGGTAAGGGATTAAGAAGATTAACTAAAGAAAATTGTGATGAACTTTTAAAAATACCTATGAATGGTTATGTTTCTAGTTTGAATGTATCTGTTGCAACTGGTATCTTTTTATTTGAGGCACTTAGACAAAGGATGTAACAAGTGACAGGAGAAGTTTATGCTAAGTTTTTTGGGGTATGGATGCGGTTCTACAAATAATGAAAGTAAAGCGTTTGGCAAGATGAAAGTTGACGACTTGTTAAACTATACTTTATACAAAGGCGGCCATTATAGTGAGCCAAATGTTGAACAGCAAGAGCAAGCGATAGATGTATTTTCAACAGCGTTAGATATTGGAAAGTACTCTTTGTCGCTTTTAATATTGCAAACAATTAAAGATAAAGTTGCTAAAGAGACTGGGGACTATCTAGAATTAAAAAAAGATTTTTACATTTTTTATATGGTTAACGAGTTTCTTGAGCACCCAGAAATTTATTCAAGTATGGAGAATCCAATTGCATCACCTTTATGTGACAGAAACGGCAAAGAATCCTTAGAGGCTGAGTTAAAAAATAAGAACGCTAGATGCTTTTCAAAATTAGAAGTTTTGCGTTTATTTAGATTGTTTAAGAAAAAGATTACTTTGAAGCAGGAAAAAGAAGTTAATTTAAAAGAGTTACCAGATTTTCTTAAAACAGGATCTGGATATTATGGTAGGTATTCATCTTTGCATTCAATTATAAAAAGTTTGAGTAATCAGTGCGAAGAAGTTTTATATCCACCACAAGAATCTAAAAAAGAACCTGTTTAAATCAAAAGTGCTTGCTTAATTACTAAGGATTTTTTATGCAAAGGGATTCAAGTGTGCCAATCTCGGTTCTAGTATATTATGGAATTGGTATTTGTGGACTTTGGTTAATTTGGCAGGCTTTATTATTTTTTTTGGTAAACTTCTATATTCCTCCAACAGGCGATGGGTTGCCTATTTTTATCTACCAAGGCAAAATTTTTCTATTTGTAAATGCAATTGCTATAATTTCTTTTGTAACAAGATTATTTGATTTTATAACAGATCCTATTATTGGAAATTTGATAGATAAGCACAAAGGCAAAAAAGGCGGAAGATTTTCATTTTTAAAAATAGGTTCTCTTAGCGCGCTGCTTTTTGTTTTAATATTCTTGCCAATACATAATTACCCATCACCAATTAATGCGGCATGGCTGCTTTTCACATTAACAATTTTCTATTTGGTTTTTACGTGTTATTTTATTCCATACTTTACTTTAATGGTTGATATTAGTAAATCAAATGGCGACAGAGTTAATTTTGCTACAAGTGTTGGGGTTGCCATAAGTTTAAGCCTTGTCATGTCAGCACAAGTTCCTTTGCTGTGGGAGTTGTTTCAAAGCCATGGTTTTACAGTTTTGCAATCACGCCAACTTGGGTTTGTAGTTCTTGGAGTCATTGCGTTTGTTATGATGCTTGTTCCTATTTTTACATTGCCTGACACTTCAAATTTATCAAAAAATGCAGCAGTATTGAATCTCAAGGATGCGATGAAATACATTTCTAAAAATAGATATTTTAGGCCTTACTTTATTTGTGTTTTATTTTACTATATTGCCAACGCTATTTTTGTGGCTGGGGTTCCTTATTTGATTACAGTGCTTTTAGATTTAAATGCCACTCAAATAGCTAAAGTCGCACCTATAATTTTTCTTTCTTCAATTTCTGTTTATCCACTAATTAACGTTTTGGCAAAAACTATAGGTAAAAAATTATTATTTTTTATAGCAATGATTATGTACTCAATAGGTTTTGCAGCAGCTAGTTATCTTGGAAAATATTCTGCTTCAAGTTTAATGCAGGCATATACTATAGCCGCTTACTTTGGTGTGGCAGCAGGTATTATGTCTATTATCTTGTCTGCAATGTGTGCAGATATTGCTGAGCATTCAAAAAAATGTCTGGGCGTGGTTTCGGAAGCTGCTTTTTTTGCAGGAAAAAATATGGCTCTAAAGCTTGGAGCAGTTATAGGTGTTTCAACTTTTGCTGCATTTACGCTTCTTGGTAAAGATGTTGGTCATGATCTTGGGTTAAGAGCTATTAATATGTTAAGTTCTGCCATTTGTTTTATTGGGGCAATGTTGGTTTTAACTTTGTACAGTGAAAAAAAATTATTTCAAGAGTTGCAGCATGCTGGTGGCAGCTAATGCTATAATGTGCTCATGTTTTTTGTTATGAGATGGAGCTTGTAATGAGTCAAAACACAAATGTTGGGTTTTCTGTCTTGTTTAGATACGGGATTGGTTTTTGTGGCTTGTGGATGCTTTGGCAGGCATTGCTTTTCTTTTTGGTTAACTTTTTTGTGCCACCTGCCGGTGAAGGTATGCCTATATTGATAAGTCAGGGTTCTTTGTTATTATTTTTTAACGCAATGGCCTTGATTGTTTTGTTTACACGATTTCTTGACTTGGTTACTGATCCAATTATAGGAAATTTAAGTGATAGGCATGTTGGCTCTAGAGGTAGGCGAATTCCATTTTTAAAAATTGGTTCTCTTAGTGCTTTTTTATTTATTTTAATATTCATACCTTTAACTGAAGCTGAATCTACAATTAACTCCATTTGGTTAGCATTAATATTGTCAGCTTTTTATATAGTATTTACCTGCTACTTTATTCCTTACTATGCTCTTATTAATGATATTGGTACAACAAATGCTGATAGGGTTAATTTTTCCACATCTGCTGGGCTGTTCGGTAGTATTGGTCTTGTAATTGCAGCTCAAATGCCATTGCTTTGGAAGTATTTTGAAGGTGCTGGTTACTCTGTGCTGCATGCAAAGCAGTATAGTTTTGCATGTTTTGGGGTGGTAGCGTTTTTATTTATGCTGGTTCCAATTTTTACTTTGCGTGAGTCAAGAGAAGTACCAGCAGATTCAGATAGTTTAAGCTTGAAAGAAACATTAAAATATTTAAGCAAGAATAAATATTTTGGCGGTTATTTTTTAATTATGCTGCTGTATTATTTGGCAAATGCAATATTTGGTGCAGGGATGCCATATTTGTATACAGTGTTATTAGAACTTGATGCAGTTTACATAGCTAAATCTCTTCCACTTATTGTTCTAGTTTCACTTGTTGTTTTTCCAGTAACAAATTTTTTTGCTAAAAGAATTGGGAAAAGGTTTCTACTTTCTATAGCAATGTTTTTTTTAGCTGTAGGTTTTTTTGCTGGCTCTTATATTGGTTATTTCCCAGCTTCCAAAGTAACTCAAGGGTATTTGATCGCAGCATTTTTTGGGTTGCCAATTGGAATGGTTACAGTATTAATCGTAGCAATATGCTCTGATATTGCCGAGCATTCTAGATTATGTAAAAAACTTGCTATTGAAGGTGCAATTTTTGCTGGTAAAAATATTGCCTTAAAACTTGGGGCGGTTATAGGGATAACTTTTTTTGCAAGCTTCACCCTTTTGGGTAAAGATATTGGAAATGATTTTGGCTTAAGAAGTATGAATTTCTTATGTGGGGCTTTGTGTTTCCTTGGGGCATTTTTGGTTTTTAAAGTTTATGATGAGGTTGGAATGTTTAAGGAAATAGAAGAAGCCAAAAGCAGTTCGTCTGATTTATAAAAATAAATTCCCGCTAATTATTTTGGCGGGAATTTTTTATTGATGTGTTTTAAGGATGTCTCAAATACAGGATAGGCTGATACTAAACATTAAACCTGAAATGCATAACATCACCATCTTGTACAATGTAATCTTTGCCTTCTAGTCGCCATCTTCCTGCATCTTTCGCACCTTGTTCACCGCTGTGCTTTACAAAGTCATCATAGGCTACAACTTCTGCACGAATAAAGCCTTTCTCAAAATCAGTGTGTATGACCCCAGCAGCTTCAGGCGCGCTTGAGCCTTTTTTTACTGTCCAAGCGCGAACTTCTTTAACGCCTGCAGTGAAATATGTTTCAAGACCTAAGGTTTGATAGCCTGCATGAATAACTCTATCTAAACCAGGCTCTGTTAAGTTTAGTTCCTTTAGGAATTCTTGTTTTTCATCATCTTCGAGTTCTGCAATTTCAGCTTCTATTGCAGCGCATATAGTGACAACGCTAGCATTTTCATTTTTAGCTATTTCGTTTACTTGATCTAGATAAGGATTATTTGTAAAGCCACTTTCATCAACATTTGCAACGTAAACTGTAGGTTTCATAGTTAAAAGCTGCAAAGTTTTTAAAAATATTTTTTCTTCTTTAGTGAAATCAATGCTTCTTGCAGGTTTGCAGTTATCAAGTTCAGTGCGAACTTTTTCTAAAAGTGCTGACTCAACTTTGGCATTTTTATCGCCACTTTTAACAAGTTTTTGTAAGCGATGCAAAGCTTTATTGACAGTATCAAGATCAGCTAGTGCGAGCTCGGTGTTGATAACTTCTATATCAGATTGCGGGGAGATCTCTCCTGAGACGTGCGATATATCATCATTTTTAAAGCATCTAACAACATGAGCTATTGCGTGAGTTTCTCTAATGTTAGCTAAAAATTTGTTTCCAAGTCCTTCACCTTGTGAGGCACCTTTGACAAGACCTGCAATATCGACAAATTCCATAGTGGTTGGTAAAACTTTTTGTGGGTTTACAAGTTCTGCAAGTTTGTCGAGTCTTGGGTCA
>Ga0180438_10005488_pt1 | contig 17579 bp, 15 predicted proteins | sample SS_ome_12_FD_132455 | JGI IMG/M metagenome (GOLD analysis project Ga0180438, IMG submission 132455) | Hypersaline lake sediment archaeal communities from the Salton Sea, California, USA - SS_3_D_2 metaG | ecosystem: Environmental > Aquatic > Non-marine Saline and Alkaline > Hypersaline >...
CGCAATCTCGGCTCCACCTCATTCTACCCCTATATCAACACGGACGGCCAAATCCGCAAGAAAAACCACTATTTGGTTGTTACTCTTTTGTCAGCGATGGAGCGAGTGCTTCCTCAGGTGGTTTTCGGAGACTATCCGGACCACGCGGATTCCGGAATGGCCTTCAGATATCGCCGCTCACGGGACCTATCCGTCCCGGTACGCGTCGCAGCGTGCGAGCTGTCAGAAACGGAACGGTTCGTCGCGTCTTCCCCAGATTTCGAGGGCTTTGGTGAACAGCTTCGCGGCGCCTTCGTAATCCTGGGCGTGCAGCAGCTTGACGCCTTCGTTCATCATCTCGCCGCCGTAGTATATGGCGATACGGTGCTGCATGTTGACTTGTTCGCCCCCGTAGAGCATGTCTAGCCGTGCCTGAACCATCTCCTTATACAGCTCGACGGCCTTCTCGTGCGCTTCGGCATGGCTGGCGGGCAGCCGCGGACGGCGCGCCCCGACGGACGCCAATTCCGGAAACGGCGCGTGCGGTTCAGTCTGATACCAGTAGACGACGCTGGCGTAGTCGTTCTCGGCCCCGTTGGCGTGGCTGTGTTCGATCGTCATCCGCACGGATTCCCGGAACCGAATCGGGTCTTGGACGTACCATCGATACATCGCGTTCTTCCCGCCCCAGTTCTGCTCGTGTTTGTTCTCGACCAGAAGAAACCCAGAGTATAGGCTGGTATACTCGGTGTTCGGGCAAGCGCCGCCCCCGAAAACCTCTTCCGATCCCGTGCCGTGCAGCGAGGGCGGCCACGTGTCGCCGTCAATGAATATCATGTCGTCGCCTTCACCGTACCATCCCCCTTCGATATTGTCCACCTGTAAAAAGAGGCCGACAACGTGGCCTTGTCCTTTCGCTTCGAGCATGACGTAATTGTCGTTGCCGGTTGTGTTAACCCGCGGTTGGCGATCATCGGGGTCGCGCTCGACGGCTTCCGTGGGGTTCTCCCGGCGCCATTGGGCGTGGAACCGGCCCAAGTTTTTGGGCAACGGTGCGTCATACAATTCGTACTCGACGTGATACCACACGCCGGCGTATGCCCCTCCGAAGTACCGCTCGGCGCTTTCGTTGGTCAGCTCGATGCGTGCGTGCGTGGCGAACGGCATCGGGAAATAGACGTTGTAGCCGCTGTTGCTGATGTCGTCGCCGGGATTGACCGCGACCATGGCCGAGCTGAACCGGCGCACGATGCCGTGGCCGACGCAGAAGAAGTCGCCAATGGGGACCTCGACGCTCGGCGTATCTTCCCCATCCCAATACATGCGGATAACCGTGTCGCGATAATCCAGCGGATCCGGCTTGACCAGCGTCATGTATACATGCGTAATTACGCCCGGCCCGTCGACGTCGAGCATCACGTGCGTCTCCCCCGGACCGATGTGGAAGAAATCCTTGTTGCCCCCGTCGCGCTGCCAGGTCGAGGACCGCTTGGTGCGGCCAGGCACAATGCGCGCCAGGTTCACCGACGGCGCTACCGCCACACAGGGTTCTTCCGCCGCTGCTGATACGGACGCCCCCCCGGGCGCCTCCTGTGCCTGCACTGCCGCGCCCAGAAAAACCGTGCATATGGTAGCCACAACCGCCGCATTCCGGCGGTTTGCCCCAATAAACAGATTCCTTTTCATTTCAGCTTCCCCCTTTCAGGTCATGAGAAATACTCGAGCGTGTCCCGCAGCATTCATAGTACCACGGCGGCGCGTGTCGACCTAAGTCGCCTACCATATCCACACCCCGGCGACTCTATCAGGCCTTCAAGGCGCCGGTTGTCAAGCCTTCGACAAAGGCCCTGCTCGCAATCATGAACAACACCACCAAGGGTATCGACGCGACGACATAGCCCGCGAACAACGGCCCCCAACGGGTCATGGAATACGTCGCGAACTGACTTTGGAACGAAAGCAACCCGATGGTTAGCGGTTTCAGTTTGTCGTCGCTGATGACCACCAGCGGCCAGATAAGATCATTCCACGCGAACTGGACATTGATGATGGCTACCGTCGCCATGGTAGGCTTGCACAACGGAACGGCGACACTCGAGAACGATCGGAAATCGCCCGCGCCGTCGATCTTGGCCGCGTCGAAAAGGTCCTTCGGAATGGACTCGAAGAACGTCCGAAGCAGGAAGATACCCATCACCTGCCCGGCCGCGATATAAGGCAGAATCAACGCCCAATAGGTGTTGAGCAGCCCGAATCGTTTCACGATAACGAAACGAGGCACGAGGCCGAGCACGCCTGGAATCATCATGAGCGAGATGATGGCATAGAATAGGAATTGCTTCCCTCGAAACTCGAACCTCGCAAACACATACGCCGAAAAGGCCGACAACAACACGACCCCGAAGCACGTCGCGCTCGTCACAACCAGACTGTTGCCCACATACCGGACCAGTGCTTCAAGCGCCGCGCCGTAGTTCCCGAAATGCAACGGGAACGTAATGACCCACGGCCTGCTGTAAAACTGATTGTTGTTCTTGAAGGAAAGAATGATCAGCATGGCGTACGGGTAGATCACGAGCGCGATCACAATCGCCATCAGTACGTGTTTAACCATCTCGAGACTATTGTCCCGTCGCCGGCTCACAGAAAACTCCTCACTCGTAGTCCGTTCGCATGAGTTTCATGTTGATGAACGTAAGGCCGAAAATGGCCGCGAACAACGCCATACCGATCGCGCAAGCGTACCCCAAATGATTGAACCGGAATGCCTGCTGATACATGCGCAAAGCCGGGACCATCGTCGAATACCCCGGCCCGCCGTCCGTCAGAATCAGTTGCGTGCCGTACCCGTTCAGCGTGCCGATTATGGTCAGAATCACGATGAGCTTGATCTGACCCTTGACCAGAGGCACGTCGATGCGGAAAAACCGCTGAATGACACTCGCGCCGTCAATCTTCGCCGCATCAAACACGGGTTGACCGATGTTGTTGAGGCCCGCGAGAAAGATCAGCACGTTGATCGCGCCCACAAACGGGAACGCCATAAACATCATCGAGTACAGGGCGAGTTTCGGCTCGTGCAGCCAAGCTTGCGACGGGATGCGGACGAGGCGGAGAAGCGCGTTAAGTAATCCGACGTTTGGATCGTAAATGAATTTCCACAACAGCAACTGAACCATAATGGGCACAACCATCGGCACAACAAGTAGAACGCGGTGCCAGAACTGCGCACGCCGGTTGCGGAGACTGCAGATCAACTCGGCCGTGAGTAGCGGGAACACCACGCTGACCGCCACGGCAAACACCGTAAGCTGAGCGAGGTTCCAAACCGAGCGCAAGAGAACTTCATCATGAAACATGTTGACGTAGTTGCCTATCCCCGCCCATTTCTCGATCCGCACGCCGTCCCAATCGTAGAAGCTTCGATAGAAGGCCAGAAGCGGCGGGTAATACGCGAAGACGGCCAAAAACGCGAATGTCGGCGTGAGGTAAAGATAAAAACGGCCTGGACGAAGCGCCTGCAGAACGCCCCGCACCCGTCGTCGCCGAGCGCGCGTTTGGCCCGGCTCAAAGCGCATCGGGTCTACCATCGGCTCAGGTCCCACCGGTCCTCGGGGTTTGTCAGCGTCTGGTTGTCGCGGATGGCTTCACGCACCCCGAAGTCGGTCCATTTCGCCATGCGGGCAAGCGCCTGTTCGAGCGTAAGCTCGTCCATCAGATACAACTCGAAGATCCGATCGAAGTTGTCTTCCGCTTCCGGCGACAGGCCCCAGTATATGGGCAATATGCCCGTCAACTCGGTAACCTGCGCCAGCACCGGCGCCAATACGGGATCGACCTTCGCCCCCAGGATGGCCGGGGGAATCTTGATACCCGTTTCCTCCTGGGTGAGCTTCGCGACATTCCCGGGGGTGGTAAGAAACATCAACCAGTCTAGCACGGGCTCGAGCAAGTCATTGTCCACGGCCGATTGCGTCACGTAGAAACACGTGCCCGGCACCGGTATGCGTTCAGGCGTTCGTGCCGAGGCGAACGGGGAACTTGCCTTTGTCATGGGGGGGAACCAGCCGAGCTCAAAATCAAACGTCACATAGGGGTCATTCTCATAGTCGGATAGATTAAGTGCCCCATCCCAAGAAATGCCGAGCCTCCCCGCCCGGAACAAGTTAACGGAATCGGGCGACTTGTTGAAGCTAAATCCCGTCTTCCAATACCGGGACCATTCTTTCATCAGCCGGAGATACTCGTGAAACCGGGATTCATGTATCCCGATAATGTCAAGATAGGCCCCTCGAGCGTTCTCCTCGGGATCGATCCGGCCGTTCGGATCCAGCACGTCCAGTCGCCGAAAAGTCGGTTCATCGTGCATGAGCTGCCCCATGAGTTCCCGGGGCCAAAGGGACCACATGGCGCGGCTCCAGAACGGTTCGTAGCCGGCTTCCCGTATTCTCCTGTGCGCGTCCATAAATTCGGCCCACGTCTCGATAGGAAGATGCACGCCGGCCTTCTCCAGAATCGCGGTGTTGTAAAAGAGGCTGGTCATGAAGATGTCGACCGGGATGAAGTAGTTGTGCCCGTCCTGGGCCATCCACGGCGGCGCCAGGCACGCTGGAACGATTAGGTCGCGCCAGTGACGGTTGCCGGGCACGTATTTGTTAGGCTGCTCCAGAAAGGTATCCAAGGGCAGGACCCAGGCCTGGTTTGCGAGCTTGTCCCCCGGCGGGAAATAGAAAATGATCTCCGGAATGGTCCCCCCTCTGCACTGGGTCTCCACCCAGGTCAAGTAAGCCGACTGCTCTTGCGCGGCAACCATGAACTCGATACGTACCCCTGGATGAAGCCTTTCCCATTCCCGTGCAAGCAGTCGAATGGCCTCCCGTGGAAATGGATTCTCCTCCGAGATCTCCATGTCGGCGCTCGGCATATAGACCCACGGCACCATGCGGATCACGCGGCTGGCCGCAATCGATGGGTTTACGGACACATCGCCGCCGCAATCGCTGGCCAACGCCGCAACCACGGCCACAAAAACGGGAGTCCACGCCCGCAATCGCGCTGCAGGCGAATTGCCAAGCGCTTCCTCAGAGGACATCACAGGGACCAACCGCCGCGGTATTCACGCCGAACGTAGTCGTCCGCCTTGGGATTGTTGACCACTTTCATGTGCTCGGCGTCCCACTCGATCCGGCCGCCGGTGCGCAACGCCAGATTGCCCAGCAACACCGTTTCCGTAAACGGGCCGGCATAGTCGAAGTTCGAGCACGCGTTCCCGCCGATCTTGCACGCCTTGATCCAATCATCGTAATGCGTGCCGTCTACGCGTGGGATCTTCTCTGGAGGCCACGCATAATCCGCCATCAACGCGTCGGGCAGCAACCGGGGGTCATCGCCGTACTCCCCGATGGTAATGACGCCCCTGTCACCGATAACGATGGTCCCGTCCGTTCCTTTGCGCTTAATGTCGCCCATGACTTGGCTCTCGGGGATTCCTTCCGGGCGCGGGGGATGCAGGCCGCCCTCGTACCAATACGCGGTTATTGGCGGCCGCTCGCCGCGTTTCGGAAAGTCGTAGCGCACGATACAGGCGGTCGGCGGCGATTCGGCCGTGCCCCCGACGGATTGGACCACTTCAACGCCGGCGGGGTCGCGCAAATCAAGCGCCCAGTAGGCCGGATCCATGATATGACAGCCCATGTCGCCCAACGAGCCGCAGCCGAAGTCCCACCAACCCCGCCAGTACCACGGGTGGTAACACTCGTGGTCTTTGCCGGGGCATTTATGCACGTACGGCCGTTCCGGGGCCGTGCCCAGCCACAGCTCCCAGTCAAGGTATTCGGGCACCGGGTCTGCGTGCGCCGGCCTAGTGAGCCCCTGAGGCCAGACCGGGCGATGCGTCCACATGTGCACTTCCCGGGGCGTGCCGATGGCACCCGACCAAATCATTTCGCAGAACCGGCGGACGCCGATCCCTGAATGGCCTTGATTGCCCATCTGCGTTACAACGCTGTGTTTGCGGGCCAGATCGGTCAACGCGCGCGCTTCGTAGATGTCGTGCGTCAACGGCTTCTGAACGTACACGTGTTTACCCATTTTGATCGCCATGGCTGCGGCGACCGCATGGGTATGATCGGGCGTGCTGACAATTACGGCGTCGATGTTCTTGTCTTCTTTCTCAAGCATGACGCGGAAATCCGTGTACTTCTTCGCCTTGGGAAACTGCCGGGCGGCGAACACCGCCCGGTGTTCCCAATCCACGTCGCATAGCGCCACGATGTTCTCCATGCTGCAGTTATAGATGTCGTCCCCGCCTTTGCCGCCGCTGCCGATGGCAGCGATGTTCAGCTTCTCGTTCGGCGGGCTTTCCTTCGCACGGCTCGAAAAGGCGTAGCCGGACGCCGCTGCGGCAGCGCTTCCCATCAAGAACCTACGACGAGAGATTTCCCCCTTGAACATGGCGTTACCCCCACTCGAATACATCAGCCAGATTCGTCGGAATAGACCCGAAGACACAACGCGGAATAAATTAGCCTCTTCCGGCGCCCGTTTGTCAAGCCTGCGGATGTCTGCAATTGCTCGACAGCCCTTGAAGAAAGCGGCCGGGACCTGCACAGCCAACGCGTTGCGCCGGCTGCTCCTGGCTCCTGAAACCCCGTCGGAATGGGTACGGCGAAGCGACGCGCGACTGCCCGCCCCCCTACACGCTTGACCGGGTATCCATTTCGAGGGCCGGCTGCTCGACGAGGGGCTTGCCTACGACTTTGGCGGGGACGCCCACAGCGGTGCTGTGCGCCGGGACCGAATCGAGGACCACGCTGCCCGCGCCGATCTTCGCCCCCTCCCCGACTTCGATGTTGCCCAGAAGTTTCGCGCCCGCACAGATGAGCACGCCTTTGCGTATTTTTGGATGCCGATCGCCGCTTTCCTTGCCGGTACCGCCCAGCGTCACCTCGTGGAGCAGCGAGACATTATCTTCCACCACGGCCGTCTCGCCGACGACGACGCTCGTGGCGTGATCGATGAGAATGCCGCGGCCAATACGCGCGGCAGGGTGAATGTCCACGCCGAAAACCTCCGAAATGCGGCTCTGCATGAAGAGGGCCAACGACCCGCGACCCTGTTCCCAAAGGTAGTGGGCAATGCGGTAAGATTGAATCGCGTGGAAGCCTTTGAAGTAGAGCAACGGCATCGAGTATTGCTTGCACGCGGGGTCCCGTTCGTAGACCGCCCGAATATCGGCCCGGGCCGCCACACCAAGGCTCGCGTCCTCCGAATACGCCTGGTCGAAAAGATCCCGCAGCGCGATCGCCGTTAGCGTCGGGCAGCCAAGCTTGTTTGCCAAGTGAAATCCTAGCGCATCCTCGAACCGTTTGTGGTTCAGGACCACCGCGTATAGGAAACTCGCAAGCATCGGCTCGCTCTGCGCATCCCGTTCCGCCTCCTGCCTGATGGCTTCCCAGATCTCGTCGTTCTTCGGCTCGTTCATACCGACCTCTTCGCGATGTAGTTTCCTCAAACTTCCCCTAATTAAGCAAACACCGGGGCGATCCTGGCTATTTCAGCGGCTCGGGCAGCTTAGCGCACAGACCACCCAAAACACCAGTACCCATGAGGTCCGTAATCGCCCGGTAAGCATGAGCGAAAAGCCGGGACTGACGCAAGCCATCGATGGTTAGGGAGCGAGACGGCTTTGTCCCTGCTTCTTCGCGATCCGTAAACTAGCGAGGCCGCTATGCAGATCCGCATAAGACGCCACAGTAAATTGCCAGACTTGGCACAACCAACAGATTACAAAAGACTTAGCGCGTCTTTGGCGTTCTTCCCCAAAGGCGTGTTATGCTGACAGGAAACGGAAGTTCCGCATCTTATGCGGATCAGTCTAAACATTGTTGGCCCCTCAGGAAGACTGACTGGAAAGAGTCATGAGCAACAATCTCATCCTTGTCGAAGGTCAGGAGGGTGTCGGAAAGTCTACCATCCTTCGGGCGTTGCTGCCCCACACGCCCCACGCGGCTCGAATCGATGGCGAGGACCTGGGCCAGCTTAATCCCTGCACGATGGATCCGGATTTCATGCAGTTACTCTGGCGAAACATGGCTGCTCTCATCAAGAACTTCTGGGACGCTGGCTATTCGACCGTCGTGGCTGGCAGTTCCATTGACAGCCACAGCGATTACGTTCTGTTCCGGCAGCAACTGCCCAGTGATGTGAGCGTTTACCTTGTGCATCTCTGTGCATCGAAGGCGGTCCGCGACCAACGCCGTATCGACCGGGTGGGGGCCTCGACGAAGGAATGGCGCGACTGGATCGACAATGCCTGCCCCGAAGACACTACCTTCCAGGAGAGCCAGCAGGACTATCGCTATGTCCAAGTTCGAACTGATGGGTTGTCGATTGATGATACACTCGCAGTGATCAAAGAGGCCATACCGGAAATATACGCAGATGGTTGATTGCGTGAGCGCACCGGACCCCGCGCAGGACCAGAACAAGTACTGGGCCCAACCACCGCATTCAGCGGGCTAGAGCCGCTGATGCGCGAAACGTTGAGCATTGTACGAACATATGAACTACAGACTCATTGCCACGGAAGTCGGAGACCTCGTGAAATGGGACTCATCCGTGAACGAGATCTTACGCGTGGCACGTGCGCTCTTTCGCTTCACCATCGAGAAGTTCCCCAATGATGCGATAACTTCATCGCGCGCCCAGACTGTTTACAACTGCATCCTCTCACTCGCGAAGCAGGAGATGACCGCTGAGGAGCGAAATGGACTGCTCGTGACGTTCTGCAAGCGCATTACTCCCGAGCAGCACAGGGACAAGCTGTCACAGATTCTCGAAGACGGTCTCGGTCCCTCCCAAAGCGCAGAGAAGGAAGCTCACGCGCAGTTTGTGTCCCGAGGGTTCCATTCGTTGATTCTAGAGCACTGCAAGAAGCTCTTTGCTCAGGGGAACTACTTCCACGCGATTTTCGAGGCATGCAAGGTCTACAATCGCGCCGTTCAGGAGAAGGCACAGAGCACCCTTGATGGCGAGCAGCTAATGATGGCCGAGTGGGGGCCTGAGAAGGGCGTTCTGAAGCTAACGCCCTGCAAATCCGAGACGGACAGAAACGTCCAGGATGGCATGAAGTTTCTCTCTGCTGGACTCATGCGGGCGATGCGCAATCCGACCGCTCATGAACCCGCCATCCACTGGCCGATAGATAAGCAAGACTGTTTGGACATGCTCAGCTTCATCTCCTTTCTATTTCGACAGTTGGACAAGTCGGTCTACTTCAAACAATGAAAGCAAACGCCCATCCATCGGCTTCACCGTACGGTCGGCCCGCGGGGCCGTTGGGCAGGCAAGATATGAAGACCGAAGGTTTGATCATCATCGTGGTCGCCGCGATTATCGCAACTGCGGCTGGCTGGTGGTTCTGGGGTGAGAATGTCGAATTGATCGAGGGCGGCAGCTTCAGCCCCACGACGGTGACCCAGATCAATTCCGGTGTCGTATTCCTCGCGTTGGGAGACATTCTCCTTTTCGTGACACCTGCCGGAGATCGCGGAACAATTAGATTCGACAAGATGACAGATGACTGGGGTGCAGACTACACGGCATGGTTTGTCCCCGCTGGTTCGACGAACTCATCATCAAGGTCACGGGGACATGTGTTCGAGAAATACTGGCGAACACGCACGGGCAAGAACTCCCACAAGGCAACGGATATTGGTGGCGACTATCGGATTGAGTGCGGCCATCTGACGATCGGGTGGTCTGCATAAACGTGGCTCTACATTCCGGATGGATACATGTTCGCCGTCACGTCGAACAGCGTGCCGGATTTCGACGCCCCTGACTTGAAATGGCACACTTCACACGATGAGGAAGATGCCCAACCAGAGGACGGACAGGTATCTTCAGAACCCGCGCCGACCGCGTCTTCTGAAGAACCGTCACCTGAATTTCAAACGGGCTAAGCTCGAATGGGAAAGAGTGGTGTTGTGAAGCCGCCGACATTCGTGTCAATTCGTGTTTATTCGTGGTTTGAGAAACGCTGCGGCTGGAGAGCATGCCAACAAAAGCGTCGAGCGGACTGACCCCGCTCATCTGCGAACCGTTGTCCCGGGGGAAGACGCGATCTCAGGAAGTTTGTCGAGCTCTGCGGAAGGCAATCGAAGCATTCGATGCTCTGTTCGGTGAGAGGACATAGGAAGCGGATAGCGAACGGATGAAAACGCACAGGGCCACGCGGCCCGACCGCCGAAGTGAGTGAGCAATTCCGATTCTTATGCGCTTCTCAATCCGCTTGGGGAAATGGCACTGCAGGTTATTTAGGTGTTCGCTCAAGAAATGGCTTGACTTCTGTCGCCATTGACGCCATAATGCTGCCAGAATGAAACATGAGATTATTGTGTCCCCTCAGGCGCGGGAGCAGTTCCATGGTCTCTCGGCCTATGACCGGGCAAAGGTTCGGGATGCTATTGACCAGCATCTCCAGGATCGCCCAACAACTGAGAGCGGGAGCCGGATCAAACGGCTGCGGGGGTTGCGGAAGCCCCAATACCGGCTTCGGGTGGATGACGTGCGTGTGTTCTATGACGTCGAGGACGACACGGTGATAATTCACGCGATTGTCGACAAGCCCCACGCTGCGGAGTGGTTGGCGGAGGAAGGACAACCGTCATGAAACAGGTTGCATTCGCTGAATTCAGAGACCACCTGTCCAAATACTTGGCCGAGGCGGCGGAAGAGCAGATCGTCGTCACAAAACACGGTAAGCCTGCCGGCGTTCTCACCGGCTTCGCGACCGATGACGACTGGTTCGACTTCCAATTCGAGAACGACCCTCGCTTCCTGAAGAAGATCGAGGAGTCACGAGCCAGCGTCAGGGCCGGACAAGGCATCCCCTGGGTCCGGGTCAAGCAAGAAGACGATGAGCGAAGAAAACCCTGAACCGTGACACGTAAGGCCGTGCCGCTCCGCTTTCAAGCGTCCGGCTAGGGCCGGCGTTCAGACGACCGCAGGCGTCAGGCGTTCGTCTGAACGGTCCCGCGCCTGGTGCCTTGTGCCCGGCCCCGCGGTCATCCGCGAACCGTTATCCCGGAGGAACCGATGATCCTGAGCATACAACCACAGTTGCACAGCTCGCATTCGCCCGTGCCGGGCATGGAAGGGCTGAGTCCTGGGGGGACACGTCTATCGGTCAACAGCTTGTTCCTCGAGCTGGACGGGAAGCCCTGGTTGCCCGTGATGGGCGAGTTCCACTATGCCCGGTGCAGGGCGTCTTTCTGGGAAGAAGAGCTCGTGAAAATGAAAGCCTGCGGGATAGACGTCATTTCGACCTATGTCTTTTGGATACATCACGAGGAGGAAGAAGGTTCATTCGATTGGGGGGGAAGACGCGATCTCGGGAAGTTTGTGACGCTCTGCGGCAAGCACGGGCTGTACTCATTTCCTCGAATCGGCCCATGGTGTCATGGCGAGGTCCGCAACGGCGGCCACCCGGATTGGATATTGCACAAGGACATCACGGCGCGGAGTACCGACCCTGTCTACATCGAGTATGTCAGTAAATTGTATGCGCAAATTGCCGAGCAACTTTCGGGCCTCTACTGGAAAGACGGCGGGCCAATCATAGGAATCCAAATAGAAAATGAGTTCTGTGCCCACGGCCCGGGTTTCGGATCGGAATACCTGCTTTGCCTCAAGAAACTTGCCATCGACAACGGCATCATTGCGCCTTTGTTCACCATGACCGGTTGGGGCAATCCCGATGTGCCGCGGAACGAGTTACTGCCCGTTTTCGGCGGCTATCCCGACAGCTTCTGGGACTCTGCGGAAAAGGCCGATCAGTCCCCCAACTACAGCTTCAGCTCAACTCGCTGTGACGGCGAAATAGGCACAGACCTTGGGTTGATAGAGAAGAGCGAAAGAGAGCGGGAGTGGGCCCCCTACCTAACCTGTGAAACCGGCCCCGGCATGCAGGTTGCCTATCATCGCAGACCCTTCATTGAACCCGATGACGTGGTCGCCATCTCCTTGGTCAAGCTTGGCTCGGGCAGCAACATGCCGGGGTACTACGTTTTTCACGGCGGGGTAAATCCCGAGGGCCGGCTCACACGCCTCAACGAAGATCATCACTGCAACATGCCCAATGACACCCCTGTTTACAGCTACGATTTCCAGGCGCCATTGGGTGAGTTCGGACAGGTGCGTGAATCCTATCACGCCTACATTCCCCTTCACTTGTTCATCAGGCATTTTGGCAGTCAGTTGGCCCCAATGCGTGCAACGATCAGTCAAGCCACACGGCTATCGCCCTTCGACAACAGCCGGTTGAGATGGGCCTGCAGAACCGACGGCAACGCCGGTTTCATCTTCGTCAACAACCACGTCAGGAACCATACCACCCCATGCTTCCCCGACGTGCAGCTGCAATTAAGACTGGAAACGGAAACGATAACGGTGCCACAGGCGCCGCTTTCTATTCCCGAGGGGACCTACTTCATCTGGCCCGTCAACATGTTGCTTGATACAGTCTTGCTCAAGTACGCCACCGTGCAGCCGCTATGCAGGCTGGATACATCGAACACGTGGGTGTTCTTCGCAGTGCACGGCATTCGCGCAGAACTCGCATTTGATGCAGACACGGTGGAAGCGTTGAGCGTTCCCCCCAGCAGTAACATTGCCGGCGACGGCACACGCGTGGTTTCAGACCTTCGGCCCGGTACCGATTGCGTTCTGTCCGCTACGAACAAACAGGGCAGAGAAGTCCGAATAATTGTTCTGACAGCAGAACATGCACGGAACTGTTTCAATCACCAGGATGCTATCCACATCTCAGACGGTGGTATCCTTGCCTACGCTGAGAACCAGTTGGTGTTGGAGACGGCCAAATCCCGGAACACCATCCTTTCATACCCGCTAACACGATTACCCAAGCAGGAAACGACGGATGATGCGCTCTTTTCCAGTCAGGTTATCGAGTGTGAAACACCCGAATTATCCTTCTCGTGGCGTGTTGTGCAGGACGCCGAGACACTGACATTTCCCGTTAGTTACAATACGTTGGATCGACCCGTTGTCCCAGCCGATAACCAGTACGACTCCGGAGCAATCATTGCGCTCGATATCTCCCCGGATATCCTTGAGAATGTGCACGATGTCATTCTGCGTATCGATTATGTCGGAGACAGCGGAAGACTCTTTGTCGGCGACAAGTTTGTGCATGATCATTTCTATAACGGCAGGCCATGGGAGATCAGTCTCCGCTACTTCGCACCCGAAATACTGCATGCACCGGCCAGGCTGAAGATCCTGCCCCTACGGGCAGACGCCAAGCTGTACCTCGACAAACGCTATCGACCCGAATTTGCGGAAAAGAAGCAAGTGCTGGAGATCAGGTCAATACAGGCAATTCCCATACATAGAAGACGGATCGATTATCCACGCCGCATAGGCGACGCCAACAGGGATAACAACTGAAGGCACCGTATTTCTGAAACCGCACCCGGTTTCAGAGAACGGTGATTCAAAGCGTTCGTCGTTCAGATACGGGTCCACGTTTGCGAGGGCGGACATACAGGAGCACTGGCAGGCCTCCTTCAACGCACTTGCCCCTTTCAGGAAGTTGGCGAGAACTGGCGGGCAAACACTCCGCCACGAGTATCCTGCGCAGCTTGGCAGGCAGATGACCAATTACTATTCCCGAATCCACGGTACAGAGAGGGAGACGGCGAACAAGTCCGATGCGGGTGAAGGCGAATAGCCGCGCCTGCGGCGCCGCTCGCCCGCGGGGCGTTTAGACGCATACGAGGAACAATCTATGAAAGTACTAGAAACGATTGTGGTTCTTTTCTTGCTACTTGCCCTGACCCTTTCCGCGCTGACAGGGTTACTAATGAACTACCTGTTTGTATTCTTGCCGATTTCCGTGTGCCACAAGCTGGTGGCCCGGCTCATTGCCCTCGTCAGGAAGAAGCTGTATTTCGGTCTCTGGACAGGGCTCCTTCGCTCACAGTCGCGCATCTATCTATTCCAAGCCGGCCTCCGCAATGCTCTTTGGATTATCATGGGAAGTTGCGTCCATATTGCTGTCATCCCCATCCAGTTCTCCTCCACGGAATGGACGGGCATCCTCTGGGTGCTCTGGGGGTCTGTCGCAGTTCTCTGTATTCTGGAATGGTTTCCCCACCGAAGGATTGCTGTTGTTCCCAACGTTTTCTACGGATTGGTCTTGTGTTTCCTTATCTTCCAGTTGTGCAAGATTCACCTCCCCGTCAATTCTAAAAAGGCTATCATCCTGTCCCCGCCATTCCACGGCGAATGGTACGCTTTTCACGCAGGGAACAGCGTCCTGATCAACCAGCACTATTACGCGGGTTCACAGAGATATGCCCTCGATCTGTTTCTTGCAGAGGACGGCCGCCTTCCACTGCAAGGGGAAAGAGATTTGCATGCTTATCAAACATTTGGACAAACGCTTTTGGCCCCGGTAGACGGGGTGGTGGCCGCGCTAGAAAATGACGCGGAGGACCAAGAAATCGGTTCGTCTGATATAGAGAAGCCTGTGGGCAACCATGTGACCATCCGAACCGACGCAGGGGTCTACGTGCTAGTCGCCCACTTCCAGAAGGGCAGCGTATCGGTGGACAGAGGGGATCGGGTGCAAACCGGGCAGCAAATCGCCAGGTGCGGCAACTCGGGTAATACCTCACAGCCGCACGTACACATCCAAGCCATGACACAAGAAGATCTTTTCTCGAGTGAGAGCAAGCCCGTTCCTATCCTTTTTGAATGGCCCGGCAGGCATGTACCTCGCTCTTACAAGCGGAAGGATAGTGTCAAGGGCCAGAGCTTGATACCTTAGACATGATAGGCACTTTGCTGCCGCTTTGGCAGTGAGTGGGGGCTGACAATACGCCAAACTGCACAGCAAGAACCCGAAACCGATTAGCTTGGTCATTAGCCGAGTCCCAGATGAATTGACGCTTGCACGCCCCGATGAAAAGATCCATGTTTACCGAAAACCGACACAGAAAGTAGCACCTCGACTCAGGCCGAGGAAGCGCCAAAAGCATGTAACTGGTTGGCATGGCTTCAATAACGTTCGAGGGCGCCGAACGACTTTCGTTGTTGTACCGCCCCAAATCCAAAGGCCCGCGGAACGTCTCACCGGCTGTTCTTCCGAAGTCGGAATTCGACCTCTTTCTTCAGGCAATACAGCACCGGCACAAGGAACAGGGAGAACAGCGCGATGCTCATCCCGCCGAAGGTCGGTATGGCCATGGGCACCATGACGTCTGAGCCGCGGCCTGTGGACGTCAGCACCGGGATGAGGGCAAGAAGCGTTGTGGCGGTGGTCATAAGACAAGGCCGGATGCGGCGTTTGCCCGCCTCGATGGTGGCGTCGCGAATGTCTTCGATTGAGCCGATGGGCCGCTTGGCAAAGCTCTGATCGAGGTAGGTGGCGATCACGACGCCGTTGTCGCTGGCTATGCCGAACAATGCCAGAAACCCGACCCAAATCGCCACGCTAAGGTTAATGGAATGCACCTGGAACAATTCGCGCAACTCGACGCCGAACACGGAGAAGTCCAGGAACCAGGGCTGGCCGTACAGCCAAATCAGCAGAAAGCCGCCTGCCCAGGCCACAACAATGCCCGAGAATACGAAGATCGTGGTCAACCATCGCCGAAACTGGAAATACAGAATCATGAAAATGATAAACAACGCAAGCGGAAGCACTATCGTCAAGGTCTTCTGGGCGCGGATCTGGTTCTCATAATTTCCGGCGAAGGCATAACTTACACCGGGGGGCAACGCCCAATCCCCGCGTTCCAGCGCCCCGGCAAGATACTCCTGGCACTGCGCCACCACGTCCACTTCCGCGTAGCCGGGCTCTTTGTCGAACAACACGTAAGAAACCAGGAACGTGTCCTCGCTCTTGATGGCCATCGGCCCCCGCACATAACGGATCGCGGCAAGCTGCCCCAGCGGAATCTGGGCACCGTCCGCCGCGGGCACGAGGATCCGGCCAATCGTTTCGATCTGGTCGCGGAGCTCCCGGAGATACCGCACACGGACAGGATACCGTTCACGGCCCTCCACCGTTGTCGTAATTCGGCGGCCGCCGATAGCTACCTCGATAACGTCCTGCACACTGCGGATCGAAAGGCCGTATCGGGCAATGGCCTCGCGGTCGATATCGATCTCGATATACGGTTTGCCCACGACACGATCGGCAAACACGGCCGACGGTTTCACGCCGGGCACGCGCTTCAACAGCCGCTCAATATCGAGTCCCGCCCTTTCAATACTGTCTAGGTCAGGTCCCCGGACTTTTACGCCCATGGGCGCGCGCATGCCGCTCTGAAGCATGACGAGCCGCGCCGCGATCGGTTGAAGTCTCGGCGCCGACGTCGTGCCCGGAATAGCTGCGGCCTTGAGAATCTCGTCCCAGATATCGTCCGGCGATTTGATCTGATCGCGCCATTGCCGGAACGGTCGCCCGGCCGGATCCGGGATCAGTCCGCCGCGTTCATCTCGCGCGAAGGCCCCCTTTGTTTCGTCGTAACGAAACGTGAGCCGATGTCCGTCTTTGTCAACAGCGTATTCCGGCTTGTAGTTGATGACGGTTTCGATCATCGATACCGGGGCAGGATCAAGCGGGCTCTCGACCCGGCCAAGCTTGCCCACGGCCGATTCCACCTCGGGTATCGAGGATATCGAGCGATCCTGGTATTCGAGCACCTCCAATACCTCGCCGATCGAGGCGTGCGGCATCGTCGTCGGCATGTAGAGAAACGAACCCTCGTCCAAGGGCGGCATAAACTCCTTGCCGAGTCCCGGGAACGCGTGGTACCCGGCGCCCCACAGCCGCGTCTCGCGCAGCCGCTGCGGCGCGAAACCGAAAACACGCCCAAACCCGACCCACACCATAGCGCCCAGAAACACGACCACGACGGTGAGGGTGAGGTAGATTCCCTTGTGCCGCAAAAACCACCGAAGCAGAGGTGCGTAAACGCGCTCAAATACCTTAAACAAGGCAAGCAAGCCGCCAATGAGGATCGCCAAAAAGAACAGATTCGGCAGCGGGCCCTTGTCCGGCCCGAGCGGCACCCAATGCCGCGCGAGTATCACGCCAACCGCGATCACGGCAACGCCGCTGGCTGCCCACGGCCCAGCCCGGCGCATTTTCGCCGGCAACGCCTCCGCCGCAAGGTGGTACAAGGCCAGCGCCGTCACCAGGACGCCCGCCCACCACGCCAGCCACACGCCAATCGCGCAACCCGCCAGCGCCAAAGCGATCAACGAAACGCGCTTGACCTTTCTCGCGGGCGTCCGGCCTGCCAGGAGCGTGTGGGCCGCGGGCGGGATGATGAGTACCGCCACGATCACGGACGCGATCAGCGCAAACGTCTTGGTGAAGGCCAGCGGACGAAACAACTTGCCTTCGGCCCCCGTCATCGTGAATACCGGCAGAAAGCCCACCACCGTCGTGGCTACGGCCGTCAGCACCGCCCCCGCCACTTCGCTCGACGCCTTGTACACCACCGTCAGTCGATCTGCCCCCGGCTCGGCCTCATCGAGGTGTTTCAGGATGTTCTCCG
>Ga0180438_10005490_pt1 | contig 17577 bp, 12 predicted proteins | sample SS_ome_12_FD_132455 | JGI IMG/M metagenome (GOLD analysis project Ga0180438, IMG submission 132455) | Hypersaline lake sediment archaeal communities from the Salton Sea, California, USA - SS_3_D_2 metaG | ecosystem: Environmental > Aquatic > Non-marine Saline and Alkaline > Hypersaline >...
AAAAAGCACGCCGTCATGGTCATTCTCTTCAAAAGAAGCAGAATCTTCTTCGTTCTTTCGTGAAACATACGCCTCTTTTTTTACGCCTTAGATAGGACATTATTTATGCAGGCGTCAATAATTCAATCTTCTCCTGATATAGTCCCGACATTTGACATGAGACATTTCTTGGCATAAAAACAACCCAGTTGCATCCGATAGAGCACCCGAAATATCCGCTCAAGGAGGTGTATTATGCGAAGACTGATGTGTGTTGCCTGTATTTTCTGGGTCATTATTCCTGCTCTCTCGGCTGAGCCCCAACTCATCAGCCAAAAAATCCAAAACATGGAGAAATTCCCCGGTTACTTCACCTTTTACTGGGACGAAGAAGCCGGGAAGATCTGGCTTGAAATCGATCGATTCGATACCGAATTCCTCTACCAAATCTGTCTCGCCAGCGGGGTGGGGGCATTCGAGCTTCAGCTCGACCGATCGCGCACTTCCGGCACCAAAATCGTCAGGTTCATGCGGATCGGGCCGAAAGTCCTGCTTATTGAGATGAACTATAGGTTTCGGGCCGAAAGCGACGACACCCAAGTTCGGACGGCCGTGGAAGACGCTTTCGCCAAGTCGGTGATCTGGGGTTTCCGCGCTGAGGCCGAGGAAGCGGGCCGGGTGCTGGTCGATGCCACCGATTTCTTTCTACGGGATGCCCATAACGTGATCGGCATCCTCAGGCGCAGGGATCGAGCCGGATATGCTTTGGATGACACCCGATCGGCCCTTCATATGCCGCAAACCAGGAATTTTCCCTTAAACACCGAGGTGGAAGCTCTCTTGACGTTCACATCGAACGAACCCGGCAGCGCCGTCCGGAGTGTGGCTCCTGACGCCGGATCCGTCTCGCTCAGGGTGCACCATTCCTTGGTCCGACTCCCGGACGACGGGTACCGGCCGCGGGCCTTCGATCCCCGTTCGGGTTTTTTGGAGACCAACTTCTTGGATTATGCCAGCCCGATCGGTGAATCCCCCACGAAGCGACACATCATCCGCTTCCGGCTGCAGAAAAAAGATCCCAGTGCCGGGATCAGCGATCCGGTCAAGCCCCTCATCTTCTATGTCGAACGGGGGGCGCCCGAGCCCATCCGTTCGGCCCTCATCGAAGGCGCCAGCTGGTGGAACGCGGCCTTTGAGGCGATCGGCTACCGGGATGCGTTTCAAGTCAGGCTGCTCCCCGAGGGTGCGGATCCGATGGACATCCGGTACAATGTGATATTCTGGATCCATCGCAAGTCGCGGGGATGGTCGTATGCCGGCATGATCTGGGATCCCCGAACCGGAGAATTTCTAAAGGCCAATGTCGTGATCGAATCCCAGCGGATACGCCAGGATTTCCTGGTGGCGGAGGGGCTGGTCGCCGATTATGAGGAAGGCGAAGATGTCTCGTCCGCCATGGAGGAGATGACGCTTGCGAGAATCCGGCAGCTGTCCTGTCACGAGGTCGGGCATATCCTGGGCCTCGACCACAATTTCGCCTCCAGCGTAAACGACCGGGCATCCGTCATGGACTATCCTCACCCGTTGGTCAAGATCGAGGAGGATGGATCGTTGGATCTATCCGACGCTTTTACCGTGGGGGTGGGAGATTGGGATAAGGTGGCGATTGCTTACGGTTATCAGCACTTCCCTCCGGGTGTGAACGAGCCGGAAGCGCTTCGGAAAATATTGGCCGATGCTCGGTCCCGCGGCCTGCTCCTTCTCACCAACCGGGACACGGTTCCTGACAGCAGCCCCCATCCGCTCACCCATCGCTGGGACAACGGAAAGCATCCGGTGGATGAGCTCGAGCATATCATGCAGGTGCGTTCCATCGCCCTCAAAAATTTCTCCGAAAAAAAGCTGCGCATGGATGCGCCCATGGCGACCCTGGAGGATGTCCTGGTTCCCATCTATCTTTATCACAGGTACCAGATCGTGGCGGCATCAAAGATGCTCGGCGGGCTGTACTACAGCTACTCTCACCGCGGAGACGGCCAGATGAATCCCGAGATCGCTTCCCCTTCAGAACAGCGCCGTGCGCTGGATGCCCTGCTGGCGACCATCCAACCCGGAAATCTCACTATTGACAAAAAACTTTTGGACCTCATTCCTCCGCGGCCTCTGGGATATCCGGAAAATCCGGAACTCTTTCCCGGCCGCACAGGTTTGACGTTCGACCCGCTGGGAGCCGCGGAGACCGTCGCGAACCTAACCATAGGACTGATTCTAAATCCCGAGCGGGCGGCGAGACTGGAGGACTATGCCTCCCGAGATGAATCGTATCCGGGACTGGGAGAGGTTGCGGACAGACTGATTTCCGCCACCTGGAAAGCGGATGGGTTGGCCGGGCCTGCGGCCGCCATCCAGAGGGTGGTCAATGACGTGGTCTTATATCACATGTTTCGCTTGGCGGCGGATGATCAGGCGGCGCCGGAGGTAAGAGCCGTGGCTGCGATGAAGCTCGATGGATTGAGAAACTGGTTGAGCCGCCGTTTGAACGAAACCAAAGATCCAAGGTTCAAGGCGCACTATTTTTACGCCCTATCCCGAATCGGCCTGTTTCAGATGGATCCGGACAAAGTCAGGCTGACCGCTCCCCTGGAACTGCCAAAAAGCCCCCACAATCCGCCGCTGGGAACCGACGGTAGGTAGGCGGCGAGCGACCGTTCTCCGGGAAGATGGGCAATCACCGGGGTGGAAGCGGCAATTTCACGAATCCCTGTCCGGTATCCTCAAGTTCCGCCGTCTCCGGTGCATATATCCTCCCAGAAGAACGGCCGGCGGCACCAGGATCAGGGAAAGGGTGTAGGGCCATTTGGGCGATGCCGGCGGGCCCGCGAAGACTAAACCCAGATTCTGGAGGGTGAGCAGGCCTGCCAGTATACCGCAGAGGAGCAGGCCGTGCCTCCCGGCGAGCCGGGCCGTCAAGTACCCTGCCGCAAGGCCGAGAAGGATTTCCAGTACGACGCTAGCGGCGAAGAATCCGTCCGGAGGAACATCACGGGCCCCATAGCCGAAGGCGGCCCAGAGGATGTAAACCGGAATATAAAAGATTACCAAACCGGTGATGACAGAAAGTATGCTGCGGATCATGGCTATCCTCCCTTTATTCTCTGCCTTCATGCCTCAGTCACATAGCGGTGATTGCAGCAGTCATGCCCCTGCATCAGGGTCTTGTCCCGGATCATTCTGATTTTAGGATTGAAGGCCTGGGCGGTCGCGTAATCGGCAAAACAGATGCCGGCGAATCCGAGATCACCGGCTTCGGCTTCGAGGAAGGTCTTAGCCCAGAGGCATTCCGTGACCTCCATTTCAAAAGCCTTATCCGTATCCTCCACGATGGTAAAGGTGATGGCTTCTTTAAGTCCGGGATTGTTCTTGAACATGGCTGTGAAGGTGGCGAAATCTCTCTTCGGGATCCTTTGGACTGCGGATTGGACGGCCTCGGCGGAATGTTCTGATGCCCCTTTTTTCAATGTTTCCAGCAGACGTTCCTCTCCGATCTCGGCGGCCAGATACCGCATGTGGGGGATGTAGGCATTACCGTAGGCAACCTGGAACAGCCGCTCGAGCGGCATTTTAGACGGATTGGAAAACTTGTGCCGCTCGGGCTTGGCCTGGCTCCGGCTCAAGGCCAGTAGACCGGAACCACCCAATCCGCAGGCAGAAGCCGCCAGCAAAAGGTTTTTGCTGAAGGACCTCCGGCTCATTCTGCGACAATCGAAACAGCGGTCGATCTTTGTCATTTCGATATCTCCTTTCGGTTGAAATTCTGATTCGCCCTGAATCTAGGCCGACAGCGCCGTGAAATAAATAGAACATCGCCTTCAATTCCGGGATTAGTACGAGTGTACTAGAAATCAGTGCAAAATCTTTGGCTGGTCGTGTCTTGCATTTATCGCCTGGTTTTTTTATTTTAGAACCGCAGGGGGTGGATTGCGTATTTCTGTGTGACCGGGAAATCCATGATTCACATTGTCCTCCTCTTAAATCTCGTCTCACTGGTTGTGGGTTCCTGGGGAGCGCTCTATTCCTATCAGATCTTCCGGCGATTCGAGGAGCGGCTCTTCCGTTCCTATACCCTGTATATCATCTTTTTCAACGGCATCATCCTGCTGACTCTCCTGTTCCTCTATATCATCACCAACCTTCGGGGAGAAGGACCGGGAACCGTCCATCCCGTGATAACCGTGGTTGGATACGTTATCGATTTCGCCCTCGAGATCGGGATGGTTTACCAGTTCCTGCGCGTAATCGCCGCGCTTAAGAACCGCTCCTCGGGCCGTCGCTTCAATGAGCTGTTTATTGCAGTCGTCGTGCTCTTCGCCTTTGCCTATGGGGCTGCCGTCGCCATATTTTTTATCAAAGGTACGACAAAGCCGATCGAGGTCGTCACGTCCATCGGCTTTATGTTGAGCTTGCTCGTGTTCATGATCTCACTGATCGGGCTGGTGGGTCATCGCCCGGAACCGAAGGCGCGCATTCCAACCGCCGCCGCAAAGGCTTTCGGCTGGTTCTATTTGGCCGGATTCATGCTGTTCCTCGGGGCCGCCCCCATGCCCGAAGCGGCACAGATGCTGACCGTCTCCGGAGTGTATTTGCTGATGAACATCTGGCCTCTGGTTTGGATTCATGCCGTCTATCTTCCCTCGGCGCGGCATGAACAGATACTGCTGACGGATGATGCGGTTCTCACCCAAGTTGTCGAGTCCTATTCGCTGTCGAAGCGGGAGGGAGAAATTCTGAGGCTTCTCTTACAGGGAAAAACCTACCGGGACATCGAATCCGCCCTATTTATTTCGATCAACACCGTGCGAAACCACATCCACAACCTCTATCAGAAACTGGGAGTGGGGAGCAGAGCTCGCTTGATCCACTTCATCCTGGAATTCAAACAGGGTCGATTCGGGAAAGATTCAGCCTAGCCGATTCTTTATTTTTTCATCTCTTCTTCGATAATTTCGGTCAGCTTTTTTATGAATTCCTTGGAAGGCGCCTGACCCTCGATTCCCGTGATCTTGAGCTTTATCACTCCCGTATCCTCATCGAATTCAGGCTCGAGCGACCAGTCCTCGGGGAGTTCCTGTTTCACGCGGGCGACGGTCTTTTCATAGACATCACGGCTCTTCCCCTCCGAGCTTATGGAATAGACCACATTGGCCTCACCATCGCCGGTCGAGAAAACGGTCACTGCGCCCGTTGTGTCGGGTTTGGTGATGAAGACATCCTTGTGAGTTTCGTGCTCCCCCTCTTTTTCGATGATGGTAAAGGATTTTGGGTCTTTACCGGAGATGTATCCAGTGACATAGGCTTTCTCACGTTTCTTCAGTTTATCTTCCAGTTCGTTCAGGGATTTCTGAATCTCCTGGACGGCCTCTGTCTCCGGTTTGAGCTTTTTGAGGCTTTCCCGGATGGCAGCCAGAGCCTCCTTGATCTCGTCCCCCTGGTCTTCCTTTGGAACCCAGGTTATCTTTTTCCCCTTTGTGAGGGGCTTGACATGCACGTGGACTGCCTTTTTGTCGATCTTATGGGCTTGGTCGATTCCAATTGTCTTTCCAGTGACGATGTGGACATCCTCACCCTCTCCAATGTCCTCGGTTTTGACTACCCAGCCGTGAGTGCCAGCCTTGCCGAGCTTAACCGTCTTGGCATCTTTTCCTGAGAGGATATAAACATCCACGTCCTCCTCACCTTCCTCGCCTTTCTGGCGCCAGGTGATGATGCCTCCCTTACCGATCTCAATGACATTCTCATCCTCGAGCACCTCGACATCGCCTTCCTTTATGACCAGGCGGATCGGTTTCCCGTCGACCAGCATCAGCTCCTCTCCTTCTGCATCCCAAAGGAAAATCTCACCCTCTTTTTCCTGCTTGATCATGACGGATCCATCCAACTTGATGGTCTTCTTCTCGCCCTCTTCTGAGATGGTGATGACGAGGGGAATCTCTTTTCCTTTCTTGTCGGTGATGACGATGGTGTGCTTATGGAGCTTTTTCTGTTTCTTCTCCGATTGTTTTTTCTGTTTTTCATATTCTTCCTGTTTCTCCTGTTCGGCATGTTGTGCTTGTTTTTCCTGTTCCGCATGTTGTGCTTGTTTCTCCTGTTTTTCTTGTTCAGATTGTTTTTCTTGTTTCTCTTGAACGGAAACTTCGATATTTGCGGTTGGTTTTGTCTCCCGCCCCTCTGCCTTGATTTCCTGTCTGTAGGATGTGGAGAAAGGAACCACGAGCGCCTCACCAATCATAAAATCCGAATCCAAATCCGGCGCCGCAGTCGACGGCCGGGCCGCTGCGATAAAGGCCACCGCCAGTATAATTGCGGCTCCGAGTGATATTTTGGTTTTCATGCTAACCTCCTTGAATGTCAGTTTCTGTTTTAGAATGGCCGTCAGCCTTTCACTGAATGATGACCGGCCTAACATGCCGAGAAGCGCCACCGAGGAAGCCCAGCGAAGCCCGGCCGAGTCCCTAAACAACAATAGATTGGCGGCATAGGTGGACGGCTTGATCCCCGCCTTGAGCACCAGTTCGTCACAGGCCTTCTCCTGCTCGCATTTCATCCTGCGGAAGACAAGCCAGCTCAAGGGATTGAACCAGAACAGGGCCAGGCTCAGCCGTACCAGGATGGTGATCAAAAAATCGAACCTTTTGATATGGGACAGTTCATGGAATAAGGCCGACGATTTCCGATCTTCCGGCCAGTATTCGTGATCGGAGGGAATCAAAATGACGGGCTTGATGAGGCCCCAAGTAAGGGGGATGATCACCTTTTTATGACTCTTGAGGCGGACGCTGCGCCTAAGCCCCACGGCAACCAGAAAACGATCCATCAAGATCCGCCAGGCAGGATCGACAACCGTCTCCCCTTCCCGCGTCATCCTCGAGGCCCCGGCAAGCCCCAGGCCCATCCTCAATACCAGAAAAAACAGTCCCGCAGCCCAGATCAAGGTCAGAAAAATATCCAGGATCCGGTTGGATGAAACGACGGGGGCTGCATCTGAGGAAGGGCGGCTGGTCGAGGCGGGGGCCTTGAAATCCGCTGATTCTATTCCGGCGGATCGACCGGCCGCTGCCGCAATAGGATCATCGAATTCAGGCCGCCAAGCCCTTAGAGCCCCGGATCGGGGATAGTCCGATTCCTGACCTTCGTAAGATAAGGTCGAGGGTAAAAGATCCGTCTCCCACCCGAGATGCAACAGCGAAAGGAAGGGCACGATGAGCAATCCGATAAAAAACGCCGCCAAGACGAAATGACGCAGAGAGGCGGATTTTTTGTGCAGAAGAGAGCTGATCAGGAGAGCCACGGACAGGGCCAGGGTGGATTTAATCAGAAACTCCACGAAGCCGTAAAATCCTGGGATTCCAGACTGCCCGATCATGATCATCGTCCTTCCCTGCGCGCCTCCTCAATCATAGCCACCAGCCGGCGGAGGTCTTTTTCCGAAAGATTGTCCTCTGCGATATCCAGAAGGGCGGCGACCACGTCCTCCGTCGAGTTATCGAAAAACGTCTTCATCAGGTGCTGCAGAGCGCTGCGGCGTGCCGTGTCCTTGGAAATCAGAGGAGCATAGATGTAACGTGGGCCCTCCTTCCTATGGGCCACGTGCCCCTTGTTTTCCAGCACCCGCAGGAGAGCCCGGACGGCCGAGTAACTGGGGGGTGAGGGAAGGCGCTCCAGAACCTGCTGCACAGTGGCCTCTTTCATCTCATAGATGATATCCATGATCTGGCGCTCTCGCCGGCTCAGATTCTTCTGGACTTTCATTGGGCAACTCCTTGTGTGCCATGTGCTATATTTTTAGCATGTTAAAAATTTAGCACTTGTTTCTTCTTTTGTCAAGCAAAACATGCTGTTTTTTTAACACCTAAAACTTCAAACCTCACGGAAGCGCGAATGGTTACAGCGTCACAAAAAAAAATTCGTCAGTCATACTCCCCCGTTGGAGGCAACAGGACGATGGGACACATACTGATTTTATGGTTGCGCCATGCAAATAGGCGAATAGAGTTTATCTAGTGATTCATCTCTGGTCGACCCTTATATCATAGAACCCGAATTCGTATGCGGCATCGAATAGGGCGATGATATTTTCAACCGGAACATCGGCCTGGATGTTATGAACAGGGTTGAAAACGTAGCCTCCTCCGGTCTTGAACACCTCGACATTTCGCTGAACATGATCTCTAATCTCTTCCGGTTCTGCCCAGGGAAGAACGTGCTGAGTATCGATCCCTCCCCCCCAAAATACCAGGCGATCTCCGAACTTCCGCTTCAAATCGAAGGGGTCCATATTGCTGGCGCTGAGTTGAACCGGATTCAATATATCGATCCCGTTATCGAGGAGATCGGGGATCAGCTCCTGGCAGGAACCGCAAGTGTGATACCAGATTTTGGCTGGAGTCAGGGACTTGATGTGATCGATCAGGCGCTTCTGGCGGGGTTTGACATGCCGGCGGTAGAAGTCGGGGGAAAAGAGAGGGCCGTCCTGCCCGGCAAGGTCGTCGCCGACCATCACGACATCGACCAGGTCGCCCACCTCCGACAGGAACGCGCTGTAGTAGTCCATCCAGAAAGCGAGGATTTTGTCGATCAGGGCCTGACAGAACTTGGGATTTTCCAGCATATCCGTATACCAGCGCTCCAGGCCCCGCATATACCAACAGGTTTCGTACACGACGCCGCCGATTCCGGTCGAAAGGGCATAGGGAACCTTCCGGCGCAGGGCCAGGGCTTTTTCCCTGAGGCCGGTAAAACGGGTCGGGTCCCCGCCGTCGGGAAAAGGATAGTCGTGCAAATCCGTGATCGAAGCCTCTTTCAGAGGGTGATGGGATATATCCATGTAAAGCTGTTGATCGTCCGGCATGGACCAGACAACGCCGAACTCATCCTTCAGGCAGTGCCAAAGCCTTCCGTCAAGAATAGTCTGATCGATGCCGCCTTCGAAGCCTTCGGGTCCATGGGCGACGATGTAGCGGATATCGACATGAAAGCGCTCGAGCAATTGATCACATGGCAGGGCAAGCTGCTGAACCGGATCGAGAATTTGAATCTCGTCCTCAATGCCCAGGTGAAGCAAGAGGTTTTGATAAGCTCTCTTATGGATCCCGGTTTGAAATCCCCCGAGATCGATGGGGATGCGATCCGGAATTTCATGGTTGAGGGCCTTTTGCACACGCCCTCTCGGTGTCAGGTATTCATTCTTCATTCTGGCCTGCGATCCCTTACTTTTATTTTCTGTTTTGGCGAGAGAATTGCAATATCGATTTTTTCCCACCCTTTTGCCTTTTCCATCCCTATGCACTCGATGCTTACATTTTACGGCATCCCGGTTCCGCGACATGACGTCCAAATGTCAAAAGACCTTATTCCCTGGTCTTCCGGAGCCGCGCAGACTTGGTTCTTGGGAAGGAAGAGTGAGAGCGGCATTGACATTTACCCTGATGCATGTCTTTATGGTTAAGGGATTTGCGGTCTATTTCAATGGCCATTCTCACGAGGTTTATAGAGCAATCGCGCAAAAGGAGAACCGACACACAATTTGCTGCTTATTGAATTTGACTTCAAATCAAGGATGAGAAGGAGGATAAAGCGATGAAACACCCGGGTGTCTCCCTGGTATTCATAATCATCATCCTGACTCTAAGCCCTGCGTGCCGGACGCAGGACACCCAGGATACCTACCTGAGCGTACTGGCGGCGTTCCGGAATCCGCCGGCAGAATATTGTAGCGCGCCGCTCTGGGTTTGGAACGACCGTGTCACGACGGTCCAGATCGAGGAGCAGCTCAAGGAATTTCAAGAGCGAGGGATCGGAGGAGTCTTCATCCATCCCCGCCCGGGCCTGATCACCCCTTACCTTTCCGACGAGTGGCTCTCCCTCTGCCGCCATGCGGTCATGACTGCCAAGGACTTGGGGATGAAGGTCTGGATCTATGACGAGAATTCCTATCCCTCCGGATTTGCCGGCGGACATGTCCCGGATCAAATGCCGGATTCCGTGCGGAAGTCCCTGGTCATGGAAATAACCGGCCGACTCCCGGAGAGCTTCGAGCGGAAACCCTTCCTGGTCCTCCAGAGAACGCCCGAGGGATTCGCAGACATCAGTCTCACGTATGAAAATGCGGCCCCCGCGGAAGGAGGATTTTATCTCTTTAACCTGGCGGAACAGGCCCCATCCCCTTGGTTCGGAGGATTCACTTATGTGGACCTCATGCGGAGGGACGTGACCGAAAAATTCCTCGCCGTAACCCTGGATCCCTACAAGAATGCGTTCGGAGAGGAATTCGGAAGGACCGTTCCGGGTGTCTTCCAGGACGAAGCCCACATCGGCCCTGCAGTCGGCTCGGCGTTGAGCTACACTCCGCTCCTTTTCGAGACTTTCCTCAGGATGTGGGGTTATGACCTGAAGCTCCACCTGCCGTCGCTTCTGGAAGAAACCGGAGAGTGGTGCACAGTCCGCCATGACTACTATGCCGTCCTCAACCACCTGTTTATCGAAGGCTGGGCCAAGCCTTACGCCGAATACTGTGAGGCTCACCAGCTGGATTTCACCGGCCACTACTGGGAGCATGAATGGCCCACTCCCCGGCTGGTCCAGGACAACCTGGCCTTGGCGTCTTATTCCCATATGCCCGGGATCGACATCCTGATGAATGTGTGGGATACGGGCCACGGGGCCCAGTTCGGAAACGCCCGGTCGGTGAAGGAGATCCGCAGCATAGCCAACCAGATGGGACGGGAGCGGACCATGTCCGAAACCTTCGGCGCCGGCGGCTGGGACATGACCTTCTTCGACCAGAAAAGGATCGGCGATTGGGAATATGCGCTGGGAGTGAATTTCCTGAACCAGCACCTCTCTTACATGACCATCAAGGGGGCCCGCAAGCGTGACCACCCGCTTTCCTTTTCCTACCATGAACCCTGGTGGCACGCATATGGGGTGCTCGGCACCTACTTCGGCCGGCTGTCGGTGGCCCTATCACTGGGAGAGCAAATAAATCCCCTCCTGGTACTGGAACCCACCACCACCGCCTGGATGTATTATTCGCCCGCACCGGGAGGCGGTCGGCTGGAGGTCATAGGCAAGGCATTTCAGGATTTTGTCAACCGGCTGGAGTCCCGTCAGGTGGAGTACGATTTGGGGAGTGAGTCGGTTCTAAAGGAGCACGGGAATGTTTCCGGAAAAGCATTAGTCGTGGGCGAGCGTGCCTATTCGCTCGTGGTGCTTCCCCCCGGATTGGAAAATCTGAGCCGAGAAGCCCTTGCCCTTATAGAGGACTTTCTCCGGCAGGGAGGGAAGGTGCTCTCCTGGGTGGATCCCCCCGGGTTTGTGGACGGGAGGGAGTCCGATGAGCCGGCCGAGTTGGCGATGACCTACGCGGAGGGCTGGATTGAAGCCCGAAATGACAGCGGCTGGGAAATGCTCGATGCCTTGTGCCCGCCTATCCTGGATTTTTACGAGCCGGAGCGCATCGGGGGGTGGCTTTTCCATCACCGGCGTGTCCTTAAGGATGCGGAGCTTGTTTTCCTTGTCAACACCCACGCTGAAGAACGGGCTGTCGGACGATTCAGCTACAGCGAAAATAGCGGATCTAATTTCCGCTCATGCGAGATGTGGGATCCTTTTTCGGGAGAGACAAAATCTTATCCCTTTCACTATGATGACGGAAAACTTTTGCTCGAATTCAACCTCCCTCCCGGGGGAAGCCTTCTTCTCTGCCTTCGCACTGAAATCGCTGCAAAAAAAACCGATATCCCGATTGGAACCGAAGCACCGGTACCGGCCGAGGGAGATCTTTCGGTCCGGCTTCAGTCCCCCAATGTCCTCACCCTGGATTACTGCGACTTGATCCTGGGAGAGGCGACGGAGAAGGATCTCTATTTCTATGACGCCCAGCAGAGGATTTATCGGCACCACGGCCTGGATCGGAATCCCTGGGACAGCGCGGTCCAGTTCAAGACCAATATTATCGATAAGGGCCACTTTGCCGAAGATTCGGGATTCAGGGCCGATTACTGGTTCGAGGCCGCCGAGGGGGTGAATCTTGAGGCCCTCAAGTGTGTCGTGGAGCGGCCGGAACTCTACCGAGTGAACTGCAACGGGACAGAAATCAAACCCGTTGAGGATGCCTGGTGGCTGGACCGGGCTTTCGGCGTCTTTCTCATTGGCCCAGCAGCCAGGACAGGGAAAAACCGGATCACGCTGGAAGCGGAGCCGTTCACCATCCACACCGAGCTGGAGGCGGTGTATGTGCTCGGAGATTTTGATCTGGAGAGCAGGGAAAGAGGCTTCCGACTGGTGCCTTCCGAAAAAAAGTCTTTGGGGAGCTGGAAGGCGCAGGGAATGCCTTTCTATGCCCACGGAGTCAGCTACGATAAGGAGTTTCGTATCTCATCCTCCGGGGTGGACGGGGAACGGTTTTTTATCCGGCTCGGACAATTTTCCGGGGCGGTGGCGGAGGTCTTGATTAACGGGGAAAGCGCAGGCTTCATAGCCTTCCATCCCTCGGAACTGGATGTAACCGACAAGCTTGAACAGGGGCTTAACCGCATCGGTGTCGTGGTCTACGGGACCCTAAAAAACACCTTGGGGCCCCACCACAATAACGCGACCCTTGGAACAGCCTGGCCCGGACATTTCCAGCAGGGCCATGAAGGCGGCTGTCCCCCGGGCTCGGAATATTCGCTGGTGGACTACGGCCTTTTCGAGGATTTCGCCCTCATTCGCCTCAAATAGTGAAATAACGTACAGCAATAGCTTCAGCCTTCTGGATATTTCTTTGAGGCTGCGGTTCTTCACATGATAAAAAACCGTAGAGCGACGGTATCACTCATCCCAAATGTCGAGGGCGACTCTTTTTGGGTCCTCCGGATCGTACTTAACCTTCAAAACAGCCCCCGGCTGGATCTGGGGAATCATGAGTATTGAGATGAGCGCCTTGGTTTCCGCCTCATACGGCAGCAGCCCTTCTACATGGACTTCAAGGAGAAATCCAACAACGGGATTATGATTAACTCGGACTCCCGTCTCCCAGATCTTTATGACTGTCGCGGTGGCGGGCAGGCCATGGGCTCGGATTTCGGCTGCGACATCTTCTCCGGTGAACGAATCAACCATCTGGGTCAAGCAGCCGAGAGTGGAAAAACCGACCAACACTAAGAGAAAAAAGAACTTATTCTTAGAAGACATTGAGCGGCCCTCACGATTTCTTGCCTTACCTAAGATACCTCCACATGAGAAATATTGTCCCTCTGACCAAACCTTCCTCGCCTTTCAGCCTCAGCTTGCGCGCAGTTACCAGATTTCCTCGATATAAAAGCGCGTTTTAACCTGTGAACACTGAACCTTCTTGCTGTTTATTGTGCCTACCAACTCATACATTCCAACTTCATTCGCAAGATTGATCGTAAACTTATATAAAATAGCTGTGTATTGAGGAATCGAACGCTTGATCAGTAGCTTCGAGTGCTTTGGTCCGATTACATCGACTGATATCCACGTACTGTTCGCGGTAGTGTTATCATAATTGGCTACGATGAGTGCCACCTTGTTAGATGTGGTTGATCCGTCCCAATAGTAATCGATAAAACTGAAACATTCGAAATCAACATCAGTCGGATCAATCTTGGAGAAGCCGACCATCAGTGGCACTACGCTCACGGGATTAGGAAGATTCGCTTGCGTCCTGAGCCTCTCAATCGTAGTCGGATTAAATTGTTTGATCACATATTCCTCTACTTCTCCTGTGAATCCAAACTCTCCTTGTAGCGAAAGATCGACTTGTGTCTCGCTGAGATTCGGACAGATGAAAAATACCAAACAAAAGACCGTAAGGATAGATTTAAATCTCATAATCCCCTCCTATTTAAGATTTACTTAAGCTGAAACATCTTTAAGTTGCCCCCGTTTTGCCTGCAGCAACTAATCCTTTAATCCTTTGCATGATCTGCTCTCCGGGAGACATCATTTTCAGTCCTTGTGCGGAATATAACCAAGTCCGCTCCCAAGAATAATCTAAAAAGCCGACTGACATCGATTTTTCTTACCATGTCAACACAGAGGCGGAAGTGATTTCAGTCGCATATCCCCCCCAAAGTATCTGGGATTATCAGAATTGTCAGAGAGGCGCTTAAGGTGTATCACTCCCGGGTTCCCTTAGCTGAGTATAATGATAGTAAACTAAATATGCCCGTGTCAATCAGAAGGGGATCTAAGGAAGACAATAAGATAAGAAAATTTCAGAATCTACCCGGGATCCTCGGTTCCGGAGATCGACAAGCTACCAGACCGCTTTAGCTGAGCAATGCTTTCGTGTTGGATGGACATAATTCATCTGTGCGCCTCCTTCAATTCATTTACCCTCGGATAGTCTATCAAACTCCCCGGGGAGGTGCATCATATCATCATGCTACCTTTTCTCTCGATCCCTTGACTCCACTACGGTATGAGTAAAGGCAAAAAACAAGACCTGATCCCACTAATGTGACCCCACTGATGGAAAACTTGCTTGATATTGAAATAATGAATGGATATTATCGTCAAAAAAGGAAGGGATAAAATGAGAATAAACTTTAAGACTATGAAAAACAAAATTTACTTGGTATCACTATCGGTTGTTCTGACAATTATTAATGCTAATGCTCAGGATATCGCGTATGCCCGACAACAATTGAAAAAGCTTTGCAGCCCTGAATTTTATGGGCGAGGCTATTATAAAAAAGGTGACAGGATCGCCGCAGATCACCTGGCAAACGAGTATAAAAAATTCGGGCTAAAATCATACGGGCCAGATTATTTTCAGGAATACACCTTCAATGTGAACAGTCTTGTAGAAGTCTCAATAAAGATTAACGGGAAAGAACTTAAGTTCGGGGAGGATTATATGATGAGTGCGGCAAGCGGATCAGGTTCCGGTAGTTATAGTCCGGTTCTCATTAATTCAACTATAATGAATAATCCCTCTGTCTTATTAAGAAAATTAAAAGGTATACGAATCCCGGATGAAATATCTTGGCGGGTCGACCCATCTGTAAATCCCATTAAAGCGGATATTGAGCCAAAAGGATCCGCAAATAACCCTCCATTAATAATTCTTGATTCAGAAGGACTCGATAATCCCGGATTATTCAATTTAATAAAAACAATGATATTAAGCGGGGAATTTGAAATCTCGGGACTTATTGAGGTATATGACAGCGTGCCAGGTGTCAGAGTAAGTAGGGAGGAATTACCCTTTCCACATTTTCAGGTAACCAGAAAAGCATTACCTGATCAGATCAATAATATTGAGATTAATGTTAGGAACAAGTTTTATGAGAAGTATCCTACTCAAAATGTTATTGGATACATCCCTGGAATAAGTAAAAAATGTATTGTGTTTACCGCTCACTATGATGGTCATGGTTCTTTTGGAGAGAATAATATATTCCCCAATGCTATAGATAATGGGAGCGGTACATGCATGGTATTGGATTTGGCCAGGCATTATTCATCTGGAGACAAACCATATTACACCATGGTGTTTTTCCAGGTAAGCGCTGAAGAACCAGGACTTGTGGGATCGAGGTATTATGTCAACAATCCTTTATTCCCGCTTGAAGATATTAAACTGGTGATAAATCTTGATGTAGTCGGAACCGGCCAGGATTCTGTTATATTATACAATGGAATTCAACGGCCTGTAGAAGCCTCTATTGTAAATACAATAAATAAGAAGAAAGCATACTTGGAATCTATAGAAGAAAAGAATGGTTACGAAACTAATAGTGATTTTAGACCATTTGATGCAGTAGGTGTTCCGGCCATTCATTTTTTGACCCGGGGAAAATCGGGCGGAGGTCATAGTGTCTATGATACTGCAGATAAAGTACCATTTCATGTTTATGAAAACCTTTTCAAGCTGATAGTTGAAACAGTGGATGAATTGAAGAAGCGGGAAATAAAATCACAACAATGACCGCTACAGGCGCACTAAAATTATTTAAAAGCTATCCCAAGATTCTACGTCACAGCCCCACACTGGTTTTGAAGACTGGAGATGAACCCAAGTGTAGACTTCTCCTCATTCACCCTCCCGGTGACATTTTGGTGACATAAATTAATTAAAGATGCCTAATTTTGATTAATGGTGAGTAAAGGCATAAAGGTCTGAAACGGCAAAGTTCCCAGAGCAATTAAGAGGTTTAAGATGGTGGAGCTGATGGGACTTGAACCCACGACCTCTTGACTGCCAGTCAAGCGTTCTCCCAACTGAACTACAGCCCCACCCGATAAAACTTGCTTTTGCTTTAAAATCAACGGCTTAAAATTCCGGCCACTAAAATCTTGACCGAATCTCGCAAAACCGGGCCATTTCACGTGCTTTCTGGCCTTGAAATTCTAGCCGCTTCTGTCCTTTTTGTCAACCACGTCCTCCAGCGCCAGCATAGCCTTCTTCATCCGGTCGAAGTCGGCGTGGACATATTTCAAGGTGGTTTCTACCCTCCTGTGGCCGAGGATCTTCATGACATCCCGGAGCGAAGCTCCCCTGCCCAGCGCCTCTGTCACCATCACCGTGGCTGCCGTATGTTTTATGTTATAGAAGATAAAATCGCTGACGCCGGACTTCTCGCGGATGGCCTTAAATAAATCATGAACAAAGACCTGTTCTCGATTTATGCCCGGCCGCAGGGGGATCACATAGCCCGCGGGACTCCCCTGCTCCCGCAGATCCTCGAGGATCCTGCGGATGCGGTCGGTTATGGGGATCTCTTTGACATCCTTCTGCTTGGTTTCGGTCCGCTTGAAAACGATTTTATGGTCTCTTACGTTCTCCCATTTCAAGCTGAACAACTCGCCGGGCCGCATAGCCGTATAGAGCAAAAGCAGTATGACGCTTCTGGCGTTGCGTTCAACGGAAAGAGGATCCTTAGCCTTGTCCTCTATCTCTTTTGCTGCCTGGAGAATCCTGGTGAGCTCCTGTGGGGTATATTCCCGCCGACTTTCATCCACAGCATAAGCTTTTATGTCATTTGCCGGATTATCGCCCACGAGCCTTTTTTTGCTTATCGCATAATTGAAAAATCCCTTAAGTAGAGTCATATAATGATTTATAGTGTGCTCTGATCGCCCCATATTCCGTAAATGCTGATCAAGCTTTATGAAATGGGATTGAGAGATCTTGTCGATATCAGGATCCCCCCAGCATTTCTCGACGATGGCCAGACGCTGCTCATAGGTCCGCCATTCTTTTATTTTCTTTACGCCGCGCTCGTATTCGATGTATTCCGCGGCCAGCTCTGAAAAACCGATCGGCCGGGGTTTTGCAGGGGATTCAATACCGTAGTATTCTGACCACTGTTTGCGGAATTCCAGCTCCCAGAGCCAACGGGCCTTTTCCGGATCCTGTGTGCCAAGTGAAAACCGGACGCGGCGACGGTCCTGGCCGAAGCCTACGTAATTAGGGTCGCCTGATAAACTTAAAAATCTGCAATAACTTATTGATAATGCAATAAATATATGATAGGTTGACGAGGAAACTCAAGTCCCAAATGCAAGGTTTTGACTGCAACCCCCTCA
>Ga0180438_10005491_pt1 | contig 17577 bp, 13 predicted proteins | sample SS_ome_12_FD_132455 | JGI IMG/M metagenome (GOLD analysis project Ga0180438, IMG submission 132455) | Hypersaline lake sediment archaeal communities from the Salton Sea, California, USA - SS_3_D_2 metaG | ecosystem: Environmental > Aquatic > Non-marine Saline and Alkaline > Hypersaline >...
AAGAGCGGGGAGGTAGTTGAGAGTATTAAAAGTCCGCTTCAGGGAGGCGATGTCATCCAGTGCTATAAAGACTATGTACTGGTTTCCTCTGAGGGGATGGCTTTGTATAAGATACAGGCTGATGACAGCCTTAAAATGCTGTGGGAGAAAGGTGAAGGATGGCCCGCCAATTCACGTTCGGGCAGAGGCGGCGGCGGTTGGATGCCGATTATTTCGGGCGGGAAAATTATCTGCTACCCGCACATCTATAAACTTGAGACTGGTGAGCAGGTTATGCGTGAAAATCCGATGACCGGTGAAATGGAGGCGATGTATCTCGGTTTTCGCTTCGGCTGCGGTATAGCGACGGGCACCGAGGATATTATTTTTACGCGTGCGGGGTGCGCGGGAATGATAGATTTGAAAAACGATACCGGTATGCACTTTCTGGGTAATGTAAGGGCGGGATGCAACCTGGATATGGTTCCGGCAGGCGGGATTGCTCTTATGCCGGAAAGCGATTCGGGGTGCGACTGTCCGTATAATTACTCTACGTCGATAGCGATGATAAATGATTCCCGCAACGAAAGTTATGGTGCCCTTTCTCTTGGCGAGGCTTCGCTTGGCCAGAACAAATACGGTGCGAGCAGCAAAGCATTTATTAACCGTATAAGCGATGTGAGAATTAATCTTGGTTCGGTTGGAGACAATCGTGATGGTGATGGTGAGCTGTGGATGGTTTTTCCGAGGAACCACCGCTGGGACGAGGCGGTTTATCTGCCGATGATGGTCTCAGGAGAAGGTTGTGAACATTTTCGTGTTAATGCGGACGAGGTTAGTATAAAAGGGGCTGGGTCGCCGTGGATATATTCATCGTGCACGAAAAACATTGAGCGTCTTGTTCTGGATTTGCGATACAATCGGCCTGTGGTTTCTGTTTCAGTTCAAGAGCCGCCTGTTATTGACGGCAGGTTAAATGATGGGTGCTGGGACGACAGAGAGAAGATTTCACTAAATGATGAAGACCAGATTGCAGATAGCCGGGTTCGTGTCCGGCTGCGTCACGACGACAAGTATATCTACGTTGGCTATGAAAGGGATGCGGCTCGCAAGAACGGCAGAGTAATACCGTGGAAAACAGACGGGAAACACGAGATAGAGTTCTCTGATTTGAAAAGACCTTATTTTGATGATTCGTTCAGTCTTCGTTTCTGGAATGGTAATTATAACAATGGCAAGGGATTGTGGCTTCACTGTTCGGCGTCAGGTAAGAGATGGGCCGCAGGTGCCAATGGAACACGTAGTTTGATGGAAGTCGATATTTCCGGTTGTAAATCAGCGGTTCATCTGACAGCCGAGCGATTTTGTGCTGAATGGGCGATACCTTTCGAGATGCTCGAAGGTACGATTGGTTTCAGGAAGGGATATGCGTTTAATAAACTTCGGATTGGCAGTATCAACAAGAGCGGTGTGGGGCCTGAGAAGAGTTTTTACCGTTATGTAATTCCTAACCGCCGGGCTACGGGGCTTAGCTTTGGCATGTTCAACAATCTTGCGTTTGGAGCTCCGGAGCCGCCTGAGCAGCGAGATGCAGTGTTGAGACTGCATTTTTGCGAGTTGGAGGAGGTCGCCGATGGCGAGAGGGTTTTTGATATTAAAATCGGTGATAAAGTGGTTGAGCGTGGGCTTGATGTTGTCAAGGCGGCCGGCGGGACAAATACGGCTTTGGTGAGGGAATACAAAGTCTCTGTTGGTGAAAGGCTCGTAATTGAGTTTATCCCTTACAAGGGAAGTTTAGGGCCCGTGCTTTGTGGTCTGGAAATTGATGGACAGGATAAAATACATGCTATTAGTGAAAAGGATTCTGCCAATAAAGTTTTATCTGAAGAAAAGAGGGCAAAGTTATGAAGAGCAGCAGGCGTAGTTTTCTGAAATTTGCCGGTGTCGGCATTGGTGGGCTTATGATGGGTGCGCCTTTTGCGGGTTTGCGGAAGGCTAAGAGGCCTAATTTTCTTTTTATCATTACGGACGATATGTTTATGCGTGAATGGAATATCCGCCCGGAGGGCAGGAGTGCAGATGGCCGGGTGCGGAACTACACGCCAAACATTGACAGGCTCATAAATGAAGGTATGTACTTTAACAGGATGTATGCCAATTCAAGTGTTTGCACGCCTTCTCGCTACAGTTGTATTACCGGCCGTTTCCCGAGCAGATGTCCACAGGCACAGGAAAGAAGCGTGAAAAACTCGGGACAGGTAAGAATTTCTTTTAACACCCATATTTTGTCGGAAGAGAGTACGGGTGCGAAGCTGCTCCGACAAGCCGGTTATTTTACCGGTTTCGTGGGTAAAAACCATGCGCTCAATTTTAAGCGGCCGAATATTCCGCCGGACCTTGAGAAAAAGGACCCATTCTCACCTGAGGTTAGTGCGTGGGCGAAGGGTCGTCAGGCGGATATTGTAAAAGCGCTGAAGGAGCAGCAGGGCTTCGAGTTTGCGGAGAATGTTTACTGGGGCGGGGCTGGCGTTGGGATGGGTGATGCGTTCAGGCATCATAATATCGATTGGACTGTAGAGGGCGGCCTGCATTTTTTAGACGAAGCTTCGAAACGCGATAATCCCTGGTATTTGTATTTTAGTACGACACTTCTTCACGGTCCGACCGATAAAGACGAGAACGGCTGGCCTGGTCGTTATAAAGCGGACGAGCGTGTCTCGGGGGAGGGTATGTTGAAGTCGAGGCCGGACGTAGAGCCATATATGCCGCCTCGCAATACTATTCCGGGGCGCATTAAAAAGGCCGGAGCCAACCCTTCTACTGGTGATGTAACCTGGCTTGACGATGGTATCGGGGCGCTGCTTAAAAAACTGGAAGAATTAAAGATGCTGGATAACACTCTTATTATAATGTTCAACGATAATGGGATGGATAACGGCGGCAAGAATACAGGGTATAACGAGGGCTATAATGTTTCATCGTTTGCGTGGGGTGGTATGGTAAGTCATGGAGTTACAGAAAGTCTGGCCGGTGGCGTCGATTTTGTACCTACATTCCTAGATATGGCGGGTGTCCGGAAAGAAAAATGGGCTTACCAGGTGGATGGTAAAAGTCTCGCACCGATTTTCAAAAATCCACAGGCAAAGGCACATAAATCGATGTACTGTGAGATAGGCCATTCGAAGACGGTGTTCACCGATGATGGTTGGATGTTTCTTGCTGTTCGACACCCCGAGGAGATAAAAAGCGATCGGGTACGTCAAGAAAGGTTCAACAATGCCTGGGGAAAGCACGCTGCGCCGGATGGTTCCTCGCCGGACAGCCCTTATGACCACCATGGTATGTGTCCGGCTGGGCCAACGCCGGATACTATGGGATACAGAAGGGCAAAAGTGGCGCCGAGTTACTACGACTCCGACCAGCTTTACAATCTCAAAGAAGACCCTTCACAGCAGGTGAACCTGGCAGAAAATCCAAAATACAGGCAGAAGACCAAAGAAATGCGTCAACTGCTTAAATCATATCTTAATACCATACCCGGCAAATTCGGTGAGCTGAAAACCGAATATAAAGCGCTGGCACCGATTGACTCTGCAAAATAGCAGGTTCGAAAAGACTTAGGCGTGCAGGTAATGCGAGAGTTGGGGGAAACTCGTTTTTTATAGCAGTTCTGAAGGGAAGGGACAATGGTTTCAAAGTTTGTTGAGTTCAGGAAAAGCTCTATAGCTGCGATTGTTCTGGTTATATTGATACAGCCTGTTTATGCAGACCGGCAGGCTTCGTTATTTGAGAACTGTGATTTTCAATCCCTTATTGGTCGTGGAGATATTCGGCGCTGCGAAGTTGTCGATGATCAGCAGGTTCCTTTATACCTTGGCAACGGCAGGTTTGGCAGTTGTTTTGCCCGCTTTGGTCTGCATATTCCACCTGAAAAAGTTGAGGCTATGCTTGAGGCAAGCCGAGAAAAGAACCCGGAGTTTGTTCCTGCTTACGGCAAGACGGTATTTATGCATATGGGGTACTGGGCCAGAGGTCCGGAAGACTATCTGGTACAGCTGGCAAGGGTTTACTGGGACGATGAGCCTGAAAAAACCAGCGACTACCAACAATATCAGTCATTTTACGACGGTACTATTACCACAACATTTGCTTATGGTGAAAACAGGATAACTGTTACCTCGTGGTTCGACGCTGTGAACCGTGACCTGGCTGGTTTTATCATCGATGTAGTGGGGTCAAGCCCGGATATCGTGGTAGCGCCGGTTCGCAAATATCCCATTCCATATTATAAAAAAGAGATAGGTCAGCAATTCACGGTGGCTTTATCGAAAGGCGTCTGGAAGGCCAAATTAAAATGTATTCAGGCCTCAACTGATTTGTATGTGAAGTCGGATGCGAAGATGCAGACTATTGAAAAAGGGCTTAAACTGGTTTTGCATGAGGGCAGAAATGAGATTTTGTTATCGGTGAACGAGCCGATTGACAGTTGCGCAGAGAAATCTCTCGAGAGGACTCGCCGATGGTGGCACAGTACCTGGCGTAAAACTGCCTGGCTGGATTTGCCCGATGACAGCGCTCAAAAAATTTGGACAAGGTCAATCGCATATATTCTTTATTCCTGTAATGACGACGGAATAGGTCTTCCTCCGCCATGCGGCTTTACAGGAAACAAATGGCCTCATGCTTTCCCGCAGGATGTTTCTTACATCCATCCGATTTTCTTATCCACGGGCCATACGCAGATTGCCAAATCCTGGATTGAGTATTTTGCCGCACGGCTCGAAGGGATGAAGGAATATACAAAGGGACTTTGGCCTGATGCGGCAGATATCGAAGGGATTTATCCTCCGTGGGAGTATCCTTACGGCAGGGTCGGCAGTTACAGCGGCGGCGCCAAGCAGATACATAATGCCGGATACGTTTGCCGAATGGCCTACGAGACTGCTATGATGGTCAATGACACTGAATGGACAAAAAACTATGCGCTGCCATTGATAAAAGAGACGGCAAACTTTTACAAAAGTATCTGCAGGAAAGAAAAAGATGGTTATTGGCACATCTTTATATTGCCTTCTTCCGGGCAGGATGAGGCCGGGGGCAAAAATCAGAAGGATTATCTGTGCGCACTTTATAGTGCAAAGTATTGTTTTCAAAAGGCTGTGGAGATGGGGCTCGACGAAGACGGTGCTTTTGCAAAGATACTCGGTGATGGGCTGGCTTTGCCCTCGCTGCTTTCAGGACGAGATCTTTACTTTACGAATCAGGGTTCCGGCGAGGAAGATTTTGGCAGACAAAAACATCCGCCCCAGTTAAACGGGCTTGCTTATTTGCCTGTTAATAAAGAAGTTACCCAGCCGGAAAGACAAGCGTACCGGCAAAGATACGACATTACAAACGGTGCAAAAACCCCCGTTTTCCACGGCTGGACGCTTGGTGAGTTTCTTCTGGCAGGCTCGCGCATAGGCAGTGTTAAAGGCTGGCGTAAAGACTGGGGCAACTCCTTGGTATCGGAGTATGTTGACCCTGAATGGATTCAAATCTATGAAAGCAGCCACGGACATCATAAGTCGTTTTACGTGACTACGCATGGCCTGGTCGCACAGGCATTGCTTGATAACCTGGTGACGACGTGGTGGGGCGGGCTTGATATTGCAAACTGTATGCCCTGGGAAAGTGCGAAATTCGGCAACGTGCGTACACTTCTCGGCGTTACGGTCAGCGGCGAAATTGAAAACGGTGTCGCTGACCTCGAGCTGAGGGCATGGAAAGACGCCGGGTTTTCCCTTGCAGGCAAACAATACGATATAAAAAAAGGTCAGAAGAGAAATATAAGACTTGAGCTGTCGGCAAAATGAAGCAGGTTAATTTTACCTGATGTCCTCTTACAGATACACACAGCCCCCCCCACCAAGCCCTGATGAGTCAGCCGGGTCTATGGGTAAAAATTCCTGTTGCATAAAATGCTTGCTAATTTAAGGTGATTTTTGTACGATTATCGGTATCGAGCGGAAAATATCAGATGAAAAGAAGTGTAGCGACGGTGCTGTGTAATTTGCTGGTAAAACGTGGTTTTTTTGCAGCAACAGTGTTGTTTTTGATTGTGCTGTCTGGTTTTTCGGTGCATGTGGTTCTGGCTGAAGATCAAGGTAGCTGATTAGATACAGGATATTAATCCTGCAAGTGTAAGGTGAGCACTATATTGTTTTGGTCATTGCGATTTCGTCGCAATGTTCCTGTTTCGGGCAGCGAGCGCAATCCTTCCAGACTTTCATCGGCAGTTTGTCTTTTTCAATCTTCCGGAAGCCTGATTTCAAGAAAAAATCAGGCTCAAGTGTCAGTACGAACAGTTGTGGTACATCGAGATTTTTTGCGCGTTTTTCAGCGTCCCTGACGAGTGCTTTTCCGCAGCCTGAGTTTTTGTTTTCTGGGTGTACGGCGAGAGATTTTATTTCTGCGAGGTCCTGCCAGATTATTTCGAGGGCGCAGCAGCCGACGATTTTTCGGTCCTGTTCGGCAACGCTGAAGGTCTGGAGGTTTTCGTAGATGCCGGCTACAGGACGAAAGAGCATTATGTCCTGCTGCGCGTACTCATCGATAAGCTCGAAGATGTGGTTTGCGTCCGAGATTTTTGCAGGTCTGACTATCATAAGGGATTGATTATAGCGAATTGTGAGTTGGTTTCCAGAGATAAGTGTGGTTCGGGCGTGAAATGGTAAAAAAGGCAAAAAAAGCTGGAAAAAGGCATTGGTATTCCTACAATGTCTGGATTAGTAACATATAGTGCTCACAATTGAGATTTGACGTTTAGCCAAAAAGTGCTTAGTTATGAGATTTATACTCATCGACAAAATAGTCTCGATGGAAATTGGCAAGTCCATAAGGACGGTCAAGAATCTGTCGTTGGCGGAGGAATACCTTTCGGACCATTTTCCGACGTTTCCGGTACTGCCTGGGGTCCTTCTTCTGGAGGGGATTATAGAGTCGGCGTCGTGGCTGATACGCAAGGGCGAGAACTTTGCCCATAGTATGATATTGCTTGAAGAAGCACGGAATGTACGATATAAAAGTTTTGTAGCGCCCGGCAGCCGGGTTGAATATACCGTCGAGGCGAAAGTGATAGAGGAGAATGTAAGCAGTTTCAGAGGATTGGCGGAATCCGGGGGTGACAGAATAGTAGAGTGCAGGATTGGATTGAGGCATTTTAATCTTGCCGAGCGTGCCCCGCAGTTTGCGGAGACAGATGCGGTAGTAGTGGAGAATCTGAAGAGGAGGTTAAAGGTTCTGGAAGGTACTGCGTGAGCGACACAGGAGATGGAGTAATAGTGGTAGTGTTTCAAGTTCAGAAATGGAATGAAAAGTGGAGGTAAATCAGAATGGGAATGAGCCGTGAAGAGATTTTCAGGCAGGTACAGGAAGTGCTTATCGATGCGCTGGGTGTGGATGACGATGAGGTGAGTGATAAAGCGACGTTGATGGGCGATTTGGGCGCTGAGAGCATTGACTTTCTCGACATCGTATTTCGGCTTGAAAAAGCATTCGGGATAAAGATTCCTCGTGAGGAGTTGTTTCCGGCGGAGAATTTACTCAACAATGCTGAATACGTCAGCGACGGCAAGCTGACCGAGAAGGGACTAATTGAGCTTCGAGATAAGATGCCTCACACGGATTTGGCTGGTTTTGAGCAGGACCCGGACATCAACAAGCTGGGTGATTTGTTCACGGTTAATTCGGTGGTGAACTTCGTGGAAGGCAAGCTGAATGATGGAGCATAAAAAAGTATCGAATATTCGATAAAAGGTACAATTGCAGTTGTTCTGTATGCGGTTTGAGCTTACGGACAGATGCGGGCGTGTGAGGTGGATTTGAGAAAGGATTGAATCGACGAAGCGATGCGCTGGATATGGATTGACAAATTTGTGGAATTTAACAGCGGCGAGAGTGCGTCAGCTGTTAAGAATGTAACTCTTGCGGAGGAACATCTTCACGACCACTTCGAAGGTTTTTGTGTTATGCCTGAGAGTTTGATGATAGAAGGTATGGCGCAAACGGCGGGGATACTTGTTGGCGAAGCGAAGGATTTTCGGGAAAAGGTAATACTGGCGAAAATTAAAAAGGCGGTGTTTTTCGATTACGTAAGGCCGGGTGACACAATACGGCTGGATGCGAAGATAGAGACGATAAGCGATGAGGCGGCGAGTACAAGCGGCAGGATTCGGCGTGATGCCGATTTGATAGCAGAGATAGATTTGATGTTCAGTCATATCGATAAGAATCTCGGCGGCAAAAAGTTTCCGGATGAGAATTTTGTTTTTACCGATATTTTTAAATCTTTAATGCGTGGAATAGATTTGAGTTCACGAGATGCAGGTGCTGAGCAGCAAACGGGGCGAGATGTATGAATTCGAATCGCGTGGTTATCACCGGTCTCGGCAGTATAAATCCTGTTGGTAATGGCTACCGTCAGATGTGGGATGGTTTTTGCGAGGGGCGGTGCGGGATTGACAAGGTAAGTGCGTTTGATGCCGGCGGTTTTAAGTGTCAACTGGCGGGCGAGGTTCGAGATTTCAAGGTCCGTTCTTTCATACCCAAGTCAATGCGTAAATCGGTAAAGCTGATGTGCAGGGATATCAAGCTGGCGGTGGCGGCGGCGGACGAGGCTCTCCGAGACAGCGGTCTGGTGACACGACAGACTGATACCGAGGCGGTGAACGTGGAGCCGGAACGTATAGGGATAAATATCGGTGCCGGCCTGATAAGCTGTGAGCTGCCGGAGCTTGGGCCCGCAGCGGCGATGAGTGTGGTGGACGGTAAGTTTGATATTCGTAAATGGGGCAGTGATGGGATAGAGCACGTAACGCCGTTATGGCTTTTGAAATACCTACCCAATATGCCGGCCTGTCATATAGGAATCATCCATAATATTCAGGGGCCGAGTAATACGATTGTGTGTGCGGAGGCGGGCGGCCAGATAGCAATCAGTGAGGCGTCGCAGGTAATCGGCAGAGGGGTCGTCGATATCGCATTAGCAGGGGCAGTTGAGGCGAAGGTGAACCCGATAGTTCTTGCAAGGCAGATTATTTTTGGCAGGAGCGCAACGGAGCATAACGACGAGCCGGAGCGAGCCTGCAGGCCTTTTGATGCCGATGCTGGTGGAGCGGTGTTCGGTGAAGGTGCCGGGATTGTGGTTCTGGAAGAGCTGGAGCGAGCGAAGTCCCGTGGTGCGGAGATTTACGCCGAGGTAGCGGGGACGGGCGGAAGTAACAGCTTGCAGGCTGGTTATATTCATCTTGAACAAGATGGCGGGGGTATAAGCAGAGCGATAGAGCAGGCACTCGAGGAGGCTGGGATTGGTCCTGAAGAGCTTGATATGGTGATTCCGCACGGGACGGGGATAGCCCGGGACGATATGGCGGAAGCGAGAGGGATTGCCGCTGCGCTTGGTAGTGCGGTCGAGGGTGTTTCGGTCTGGCCAACGAAGAGTATGGTCAGCAATACCGGTGCGGCGAGCGGTGCGATAGATGTTGTGGCGGCGGTTTGTGCGATGAAGAACGGCGTGATACCCGCTGCGAGGAATTGTGATAATATTGCGGAGGGATGCAGGCTGAAGATTAACAGAGAGGTGAAGCGCGGCAGGATTGGTTACGCTTTGTGCTGCAGTTATACGTATGGCGGTCAGACGGCGGCAGTGGTGTTAAAAAATCCTGATGGTGAGCAAAATGGCTGAGAAAACAGAGCGCAAAAGAGTTGTTATAACAGGGATGGGGGTGGTGTGCCCTGTTGGTAATGATGTCGAAGGGCTTTGGAAATCGATACTGGCGGGCAGGAGCGGTGTGGCTGGGACGACGATTTTTGACGCATCCAGTTTTCCGACGAAATTCAGTGCGGAGGTCAAGGATTATGATTATACGAGCCGAACTAAGCGGCCTGAGCTGCACGCCGGTTGCAGTCGAGGGACGGGATTTACGATAGGAGCGGCGGCGGAGGCGTGCGGGCAGGCTGGGATAGATATTGAGACGGATGCTTATAAAGACGGGATAGACAGGCACCGGATGGGGATATATCTTGGTGCGGGTGAGGGGTCGGCGGACAATGATGTCTTTTTCGATGCGTTATCTCAGAGCTGGGATGATTCTGCGGGCGAGATGGACTGGCGGAAGTGGGCGGAGATATCTTTCGGCAAGCTGGATTTATCGCGTGAACTGGAGCAGGAGGCGAATATGCCGGCAGGTCATCTGGCGATGATGACAGGTGCGCGTGGTCCGTCGCGAAGCTGTCTTACGGCGTGTGCGGCGAGCACGCAGGCGGTTGGTGAGGCGGCGATGCTGATTCGCCGCGGAGCGGCGGATGTGATACTCTCCGGCGGTTCACATTCGATGATACATCCATTGGGGCTGACGGGATTTAACCGGCTGACGGCGCTTTCGCGTCGTAACGAGAGCCCTGAGACGGCGTCTCGGCCATTTTCGGCGAGCAGGGACGGTTTTATACTTGGAGAAGGTGCGGCGATTGTGATACTCGAATCGCTGGAATCAGCGAAGAGAAGGGGTGCAGAGCCCCTCGCGGAGGTAATCGGTTACGGCAGCAGCAGTGATGCATTCAGGGTAACCGATATGCATGAAGAGGGCAGAGGAGCAGTACAGGCTATTAACTCGGCGATAAAAGATGCCGGGATAGACAAGAAGGACATTGATTATATCAGCACGCACGGGACAAGTACGATTGAGAATGATTCGATAGAGACAAAGGCGATAAAGGCCGTTTTCGGACAATATGCCGGCAAGATACCTGCGAGCAGTGTCAAGAGTATGTTCGGGCACCTGATAGGAGCAACTGGAGCAACCGAGCTGATAACGTGCGTTCTGGCGATACGAGACGGGATAGTGCCGGCGACGATGAATCTGCATGATGCTGACCCGGAACTTGACCTGGATTACGTGGCAAATGAGGCGAGGCGGATGAATGTGGAGATAGCTATAAACGAATCGTTCGGATTCGGTGGTCAAAATAACGTAGTGATTTTGAGAAGGTTATGATTGATATTAAGCAGATACGTCAGGAGCCTGCAAGATTCAAAAAGGCCTGCGAAGCGAAGGGGTTCGATTGCGATATTGACAGGCTTTTAGAGGTGGATTCAGAGTTGAGGTCGGCCAAAAGCCGTTTACAGGAGTTCAGCACCTCTAAGAATCGTATAGGTAAGGAAGTGCCTGGGCTGTCCGGTAAGCAGAAAGAGGCCGCAATAGCGGAGCTTTCACAACTCAAGGCCGAGGAGTCTAGATATACAGAGCAGATTCGCAGTTTGCAGCCGGAGTTTGATTCTCTGTGTCTCGAGGTAGCTCAGCCGGCGGATGCAGATGTGCCTTTCGGTAAAGATGACAGCCAGAATGTTGAGATAAGGAAGGAAGGCAAAATCCGTGCGTTTGATTTCGAGCCTAAAGACCATATACAGTTAGGCATTGATTTGGGGATTATCGATATCGAGCGCGGTGTTAAACTGGCAGGGACACGTAACTACGTTTTGAAAGGTGATGGAGCGCTGCTGCACTGGGCGGCGCTCCGGTTTGCAATGGATTTTATGGTCGATAAGGGGTACGTTCCTTTTTCGGTGCCTGTTTTAATGAAAGATGAGATGATGCGCGGCACCGGTTTTTTCCCGGGCTCCGAGGAGCAGACCTACCGACTGGAGACCGATGGTCTTAACCTGACGGGGACGGCGGAGGTGCCGTTGACGGCCTATCATATGGGCGAGCTCCTCGGTGAGAGAGAATTGCCGAAGAAGTATGCGGCGCTTTCGAGCTGTTTCCGGCGAGAGGCTGGAGCTGCGGGCAAAGACACCTACGGCCTTTACCGCCTGCATCAGTTCGACAAGGTCGAGCAGGTGGTTATATGCAGAAATTCGGTTGATGAGAGCAACAGGATGCACTCCGAGATGCTCAGTAACTCCGAGCAGATTATGCAGGCGTTTGGCCTGCCGTACCGTGTGGTGAACGTATGCAGCGGGGATTTGGGTCGCGGCCAGGCGAAGAAGTTCGATATCGAGGCGTGGATGCCGTCGCGGGACAGTTACAGCGAGACACACAGTGCGAGTAAGTTTTACGAGTTTCAGGCGAGGCGGATGAATCTGCGATACAAGCCGGATAAAGGGGGACGAAATATTTTCTGCCATACACTGAATAATACGGTTGTTGCCAGTCCGCGGATATTGATACCGATTATGGAGCTTTTTCAGAATTCCGACGGCTCTATTACTATACCGGCGGTGCTGCGTCCTTATATGAATGGGGCTGACAGGATTTCGGTCGCAGATGGGTAAACGTAGATGTAATGGATGAAATACAGCAGAAGTTAGCGGCATTCGATGCTCAGTTGGCCGGGGAGGGGGGAATCCTGCGGCGGATTATCGAGAGAAGTCCACTCATTTTTGCCGGTGTGGGTTTGATTGCCGGGATAGCACTGCAAGGTTTCATCAGCCGTGGTGGGACGGCCGAGGTGCCGGTAGCGAGCTGGGTGTTCCTGCTGGTGGTTTGTGGTGTGGTCTGCGTCAGCGGATTTTTATTATCAGGTCGTGGCAAAAGTAAGCGCCGGTTGTATGTCTCTGCAATTGCGGCGGCGGTGTGTTTTGTCTGTCTTGGGGCGATTCGGTTTTCGCATTATAACCGGGTTGCGACCAATGATATCAGCCGGCTAGTCGGTGAGCAGCGCAGGCTCGCTACGGTGCGTGGGTACGTGGTGAGCCGTCCGTATATTAAAAGCAACAGCAACTGGGCGTTTGCGAAGTTCAGGCCTTATGACGCCGGCAGCAGCTTTTATCTGAGAGTCAGCCGAGCCAGGGGGAACGATGGCTGGGCGCAGGTTGACGGGGTTGTAAGGGTTCAGGCGGCTGAGCCGGTACTTGATTTGCAGGTAGGTGATTACATTCAGATGTACTGCTGGCTCGAGAGGTTTCATCCGGCGAGCAACCCCGGCCAGTTCGATATAGCTGAATATATGAAGCGGCGAAGGGTTCACGTTGCGGCATCGGTAAAAACCGCAGACGGTATAGAAGTATTGAAGAGTTGCGGCGAGGGGTTTTTGACGAGTGCAATAAGAAAAGTGAGGTTACTGGCGGTTGAGGGAGCTGGAGGGTTATCGAGGGAAGGGCCTGGCGCCGGCCTTGTGGAGGCCCTTTTAGTGGGTCGCAGGGGTAATATAGACGGTAAGACGTACGAGGCATTTCGACAGACGGGTCTGCTGCATTTTATAAGTCTTTCTGGTCTGCACCTTGGGATACTGGCGGGGTTCGTGTGGTTTTTGAGCAGGCGGGCGGGTCTTTGGCTGCGTGGCAGTGCGGTGGTATGTGCTCTGGCGGTGGTGTTGTTTGTTCTGGTAGTACCGCCGAGGCCGCCTACAATCCGGGCGGCTAATAGTTTGGTTTTTCTGTCTTTCTGTGTTTTTAGGCAGGAGAGGTAATCCGGTTAATACACTGTCGCTGGCGGCGATTGTATTGCTTTTGATAAGGCCGACAAATTTGTTCGAGGCAGGCTGGCAGTTATCGTTTGCATCGGTGCTGGGGATACTGCTTTTTTCAAGGCGGATAGATAATTTCCTGCGTGGATTTTTTGGCAGCTGGTTCAGCCGAAGCGGCGCTGCCGCCGGTGGTGTTGTAAAGCGGGTAAGCGGCGATCTGGGAAGTTTTGTGTTGTCGGTTTTCTCGGTCGGTTTAGCGGCGTGGACGGGTGGTGCAGGGGTGCTTTTGTATCACTTCGGCACGATAAATCCTTTTACGTGTGTGTGGACGGTGGCGGCGTTTCCTCTCGTGGCGGCGATACTGGTGGTTGGATATTTGAAGCTCATTATGTATTTTGTTTTGCCTGCCGCTGCGGCGGTATTGGGTGTTCTGAGCAGCGGGATGTCGGCTCTGCTGGCGCAGTTGGTCAGGTTTATTGCTCAATACGGGCCGGGAGAGTTTCTTATCGGCAATGTGAGTGCCGGATTGATTTTGCTGTACTATACGCTGGTATTGGTGGTAGGTGGCAATTTTATCCGGCGGGTGAGGATAAAAAAGGTTGTTCTGGGGCTGATGGGTGCGGGTATTGTTTTTTGGCTGGGGTCGGTCAAATGCCAGCAAAGTCACCGGGATGAGCTGGTTATGACTGTTCTGGACGTTGGTCACGGCCAGTCGATAGTAGCCGAGTTCGGCGGCGGGGCTGATATGATTTTCGATGCAGGCTCACTGTATTGGAGTGATATTGGCAGTAAGGTTGTGTGCAGCTTTTTAAATTACGCCGGTATCGATACGGTCGAGGCAATTGTAATCAGTCACGACGACGTGGACCACATAAACGGCGTTGCAGAGATTGCCCGGAAAGTCCGGCCTGGTGTGGTGTATGCGAACGAGGCATTTTTCGATGCTGCTAAGAATCCGGGCACGGCCGAGTTCCTTTTGCAATATCTTGAAAAAGAAGGAATTGATGCGAACAAAGCTGGAGATGAACTTGCGGTAGGTGTAGCTGATGTGAAGGTATTATGGCCAAGCGGAAAATTTCAGCGGATTCGGCTCAGCGATAATGATTCATCGGCGGTTATATTACTCGAATTCGGCGGTAAAAGGATTCTGCTTTGTTCGGACATAGAGGAATTTGCACAGGAAAAGCTGGTTGAGCTTTATCCTGAGCTGAATGCCGATGTGGTGGTGGCCCCACATCACGGCTCGCCAACAACGCTGTCAGATGGTTTTCTGGAAGCGGTCGGGGCGGAGTCATTTGACATAATTTGCAGTTGCAGCGAGAGACAATACAAAAGGCAAGAAGAAATTAAGTTGTGCACAGGTGGTCGGGTTTATTATACGGCCCGCGATGGAGCGGTCACGGTGCGTATAGATAAACAGGGCAATACGGATGTAAAAACATTTTCCGAGCGGTAAGCATATAGAGACACAAGCTGGTCCGGCAATCGAGTGTTCGAACTGCTTTTATCAATCTGCGGTATATTTTTATTTCAGGTGTACGACAATTTCGACGCGGCGGTTCTTTGCCTTTCCGCTTGCGGTGGCGTTGGAAGCGCGCGGCTGGCTTGCCCCGCAGCCTACTGCCCTTGTTTTTTCGTCCGGGATGCCGCGTTCGAGCAGGTATCTCGCGACGGCAAGCGCCCTTTGAGCGGAGAGTTCCCAGTTGTCTTTCCAGCCGGATTTTTTGATGGGGTCGGAATCGGTATGACCGACGACATCCACCTTTCGGCCGCGATATTTATCCCTGATTACAGAGTAGATGTGGTCGAGCTCGGTGCTGGTCAGCTTTTTAAGGGTAGCTTTTCCCGGGTCGAAGAGTATTGCGGTCTTTAGAGTAACGGTAATGGTGCCGGCGTCTGCGTCGAGTGAGACATCGTAACCTTCTCCAAATCCTGCGGCTTGGGCCGGGGTTTGTTTGCGTTCAGCGATTTGCTGCTGAAGCTGCTCGATGGTCCGCGTTCTTTCAGAGACCTCACCGGCGAGTTGCTCGCGGTCCGCACGGGCATGTTCGAGGAGTCCGAGAGTGTTTTCGTGCTCGACTTTGAGCGTCTTGTACTTCTTTTTATAGTTAGTGCAGCCTGTCAACAGAGCGGTGAGTGTCAGAACTATCAACAGGATGATTGATTTTGTTCGGTTTGAGAACATATCGAGCCTCCTAATTAGAATTATAGTTTTTATGTGTAATGAAATAACATCTGATTAATATACCAGAAGATTCTGTCGTGCAATATAATAACAATAAAGACGGCCAAAGACAAGAAGGGACCATAAGGAATTTGTCTTGTTTTTTTAAAAAACATCTGAATAAAAGCCCCCGCAAGCCCGAAGAAAGGAGCGATGAAGAAAGCGACAACAGCACCGATGGGGCCGACAATGGTAGCGGCGGCAGCCATAAGATGGACGTCTCCGAGCCCCATAGCTTCCTTTCCGAAGCCGAGAGTACCGAGGATTCTTGTGGCCCAGACGATACCACCGCTGATAAAGTACGCCCAGAGGCTGCCTAACAGCCCACTTACGGCTGGGTGGCGGGTGAAATTTTCCCAGGCAGGATGGATTTGTGTTGATTTTTCGCAGATAAGATATGCGATTGAGGCAAAGAGCAGGATTGGCAAAAGAAAGAGGATTTCACGGCAGATTTCCAGCCGGTCGTTGTATTTTGTATCCTGTATTTGTGAGTCTGACTGGATGGGTGTATCTTTTGATTCCTGGTCCGGGTGGTCGTAGCTTCTTTTTAACAGACCGGTTGTTAAGAGCAGCCAGGAGACAGCCAAGCCGATAGCTGCACCTGCTGTGAGCGAGGCAACAGTGGTAGAAGGCATCAGGATGCAGGAGGCGGTAGGCAGGAGCTGAAACTGGTCGATTGCGGCTGGTTCGATTACAAGGAAGGCTAAGGTCGAACCAATGATACCGGCAGCGGTTATGACCCAGCAGATTGAAAGTGGGATGATGAAAAATTTGAGGTCGATTCCGGAAGCGGCAATGAGTGCGGAGATTAGAACCAAGTGTAGCAGATAGATAAGCCAGCCGCCTTTTGCGAACGTCCCTATGCCTGAGCGCAGGCTGCTCTGGAAAAAGATTATGAAAAGCAGGACAAAGACAAAGCCGGCAATAAATTCGACGATAAAATACTGCGGTGAGATTTTCGCCTTACAGTATCTGCATTTTCCACCGAGGAGAAGCCAGGAAATAAGCGGGATGTTATCGTAGAATCTAATGTGCCGGCGGCAATTCGGGCAGGCTGAGGGAGGGCTTATGAGCGATTCATCGCGCGGCATACGGTATATAACAACGTTCAGAAAACTTCCTATACAGCAGCCAAAAGCAAAAGTAAAGATATAGCAAAGCCACAGAGGTATGCTCACAATGTTTCCTTTGGTTTAACCGTTTTTGTTTTTTCCCTTTGTTTTGGCGACGATTTTAAGCGGCAGCCCGAAGAGGCGTATAAATCCGGTGGCATCGGCGGGGTTATAATCATCGCCCATTTGGAAGCTGGCGAGGTCTTTTGCGTACAGGCTGTGAGGGCTTTCGATTCCAGCGGGGCGGCAGCGGCCTTTGAAAAGCTTCAGCTTTACGGAGCCGGTGATATTTTGCTGGGTGACGTTTATAAAGGCATCGAGTGCGGAGCGCAGCGTTGTGAACCACAGGCCGTAGTACACCAGTTCCGCGTATTTGAGCGCGATTTGCTGTTTGTAGTGCATAGTTTCGCGGTCGAGAACGAGTGATTCGAGGCACTGGTGGGCGGTTTTTAATATGGTACCGCCCGGTGTTTCGTACACACCGCGGGATTTGATGCCGACGAGTCGATTTTCGACGAGGTCGGTCTGTCCGACAGCGTGCTTTCCGCCGAGTTCGTTAAGCTTTTCGATAATTTTGACGCCGTCTATTTTTCTGCCGTTGAGCTTTACAGGTATGCCCTTTTCAAAGTTTATCCGAATGTAATCGGGCTTATCGGGTGCCTTTGAGAGCGGGCGGGAGATGACGAAAAGATTGTCCTTCGGTTCGTTTTTGGGGTCTTCGAGTTCGGCACCTTCGTGACTTATGTGCCAGAGGTTGCGGTCGCGGGAGTAGATTTTCTTTTTAGTCTGTTCGATTGGGATGTTGTGTTTTTTCGCATA
>Ga0180438_10005492_pt1 | contig 17576 bp, 20 predicted proteins | sample SS_ome_12_FD_132455 | JGI IMG/M metagenome (GOLD analysis project Ga0180438, IMG submission 132455) | Hypersaline lake sediment archaeal communities from the Salton Sea, California, USA - SS_3_D_2 metaG | ecosystem: Environmental > Aquatic > Non-marine Saline and Alkaline > Hypersaline >...
AAATTCTTGAACTTCCGAATACTGAAAATGTTGAGGTCATTACACGGTTTCCTCCGGAGCCTTCGGGCTATCCGCATATAGGCCATGCAAAGGCGGCATGGCTGAATTTTGAAGCAGCACGTGTTTATGAAGGAAAGATGTTGCTTCGTTTTGACGATACTAATCCTGAAAAGGAAAATCTTGAATATGTAAAAGCAATAAAGAAAGGCCTGGAATGGCTCGGCATAAAATGGAGCAAGGAAACATACACCTCAGACAATATTCCTGAAATTTACGATGCAGTTGAAACTTTGATTAAGAAGCACAAGGTTTACGTGTGCACATGTTCGCAGGACGTTATAAGCGAGAACAGGCAGAATGGAAAGGAATGCATGTGCAGAAACATAGTTGTTGACGAGATACTGGCAAGATGGAAGGACATGATTGCAGGCGCGTACAAACCAGGTGATGCGGTAGTCAGGTTCAAGGGGGATATGAAATCGCAGAATACGGTAATGCTTGACCCTACGCTTGCAAGGATAATGACTGCAGAACATTACAGGCAGGGTAAAAGATTCAGGGTCTGGCCTTCTTACGACCTTGCAGTTGTTTTTATGGATAATGCAGAGAAAGTTACGCATCCTATGCGCTCCAAGGAATATGAATTGAGAAACGAGCTGTATTACGCATTGTTCGATGCACTTGATTATGAAAGACCCACACTTATCGAATTCTCAAGGCTTGCAATAAAGAATGCACCCATCAGCAAAAGGCTGATTACCCCTCTTGTCAAGGACAAGAAGGTGCTTGGCTGGGATGACCCAAGGCTTCCAACGCTTGAAGGATTGAAAAGAAGGGGAATACTTCCCGAAGCGATAGCAAATTTTGTTCTTTCGCTTGGCCTGTCCAAAAGCGAAAGTGAGCCCGACTGGGAGCTGCTTCTTTCTGAAAACAGAAAATTTCTTGACCCGGAATCGAAGCATTATTTCTTTGTGGGAAATCCTGCTCCGCTGATAGTGAAAAAACTGAAAAAGAAAGTCAAAATGCCCATTCACCCTAAAAAAGATATGGGATTCAGGGAGTTTGAAGTAACTGAAAAGGTTTACATAAGCGGCAATGATGCAAAGGATTTGAAAGAAGGCGAAGTTTTCAGGCTAAAGGACTTATGCAATGTCAAACTGCTTAAGAAATACGAAAAAGAACTGCTCGGGGAGCTTGTTGAGGATGAAATGGTTCCGAAGAAAATACAGTGGGTTTCGGATGACTGGAAGCTGAAATGCACCGTAATCATACCTCACGACCTGCTTGATGAAAAAGGCATTTATGTTCCTACAAGCCTTGAAATTACAGAAGGATTCTGTGAAAAAACTGCCGGCAGTCTCAAGCCAGGGGACATAATACAGTTTGAAAGATTCGGATTCTGCAGGTTTGACAGGAAAGAGAAGGATGGCTTCCATTTCGTTCTAAGCTGTTGATTTCATGCTTTTTGTAAAAGTACCTTTGAAAAAGGCCGAGAAAGTCAGGCAGTATCTTGCAGAGAAAAATCTTTATGCTTCAGACTATAAGACGTTGAGAGATGAGGAAAACGTTTATTTTCCGGTGATTAGGAAAATCAAAGGCCATGATACTGTTGAGATGGAAGGGGAAAAATCCGAGAAAACAAAAAAACTTCGTGAATTATTGCTTGAGGTTCTTAATGAAGAAGAGCTTGAGAATCTTGTAACCTCTTATGACTTGATTGGCGATATTGCAATAATAGAAATTCCGGAAGAGCTTGAAAGCAGGGAAAAGCAGATAGGCAATGCTCTTCTCAAGACAAATAAAAGGCTGAAAGTAATTGCAAAAAAACTGGGCAGGGTTGATTCTGAATTCCGCGTCCGTCCTTTGAAAGTAATTGCAGGGGAAAACAGAACAGAGACTGTATATATAGAACATAGTTGCAGGATGAAGCTTGATGCGGCAAAAGTATATTTTTCCGTGCGCCTAAGCACTGAAAGAAAAAGAATAGCCGAACTGGTAAAACCACAAGAAAATATTCTTGCATTGTTTGCAGGAGTGGGACCGTTTCCTCTTGTAATTTCAAAAAAGCATCCTGATGCGAATATAGTTGCAATTGAGCTGAATCCAGAAGGAGTAAAATACATGAAAGAGAATATCAGGCTGAATAAAGCGAAAAACATCACTGCGGTTGAAGGCGATGCAAGGAAAATTGTACTTGAAAAATACAGGAATTTCGCAGACAGGATTCTGATGCCATTGCCAAGAAGCGCGGATGAATTTCTTGATGTTGCAATTGCAGGTGCAAGGAACGGCTGCACGGTCCATATCTATAATTTTGCTCCGATTGAAAATCCCTATGATGAAATTGAAAAGAAAATTTTAAATGAAGCGAAAAAAGCAGGTGTAAAAGCTGAAATAGTAAACAAGAAAACAGTGAGGCCTTACGCACCCAAGATAGTCCAGATCGTAATCGATTTCAGGATTATGAAATAATTCACCATCCCCCCAGGAGACTCAAGGCGGTTAATGCATCCTTTCTGGTTTCATCGTCAATATCCTCCCTGTTTGCAGTATATTCCAGAACTTCAAGTGCCCTTCTACTTCCGTACATGAACATGCTTGAAATCATGGTATCCATTACTTTCTGGTCAGAAGTGAACCGCAGAACCTCTATGAAAATATCAAGGAATTTCGGATGCCTTATCCCATCCATCTCTTTCAGCATGAATCTCTTGAACGACATCTCTTTCTCCCCAAGGTTCTTTTCCTCTTCAATAAGATAAAGCCTGACAGCATCCATCCCATCGGGATTTTTTGAGCTTATCAATGCTTCGAATGCCATCTGCTTTATTTCGTGCCTTTCATTTTCGAACAGCATCTTTGCTACTTCAGGGATTTTCGATTCATCTCCTTCCTGAAATTTCCTGACTATCAATGCCGACAACTTGAATTCTATCTTTTTTCTGAATTCCTCATACTCTTCATCATTCCCGACAATCATTTTGGCCATATTTAGGGCATCCCAGTCTTCAGAATCTATAAGGGCTTCTATGGCCTTTCTCTGAAGCACTTCATTTTCATCCACGAGGGCAAGCTCTATTACCATATAAATGCTTCCGTCGTTCCCTTCCCTGAATTTTTCCAGAAGCGCCCTTTTCGAATATTCCTGCAGTCTTTTCTCGGCTTCAGGATCTTCGATTTCAAAATCAGGAAAATCATCGTCAAGGGTCTCATCCCCGGCGAATCCCATCGCGTCATCTATTATTTCGGAAATATCCAGTTCCTCAATGCCCTTTTTTTCAACAAAATTCTGTTTTTCTCCCCTAAGTTTCCTGATGGCCTTTCCCGCTTCATTCCTTACTTCCTCCTCAGGGTCGGTTTTTGCAATCTCTTCAAGAACAGGTATGGAATCTTTATCATCTATTTCAGCAAGGCCTTTTACCGCCTCAACCCTTCTTTCTTTTTCCTTTCCGGTTTCGGCTATTTTCCTTATTTCGGTTTTTGCTCCGGTGCCTATTATTATCTCGAGCTGTCTTTTCGTCAATTCATAAGTAAATCTGCTGTATTTCTCATGAAGTGGTTTAGTGTCATTCGTATGATTCCTGTTATTGGTTTTTTGTTTTTCAGCTCCACTTCTAACCTGCTTAAAACTCATGTGATTATAGATGTATATAGAAGTTTATAAATCTTTTAGTCTATATCCCCCTCGTAAACTACGCTTCCGCCAAGCCCTATGGTTTCATAGTATTCGACATCAACCTCAAGAGTCTCATCAGGGATGTACTCAGGGAATTCCTCGCCTGTAGGAGCAACAGGTTCATTTTGATCCACTATGTCCCTTATCGGTGGATAGTCAATAATCCCTTCTTCCGTCTCCTCAGCCTGGTATGGTCCCACAGCATCAACTGGAACAAACCAGTCAACCATCAATTCTGCAAACCAGAATTTTATACCTTCCCAGAAACCTTGTCCTACGATATTAATCCTGTTTTGCTTGAATGCCTCTACAGGGTTAATGGCTCCTATCTCAAGTTGCATTAATGTTACGGAATCACTGAATATTATCACTGTAGGATCTTCAATGAAACCACCTTCAAGCTCGACTATTTCTCCACCCCGTGTTACCATATGGTATTTGTCTTTTCCCAAGACGTCAAAGTTCACTTTTTCATCAGAGAAAAGGTCTGCAAAGTAGGGAACGGTATGTATTCCGTTCTCGTATAAAGACCTCAGTTTGTCAGCATCTTCATTTCTTTCCGAATGTGCTCCAAACGGAATTTCAAATATCAATGTATCCGAATAAGGTATTTCTTCAACAACATTATAAGTTACGCAATCCCAGCATCCTGTCTGATAGTTATAATAGCAGCTTGCATCAGGCCCGCAGCCTGACTGGCATTCACTCTGGGTTAAATATTCTCCGTTCTCAGGGAAGCATATTTTACCGTAGCACTGGCAGCACCCCGGACAGCAGTATTCATCACTCGGGCATCCCTGCGGGGTTGCCATCGGGTCGCATTGTTCATTTTTATTCCTGTCAACCTGCCCGTTTCCGCAGCAGCATCTGTCAGGGCATGCGTTAATCCCACATATTTCACCCACTATCTCATCTATATGCGCCTGTGTCGGCTTTGCGTTCGGCCCGCTTGTCACATCCATCAGGCCGCCATCACCGTCTTCAAGGCCCATCATATGCCCTGCTTCGTGGGCAAAATCCTGGTAATGTTCTCCCTGCGGATTATTGGCGTCAACAGGCCTGCTCATTATGCTTGACCACCATCCTTTCTGGCTGTTTCCTCCGTTTCCTGTTGCAATTCCATACATGTATCCAATATAGAATTTCGCACCAGCCCAGTTTTCCTGGTTTCTTGGCGGATTATTATTGTAATCGGTAACGCTTATGCAGTGGTATCCTGCAGGCGGATTGTTCTTGCAGTCAGCAACTTTTTTTGTCTCAACCTTGAAGCTTACCGGACATTTGCAGTCTCCGAATACCTGGCCATTGCCGTTCCATACATTCTCTATCTCGTTCTTTGCATTCTGGATGTACTGGTCCTCATTAGGTACATTCTGGAAAGAAAACGCTATTTTCAATGTTATCGTTATCTTGCAGTCCTTTGCTTCACAAGTGGTTTCTGCAAATACTGTCGAAAAAAGAGAAAGCAGAACCAATCCGATAATAAAATACCGAGTATTCATAATTAGTGCAATTCAAAGAATGTTTTTATCTGTTTCTGTTATGGCTTGCACAGTCCAGTAAGTGCAATTCTCGCTACAGAGCGTATTCCTCCGTCACCATCATTTGTGAACTTTTTGACTATCTCTTTTATATCTGTTTTTACTTTTTCTTCCAAAGTTCCCATAACTCTTTTATCAGCCAGTATATCTGTAACATTAACGACAATGCTTACCTTGGTTTTTTTGTCTACATAATCCAGATCTGTCTTTGCAATATTTTCAATTTTCTGAATTGCTTTCTTTTTGGTGCTTTCGTTCTGGTTTATTGCCTCGATAAGGCTAAGTTCGAATCCGTTGAATGTAACAAAAGGATAAACATCTGCATTTTGCTGTTTTCCGGTTATTTCTTTCTTAAGTTCAAGTATGGTTTTTATTGCCTTTTTGGCGGCATCTCTGACATAAGGACTGTAATCATTTGAGGCTTCATTAAGCGCTGTAAGTGCCCCTGATACGTCTTCTCCGGTCAATGCCAGCTGTTCAAGCTTTTCCGCAGCATCAACTCTTTGCAGATAATCAGCATCATTAAGCTTCCCTGCAATACCCTTCACCAGAAGGTCTCCTGCGTTTGGGTAAAGCTGCCTGTTTTTAAGTGTACTTTGAGAAGTTGCATTTGTTCCTGAACCGGCACTCATCTTTCTTGCTCTTGCCACTTTGGAAGGGTCGATCTTAAAATTTATTTTAGAGTTAACCATATTATATAAAGTGTATAAAAGTGTTTATAAATGTATTGTTAAACAGGCTTACCGGCTTAAAAACCTGGATTTGGCTTCCATCCATTTCTGCTCTGCCTCTTCACTAACATAATCTGTATCGGCGAACCATTTTCCGCCCATCTTAATTGTTCTCACAACCCTTGCTTCCCCTCTCCAATTAGGATTCCTGAACCACCTTTCAGTACTGTTTCCTATACCCTCGACATAAAGGTTTCCTCTCTTTGTATAAAACTCCTTGCGATAGATGTCTTCGCTGCCCAAGTCCACAACAAATATTTTTCCATTGTGGTTGAAGGGTCCGGAAACCCTGCATCTTACTGCGCAGAAACCCTCCTTCTCCTCGGCTTTAACTTCTTTACCTTCTTTGTTTCTTATCGTATTCTGTATATCTGCAATCGTTTCTTTCTTATGCCTGTATGAATAGGTAAAAACAGAACCTATCAGAAGTGCGGCTCCAAGCGCCAATACCGGGGCAATTAGCCTGTTTTTCCAGTTTATCTTATGAGGTTCACGGCTGGCAAGCAGTATATTTCTCTCAAGTGTCATATTTCTGCCAGTACTAAAATGAAGCCTGGCATTACCACTGCGTGTTTGTAACATGAAAAATACTATTGTGTGAAAAGATTTAAAAATAAGACACCATTTCTGTCGATTTCTGATACACGCGTTTATAAATCTTTATACCCACATTATACTTCAACACACAATAATATATGGAGGTGAATGGTGTGAAGAAAAATAAAACAGGGTGGTGTCTCTTTTAGGTGGCGACCAAAGACGAGGACGACCAAGTGTAATTGATGAGGAAAAACTGAATCTAATTTTGGAGTTGTATTGGAGCAGAAATTTGGGAATCAGAGAAATTGCCAGCTGTGCCGGTGTTTCGGCAATGACAGCATGGCGCGTTGTGAATTCCTACGAACCAAGAGGTGTTGAACTATGAATGACCGAACAGACAGAAGTGCAGCTGCAGTAAAAGTTGCAACAAGGCGCAGCAAACCTCCGGAAACGACCCGGGAGCTGCAGTATAAGGTAATCAAAATAATACTTAATGAAGCGGCAACCGGCAAGATTGCAGGCCCTGAAAAGCACATGGGAACTGAAACGCAAAAAATCGACTGCGTCAATCTGCTTGATAAAATGCTGGAAGGAAGAAATGGCAGTGAGTCTGTAAAGATATTGACTGATATCCTTAGCAGCAGTGAATATTCAATGCCTATGCGCCAGGCAGCCAGGGATAAGATATGCTCGATAAACCAGGAAAACGACCCTGTCAGGGGTGCAGTGTGGTGATTATATGAATAGGACAAATAATGGAAAAATGACGGCAGGACAGGTAATAGCAGAAAAACTAAAAGGGAAAAACAGTCCTTCTGAGAGAATATCTGTTCTCCAGGAAATTGTAAAACAGCATAAAAATGGCGGAATGGATGCCAGAATGGATATCTATGTCCAGGCAACTTCCATGCTTGTTGATGAAAAAAGCAAAACAAAAAAGATATCGGACAGCAATCCTTTGTCAGAACCGGCAATAGGTCTTGTTTCAGGCAAGGCTATCCTGGGCTTGGGCGGATGTTAAATAAGAGCTAGGCATATGCCTGCTCTATCATCCTCTCTATATGCTCTATCTTGTATGCGGGCATCAGCCCCTCAAGAGAAATGTTTTCTCCGTTTTCAAGCTTTTCCAGGGCCCGGTTGATACCGCAGAGCCTTCTTTCAGCTTCCCTCTGGTATCCGTAGTTCTCAAGAATGACATCAAAGCTTGTTGCACTGTTTTTCTCTTTGATGCTTGCCTCTATCATCCCCTCGACATCCGTTTTTTCAATCAACAGGTGTTCTTTCAGAATCTCTTTTGCTTTCCTGCCGTTTCCGTTTGAACGGGTATTGCCACTCATTCCTTTACACGAGCCACTTTCGCTTATATCCGCAATCGCCTGCAGTATGGATTCCCTTCTTTTTCCTTCCTGCACGAGTTTAGCGTATTGCTTTTCCCTTTTTCCGCCGTCCTTCTCCCTTATTATTCCGGTCTGCAGTTCCCCCATCCTCGTTTCCACCATTCCCTTCTCCTTTACAAGCTCGTAAAGCCTGCATTTTTTCCTGTTGCAACCAGCATGCCTCGGAGGCACGCTTATTCTTATGTTTTGATTTATTCTTTCAAGTCTTTCCATCATAATCACCTTTTTTCTTTTATTCCTCTAAAAATACGGCTAGAGGCTGCCGATTCAGAATCCTGTATACTGTCATATGCGAAACTCCCAAAAGGTCGGCAATATCTCTAATGCTCTTTCTTTCATGAACATAGAGACTTACCGCCTCTTCGGCAATCTCACTACTATGTTTATTTCTTCCTTTGGTCCGACAATTAGATTTTGTAGCAGGCCTAACGCCAAAGGCAAACCACGGGCTGAGCTATTCGTATGTTCCTATGTTCCAGATTTTTTCTCATTTCATACACCTCCGTGGTTTTATTGATTATCTTTACATTTGTCGGGTGAAAATATATAAACGTTTGTAACATCTTTCTCTTTTTTCTTTTTTTCAAGCACAGGCAATGCATCCTTTCGGTCGAGAATAAAATATGCATTGTAATCCATATCAGGAGATATCAGTGAAACTGCAGTGTCGGCCAGAGGAGTATTCATTCTTTTAAGGATTCGGATAACACGCATGCTTAGTTCCACGTCCTTCCAGTCTCTTGAAAGAAGATAAAGCTTTGGAACAGCATTGTCCCCCCATCCTATGAGCCTTTTTTCATCTGCTCTTTTTCTGCTTTCAAAATAATTATCTATAAGATTATTGGTTATTGTCCTTCTCAACCTGTCCATATTCATGTGAACGTCCATCGTCTTTCTGAAAAAAACAGCTGCTTTTTCTTTTTTATCTTCTGCATCGGTTTTTTTTCTGGTTAACAGTATTTTCATGAGCATGTTATAATTAATGTATAAAATAGTTTATAAGCTTATGTTATTTGTGGTAGAGAGTAGATTTAAATATGTAATCTCTCATTTATATATGTCATGACTAAACTTTTGAGAGCAGGTCTTATCGATTATACGCCAACCAAATACGATAAACTCTATGATGCAAGGCTTGCCAAAGAAGTGATATCCGGAGCTCTTAAAGCATCAGCAGACGATGATATTGTTATATCCTGCAGGTACATAAGAGGTCTCGAGCAGGATGTCTCAAAAGAAGACAACGATATATTCGTAGTTATGGGGAGCATATTGTCACCTATCAAGCCTTCATACGAACTTGAAAGGGTAAAGGAACAGATTGGAAAAATCATATCTGAAAAGCCTGTTCTTGGAATATGCTTCGGGCATCACCTTATAGCCCAGCTTGCAGGAAACGAATCCAAACAGCTTAATGAACTGGTTATAGGACCAACAGATGTAAGACTGTATGGTGATGTTTCTGGTTTGGGCAAAGCAGGGGATACGGTAAAGCTTCCGATGAACCAGATTTACAAGATAACGAACACAAACCATTCCCTTAAGATTCTTGCAATAAGCAATTCAGGAATACAGATTGCTGATGCTACCGAGCATTTCGGGGGAAATCCTGTGATGGGATTCCAGTTTCACCCGGAATTCGCTGCAACCGACCTTGGATGGCGGGCATTCAGGAATATTTACCAGATTACTATTGAAAGAATATTGAGCGGGGCACATCCAGAGTTTGATATAGAACCTATTTTGAGAGTGCTTAATTCGAGAGTGCTGAACCGGCTTGGAAAAAGCACCAACCTGAAATATCTTCGGGGAGATGAAGTAACAGACGAACAGAAAAACCTTCTTATGAGCCCGTTTCATGATATAGTTTTTTCTGAAAAGCCAATGCTCGGAACAGCCGACAGTAGAAGAACACATGATGAACTGAAGCAGAAATCGCAGGCTGCAATAAGATTGTTTATCTCAAGGGCTCTCAAAGCCAGAGAAAAGCCGAAAATAAGACCTGTAAAAACCAAGAAAATCGTAAAAAAACCGGAACAGCTTAAGTTGTTTTAATAGCTGTCTTTGCATTCTTCAGAGCAAAAAACAATGGTTACTTTTCTGCCTTTTTCATCCAACAGGTATTTCGGAGGCTCTCCGTTGAAGTTTTTCCTGCATTTCGCGCAAATCATTCTTCCAGCCCCAGGAGCGCCTTTATTCTTTCAACATCAAAACCGACGATGATATTCCCATTGATATCAATGACCGGAATACCTGCCTGCCCGCTCTTCTTGTATGCTTCCTCCGCCAGTGCCTGGTCCTGGACATCCTTCCATTCGAACTCTACCTTCTTCTCTTCAAGAAACTGCTTTGCCTTCATGCACCATGGACACCATGGCGCCCCGTATACAATTACCTTTGCCATGTTTTCAACCCCTCATTACTATGATAATTCTCTGAATGATTGTCAGAAAAGACAGTATTATCCCGACAATCAAAGCATAAATAAAATAATTCATTGAAAAATATAAACCTAGTCCCATTCCCATAACAAGCAGGAGTATCCTCTCTGTTCTTTCGCATATTCCGCCTATCTTCCTTGCCTTTTCCTGGCTTATCACCCTGTTGTGGTCTGCGTAAGCTGTTACAAACGAAGGCATGCACGTTCCTAGGAAAACAAAGCCTGCAAGCCAGATTTTCGCATCTATGAATATTTCAGGCAATGGATAAAACATCAGAGAAAACAGGAATATCGCTTCAACAAACCTGTCAGTAATTCCATCGAGGAATCCTCCGAATTTGGTTACTTCACCACGGGCCCTTGCTACTGCTCCGTCAACAAGGTCAAGTGCCCCTGCCAGAAGAAAAAGAATCAGTCCGTAAACAAGTTCACCGCCGATAATCATGTATCCTGCTATGAGAGCAACAAGAACTGCGAGAATAGTCCACTGATTCGGGCTCACAGGAATAATAGAAAGGATTTTTCCGATTTTAATCTGGATATCTTTTGATTTTTCGTTTTGTTTAATCATCAGGTAAACTTACCCTGTTAAACTTATAAAGAGTTACTTTACATTGATTCCGAAGACGTCTTTTCCCGCTCTCCAGTCTCCGAAACAGGAGCAGCCATTCAATTCCCCAAGAGGTACTCTCTGCACATGTACTCTTCCATCATCAATAGTTATCTTGTATGCAGACCGCCATACTTCCCAATTCTCATTCCTTGCAGTGAAAAATACGCCTGTCTCCAGGTTTTCTCCCCCCGCATAAGGATTCAGAAGCTCGCCGTGCTTGGCAATCTGCTTTTCTATCGGGATAATAACCTGTGCCTGTTTTTCTGTTTTGTCGGTAAGTATTATTTCAGCAACAGCCTTTCCATCAGACGTCAAATCCTTCGCCATAAGAAAAACGCCGTATGCATCCTTATAATGCACGATTTTTGGAACTGCAAAGACATGTTTCGGGATGTCGCCGTCATGTTTTATCTTGAATTTACTGGAAAACCCCCCGTTCTTGAAAAGATAAACATGTTCAAGGTAATCAGCTGTTATTGCACTGATGAGTTTTCCGCCAGTATATCCTCTCGAACGCACTATGTTTGTAGCCTGTTTTTTCTTCAGAAGTTCTATGAATGATTCTTCACTTTTTCCTTTGAGTTCAAGTTCTTCTTCGGAAAAATTGGCAGGATAAGCAGGGGGTGTCAGTGCAAGCAAAGGAGCTACAGGGGCGCATGACGTCAGTGTAACCGCTCCCGCAAAAGCAGCTGCCCTGATAACATGCCCAAGCTTATTTCTGATTGTTTTTCTTTTTATTCCTCTCATGCCCTCACTTTAGGTTTCAATAAAACCTTTCAGTTTTCCAGAACGTAGTGGATGGCACATTTTTCTCAATGCTTGTGCTTCAATCTGCCTTATTCTCTCACGCGTAACGAAAAATATCTTTCCTACGTCTTCCAGAGTCAATTGGTCATCCAGCTCTATGCCGAAACGAAGCTTCAGTATTCTTTCTTCCTTGAAATTAAGTGTTTTTAGAATGATTTGGGCCTTTTCAAAAAGATCAATCTCTGAAAATTCCTCATACGGCGTAATTTTCATAAGCATTAATAGTTCCGGGTCTATATCCTTAAGTCTTATAGTATCTTTTCTTCCATCTCCATCCTTGTTTATGGTATAATCACGCGGCTCCGAATCAAAAACAGTACTTAATGGTATTGGATTAGTGGAGCAATCAAGCAGTTGGGCATACCTGGCGAGTTTATCAACTTTTGCCATGGGTAGTCCGGTTATCTTGGCATATCTTCTTTTTGTTGCGCCATATTTCCTCATATACATTTGGAATTGTGCTATCCCCTGTGAAACATGTTCAGGGAATCTCACCAGTCCCCTCTCCATTCTTATTGCTCTCGAGCACCTTCTGAGGTTCTGGAATAAATAAGTTGAAAATGCGCCTTTGTCCGGGTCCCAATATAATGCTGTTTTGAACATTTCGATACGTGCTATGGATTCAATATCCACATTTTTAGACCCGGGAATTTTATCCAACCTGTTATATCTTATCGCCTTCTTAAGCAGAGGCATGTTCGCCAGTGCTATTTCCCATGCTTCAGCCTTTGTTCTTATGGGAAGCCGGTCGCTTACAACCTCACCCATTACAGTGTCTTTTATATCAACCGGTTCCACGCCCAAAGCGCACAGAGTTTCGAATAATGTCGGTCTTTTAACAAGATTAGAGTTTTCATTAACAAGCTTTTGCAGCATAGTTTTGCATAATTTGACTTCTTCAGGGTAGTGGGAGTCAGGTTCAAGCAGCGGAACAGCCAAATTTGCGAGATATTTGTTTGCTCTCCTGAATCCTTTATCCTTTGCTTCTTTTATTGCATCCCTTACATTAACTGGCTTTTTAAGAATCACTTTATCTCCCATATATTACATAAATTAGCACATACATGTTTAAAATCATTACCTTCGTTCTGAATTCATGAAATTAGTGGAAAATAAGGTCGCGATTGTCACAGGAGGAGGAAGAGGAATTGGAAAGGCGATAGCGCTTGAGCTTGCAAAGAACGGTGCAGATATCGTAATTGCATCAAGAGATATGAAAGAGATGAAAATTGCTGCAAAGGAAATTGCTGCTCTTGGAAGAAAAGCACTAACGGTAAAAACAGATGTAACAAAACTTTCTGATATCAAAAATATGGTAAAGAAAACTTTAAAGGAATTCAAAAGAATAGACATCCTTGTCAATAATGCAGGCATTCTTTTTCACGGCCCTTTTGAGGAGATAAAACACAAGCAGATTGATGCAACAGTAAATGTCAATCTTCTCGGTCTTATGCACGTCACCAAAGAAGTTATTCCTTATTTGAAAAAGCAAAAGGAATCGCTTATAATCAATATCTCTTCGGTAGCAGGTAAGGAGGGTTATGCTGATCTGGCTGTTTATTCCGCCACAAAATTCGGAGTTATAGGGTTTACAGAGTCAATTGCCGGAGAGCTTGAAAATGAGGGTATAAGAGCATATGCAATCTGCCCGACAGCAACACAGACAAAGATGTGGGAGCAGATTTCAGACCAGAAAGCAGCCCATGTGCCGGAAGACGTTGCACTGGAGATAATCAACCTGATAAAAAACAGGAAGAAAATACACCCTGGAAGTGCTGTAAATGTAAGAAAGCACGTAAAATAGCTAAAATTACTCCTCTCTCAGGTTTTTTAGCTGTTGTTCCGTAACTTCCTCAGGGAAACCCTCATATCCGCATGCAGGGCATTTTATCTGTGTGCCTACATTTGGAGGCTCGGCATCCATTTCGTCGACACTTGGCTGTATGGGCAATGGATTCTTGCAGTTCGGGCATATCAAAATTGTTGCATTTGTCATGGTTTTTTCCTATTAAGTAAGGTTTATAAATATAACCTAGATTACGTCGTATAAACATAAAGCAAGATTTATAAACTTTAATTTCCATAAGACTCTGCAGCCGGTGAGGTAAGCTGGCGGTGTGTTTTGAGATAATATCAATGGCTATCCGTTTGTTCTTTGAACTTCGGTTCTCAGAATCGGCTGCTGCTTTTTTTCTTCCCTCTTTTTCTTTTATTGTTATTCTTATCTCAGACAGGGGTGTAAGTAACTATTGCCGAAATGATACTGTGAAATGCATAGATTTAAATACTGGAAGCGCCCTAATATCAATCAACGCCCATGTCGGCTATTAAGTTGGTTTATGTGGGTAGTAAAAAATAGGTGAATATAGAATGGATGAAGATGAAGGCCATGATAGGTCTGACAGGAAGATGTACGATGCAGTTTGTGCAAAGTGCGGACAGCCTTGCCAGGTACCTTTTCAGCCTGCAGAAGGAAGACCGGTCTATTGTAGAAACTGCTACAGACCGAGAAGACCAAGATACTAAAAATAGGTTAATCTAGTTTTAGGAAAATGAGGTTTGATTAATATCTTTTGATTTTTGTTTATTTGTAATAAAAACGGCCGGCCGTTTAATGCCGGAGGTGTGGTGGTCGGGATGTTTGATGGAAACAAGAATTGCACCCTGTGCAAGAAGGAAGTAGAAGGAAAGGACAGATTTTTCGGCATGAGCCTGAGCGGAAGAACATATACTTTCTGCAAGAAATGTTTTGAGGAAAGAAGAGAAGAAATGCAGAATATTCTCCATGACTAAAATAAAAAAAGAAAAAAAATTATTCTGTTCCAACTAGAAAACTCCACCAGGGACCGTGTTCCTCTTCAAGAACTCCAGTCTGTGCGTGTACTCTTGCCTGTATAGGTAATTCTACATCAAACAGACCAAATAATTTACCTGCTTTGGTTCCATTTAATTCGTAATATGGTGTTTTATTTTCCACGTGCAGCTGTATTCTTTCCAGGTTCTTCAATCTTGTTCTGTTCTTTAATTGAGCAGGCATAACAGTAACCTCTGTTTCATTATCGCCTGCAAACATCTCCTGGTTTGTCAGCCTTAAGGTCTCTCTTGTCATTACCTTTATGCCGTTCTCTTCGATTTCTACACCATCATCTTCGCTGGAATTGAATGCCAGAACATGCTCTCTTTCCTGTATCATTAATCTTACTCTCAATGTGGCATTTAGAGGAATAGTTTCATTGCCTGCATAAATCTCCCTGTTCTGGGCAACTATCCTTACCATCTGGCCTTGTGGAACATCTAAAGTGCCTCCCTTCCTCTCCTGGATTATGGCATGTACCTGAGCGGCTATTCCCTCTTCCATATGCTCCTGTTCACGCTCTCTCTCCTGCTCTCCAGGTTTATCATCACTGTTTCCCGCCTCATTTCCATATAATGCGGGTTCTGGCTCTTGTGTTTCATTTTCGTTGTTGTTTCCCAGTTCCATTCCTTCGCCGTCTTCGTTTTCAAAGCCGACTGCTCCTCCTTCGGATACGGCTCCTACGTTGGCTGCTATTGCCATTCCTGCAAGCAGCAACAATCCAAACATTATCATTCTTTTCATAACAATACCTCGTAAGTATAATCTCCTTGCTGTTTTTAAAATCTATTACTCCTCTTCATGAAGTTCTATTGGCAGTCCTACAAAGCCGCATTTGGCACATCTTACTTTATTGTCCAGGAATTCGAATCCCTTTCCGATTAAGTCTCCAACTTCAATCGGTTCCAGGCATTTCGAGCATACGACTATCTTTTTTTCCATGGGGTTATTGTAAATGGAAAGATATATAAACCATAATTTACATATTTATATATATGAAAACACAGACTAAAATGGCTACTAGATTCAGGGACGTACCGGTCCGCAAGATTAAACTGAAAAAGTCTGATAAAGTTGTATTTTTCGCTCCACATTCAACTGAGCACAAACCAGTTCTATCTCTTATAAAAACACTATCTGAAGAACTTGGGAAAAAGGGAATAGAAACAAAAGGAGAAGAATTGGATGACATGAGAAGACGTATTCTACTGAGTGCAACAAAGCTTTCAGCTATAGAAGCAACCGACAGAGATTCAGATGTAATCGAAATCTTATTCAAATTAGAGGATGCTTTGCTCAGGTTACATAAGCTTGACAGTATTCTCCTTCTTAATCCGGAAGCTACGGTTCTTGAAGTTCATGCTTTAGACAGAGATTACAAAGAGGACGATAAATTCTCTATTGTGGATTATTTCTATAGATTAAGAGATACCAGAGTGCTTGCAATAAGGGATTTATACAGCGAATACAGCGAACCGATAAAACAAGGGATGGAATTAATAGAAAACAAATCCATGAAAACAAAGATTAAAGATATAGTCAGGAAAACTCTTGGGACTAATTCCCACCAGGACCTTGCAAAATGTTTCAGAGGAATTGACATGGCATCTGACAGATATCCCATGCTGCTGGAAATACTTTCGGAGAACATAGAAAGAGTTGCAATGATAGAGATACCAGCACCCAGTGATTATCTTATGAGAATATTTTATATTGAAGCTTTTGACAACCTGGTCAGGGACCTTAAAGGGACAAGACAGTTCACACATTTCGAAGATTCTTATGGTCTAAAGGAATCACTGGAGTCCAAGTCTCCGCCATCAGAAGCAGACATCCGGGGACTTCTGAAATTGCTTGTCCGAGAGAAGAGGTAAAATCTATTTAGAATTTCCAAAACTCTTTTAGAATAGATAAAAGAATATAAGAATTTGCAGTGAAATGAAATCATGAATATTAACTGGAAGGATTTTGGATTGATGTATCCGATTGCGTTGACACTAATGTTTGCTTTAGGTGTGTTGACAAGCATAATAGCACCACTTATAATACCTCCATCATTTGAATCAATATTTCAATTCATTTTACTCAGTATTGTTCTATTCAGCTATGGATTTGTTTTTGTATTTTATTTTTGGAGAAACAAATCAGAATTAAAAGAAGCAGCATTTGTTTCTTTTATTTTCGGTTTTAGTTTTTCTATTTTATTATTTCTAACTCTATCCATCATAGAATATATATCTTACATAATTGCACAATCAGAAATGCCTGTTCTTGAATTTCCTGATTTATTTGAGCCAATACGTGCTTTTGTAATTAATGCAATCATCACCCTGATTTACGGATCAATTATCTGGTTTGCACTAAACAAGCTAAAGTGGAAAAAATCTTAGAATTTCCAAAAGATTATTGGAATATGAAATCAACAAATACCAATACAGTAAACCAAGCATCCCTCCCATTTCCAATTTTTCAGTAATATATCATTATAGTAAACCAAGTATTTGGAACCGCAAGCAGTTTTTGCAGCTGTGGTTTACCATTACAATATGATTTGGAAAAAGCTGAACGCACAATCCCGCTTGCGCGGGCAAAGCAGGGGAAAAGATTGGAAAACAGCATGGAAGCATGAATTTTATTATTGTATCAGTAAACCAGGAGTTTGGGAGTAGCCGGAAAACTGGGTTTTGGTTTACTGTTTCAGTAACTACAATATATTACTATATTATATGGTGGTATTTGCTGTCATTTCTTTTTACGTTTTTTCCGCGCGGAATACGGCTTCCGATTTGAAACTGGGCAAAAGATTGAAGAATAGGAATTTTATCGAGGTAAATTATTTCCTGCAAAGCAAAAACAGGTGCCGGTCATTGGAATCTTTGGGATTTGCCCAGTCTTTTTTCCAAATTATTTCAAATCCTGCTTTTTTCAAAAGTTCAACATTTGTTTTTTGGTCGTACTGGCTCCAGAACATTTTCGT
>Ga0180438_10005493_pt1 | contig 17573 bp, 9 predicted proteins | sample SS_ome_12_FD_132455 | JGI IMG/M metagenome (GOLD analysis project Ga0180438, IMG submission 132455) | Hypersaline lake sediment archaeal communities from the Salton Sea, California, USA - SS_3_D_2 metaG | ecosystem: Environmental > Aquatic > Non-marine Saline and Alkaline > Hypersaline >...
GCTTCAGCGGCATCGGCTGCCAGCAGGAGATCGCCGGGTCGCGGTAGATCGGCTGGACCGCGCCCGTCTCGTCGAGCAGGTACAGCCCGTAGCCCTTCGGGTCGGTCCAGATCGCCCCGGCGGGCTTGTGGGCGACGAGGAAGTACCTCTCGCTGAGCGGGTACGGGTCCTTGAACAGCGGCCCGCGCCCGCGCCCGTCTCGCCGCCACGGCCCGCCGGCCGAGCGGAAGGAGAAGCCCCCCTCGGCCTGGATGTCCGTCTGGGGCGTCATGTAGGTCATCGGCTCGCGGGTGCGGATGTTGCGGTCCATGTTCAGCCGGATCACCGTGCCGATGCCGTTCTGCGGGCAGTGCGGCGTGCCGAGCACGACGTATTGGTTCGGCGCGTCGGGGATGGGCCGGCCGTAGATGAACGTCGGGGGCAGCGAGATGTCCGCGGCGTAGATCTCGCTGGACATGCTCCCGTCCGGCCGGACCGCCCAGAGGCACTTGAGGCTGACGGCCCCCTTGTCCAGGTACTCCCACCGCGTGTAGAGGATCCGCCCGTCGGGCAGCATGACGGGGGAGGCCTCGCTGACCGAGCTGTTGGTCAGCTTCTTCATGTTCTTCCCGTCGGCGTCCATGCGGTAGAGGACGGTGGTGGTGAAGTCGTCCGGCGCGTCGCAGAGGATGCCGTACTGGCAGCGCGTGGAGATGAAGCAGATGCCCCCGTCCGGCAGGTAGCACGGGTGCATGTCGTCCGTGCCGTGGTGGTAGTGGGGCCTGGCGCGGTACAGCTCGACCAGCCGGCTCTCGTCGGCCTGCGGGAACGTCAGCTGCCTCAGCCCGCTGCCGTCGACGTTGACCTCGTAGATCCGGTAGCCCTCCTGCCAGGCCTTCTTCCAGGCGAAGACGATCCGCCTGGCGTCGAAGGAGACGTCGAACCGCTCGAAGACGCCGCCTTTCAGCGAGCCGGCGAGTTCGCGGACCGAGCCGTCTTTCAGATTCAGCACGCAGAGGTTGCCCCCCGGCATCCACTTGCTGTTGATGAACTCGGTGTAGTAGTGGTTCGCGCTGTAGGTGTGGCGCTTGACGAAGACCACCTCGTCGAAGTCGATCAGCGGGTTGCGGTTGACCGTCACGTCGCGGCGGAGCTGCTCGACGGCCTTTGCCCACGTCTGAAGGGGCGCCCCGTCCGGCGGGCCGGTTTTCCACTTGGCGGCCGTTGCCTCCAGCGCGTCGAGCCTGGCGAGCATGTTCCGGCCGGCGGGGCCGTCGCCGTACAGGTCGTTGATCGTGCCTCGCAGGTCTCCCAGCCGGTACTCCGACAGCCGCTCCAGCAGTTGGGCGCGTCGGCGGGCGGCGAGATAGATCGCCCGCACCTTGTTCAGGTCCGCCGGGCCGCGGACGCCGGCCGGCAGCCGCCGCGCCGTCTTGTCCACCGACGCATACCTGGCGGCGGCCTCGACGTATCGCCGGGCGGCCTCCGCGTACCGCACCGTCTGCCAGTCGTGGCCCCAGATGCCGTCTGCCCGCTCCCACGCCATCTGCCGCCGGCTCGTCGCGTCGGTGAACCGCCCGGTCAGCTTCGACCACAGCCGCCCCTCCGCCGACTCGCCCACGCCGCTCGCGATCGCCAGGTGGCTGCTGCCGTCGAGGCTCAGCGCCTGGCCCACCTTGCCGTCGACGAACCTGACCTTCCCGACCGCGACGGCGTGGTTCAGGCAGCCGGACGCATCCCGCCCGTCGCCGTCGAGGCGCCAGCAGGCCAGCAGCCCGCCGCCCGTGGTTCGCTGCGGTTTCTCGTAGTGCTCACGGATCTGCCCGGCGGACAAGGCGCGGCCGTAGACGCGCACGTCGTCCAACTCGCCGACGAGGGGGCTGTTGGCGGGGAACGACGTGGACGTGTTGCCGAGCTTCAGCACGCTGCCCTTGGGGTCCGCCCGGCGTTCGAGCCCGCCGGTGGCGTCGAGCTTGCCGTCGACGTAGATCCTCAGCGGCCCGCCGCCCGTGAGGGCCACGTGATGCCACTTCCCGTCGGCCACCCTCGTCCTGCCGGTGACGCACCCGACCCAGCCGACGTCGTAGCAGACGCGCCCGGCGCGGATGAAGAGGCTCTTCCCGCCGTTGACCCAGGGCCCGTCCGGCAGCGTCTTGGCGGCGATCGTGCCGTCGCGCTTCGTCCGCACACGGGCGATGACGGTGAACTGCCCCGTGCCGAAGTCCGGCAGCGGGACGGCCTTCTTCAGCTCCGCCAACCCCGGCCGGGCCTGCTCCTTCAGCTTGACCAGGGCGTCGAACCACGTCTCGGCGGCGCACGCCTGCGCGGCGCACGCGGCAAGAACCAGCAGCGCGATCCTCTTCATCGTCGCCAACTCCCTCATTCGGTCACAGCGGATGCCGTAGTGTACCACCGACGGGCCCGGACGCGAAGGCGAAGCTGCCAAGCGTGGACCGGCCGGGAGAGCCTTTGGGCTGGCGGGGAGAGGATCGGCTCGGATAGGATGCTCCCCTGCCGCGATGGGCGGCGGGCTGCTCGACATCCTCCGGGACCGCTGAGAATGAAGATCACGAAGCTCGAGACGTTCTTCGTCCGCCCGCGATGGGTCTTCCTCAAGATGCACACCGACGAGGGGCTTACCGGCTGGGGCGAGCCGGCCGTCGAGGGCTGGTCGCGGACGGTGGCGGCCGCCGTGGCGGAGATGGGCCGATACCTGGTCGGCGAGGACCCGCGCCGCATCGAGCATCACTGGCAGGTGCTGCACCGCGGGGGGTTCTATCGCGGCGGGCCGGTGCTGACCAGCGCGATCAGCGGCATCGAGCAGGCGATGTGGGACATCACGGGCAAGGCGCTCGGCGCGCCGGTGCACGAGCTGCTCGGCGGGCGGGTGCGCGACCGGATCCGGCTGTACGCCCACGCCGGGGGCAAGACGGTCGAGGCCTGCGCCTCCAAGGCGGCCGAGAAGCTCGAGGCGGGCTTCACGGCGTTCAAGACCTGCCCCTTCAAGGCCGTCCGGTTCGCCGAGGACCGCCGATTCGTCGACGAGGTCGTCGCGCGCGTCGCGGCGCTGCGCGATGCGGTCGGGCCCGAGGCGGCCATCGGGCTCGACTTCCACGGCCGCCCCTCCGTGCCGACGGCCATCCGCCTCTGTCACGCGCTCGAGCCGATGGACCTCATGTTCGTCGAGGAGCCCTGCCGCCCGGAGGACATCGACGCCCTCGCCGCCGTCGCGCGGGCCACGAGCATCCCGATCGCCGCCGGCGAGAGGCTCTACACGCGATGGGGCTTCCGCGAGGTCCTCGAGAAGCGGGCCGCCTCCGTGATCCAGCCGGACGTCTCCCACGCCGGCGGGATCCTCGAGGTCCGCAAGATCGCGGCGATGGGCGAGGTCTACGCCGCGGTCCTCGCCCCGCACTGCCCCCTGGGCCCGATCTCGCTGGCCGCGTGCCTCCAGGTCGACGCCGCCACGCCGAACTTCCTCTGCCAGGAGCACGTCAGCCTCGGCGAGGGCTGTCTGAAGCGGCCGCTCGTGCTGCGGGACGGGTGCGTGACCGTGCCGGACGGGCCCGGCCTCGGCGTCGAGGTCGATGAGGACGCGATGGCCGACAGGCTCTACGACGGCGGATGGCAGACGCCGCGACTGTGGTACGACGACGGCGGGCTGGCGGACTGGTGACGGCCCGGGAGCGAAGCGGATGAGCGCCGTGCTGGAGACGATCCTCGAGACGGGCATCGTGGCCATCGTGCGGTCCGACAGCGCGTCGGGGCTGATCGAGACGGTCCGCGCCCTGTCGGCCGGCGGGGTCAGGGCCGTCGAGGTGACGATGACCACGCCGAGGGCGCTGGAGGCGATCGCCGCCGCGGCCGGCGAGGCCGACGGACGGTACATCATCGGCGCGGGCAGCGTGCTGGACGCCGCGGCGGCCGACGCGGCGATCGACGCGGGGGCGGAGTTCCTCGTCGCGCCGAACGTCTGCGTCGAGGCGATCGAGCTGGCCAAGGCGCGCGGCAAGGTGATCTGCCCCGGCGCGCTGACGCCGACGGAGATCGCCGCCGCCTGGAAGGCCCGCGCCGACGCGGTGAAGGTCTTTCCCGCCTCGCACTTCGGGGCGGCCTACCTCGAGGCGATCCTCGCGCCGATGCCCCACCTGCGCCTGATGCCCGTCGGGGGCGTCAACCTCGAAAACGCCGCCGCCTTCATCCGTGCCGGCGCCTGCGCGCTCGGCGTCGGCGGATCGCTCGTCAACACCCAGACCATCGCCCGAGGCGACTGGCCGGCGATCAGCGACGCGGCTGCACGGTACGTCCAGACCGTCGCCGCGGCGCGGGCAGAGGGATAGCCGACTGAGGCAGGTGGCTCTTCCGCAGAATGTGTGGGTCGCTCCTGGCGAGATGCACCCGCCGCGCCGTGTTGGGCCTCTACCCACAGATTCCGGGGAGCAGCCAAACAAGTAGGGTGTGCAGCTCTGCTGCACACGGGGCGCACGTGAGCGCTTTCGCGGTGTGCGGCGCTGCAACGCCGCATTCGAAGACACGGCCGCAGACTCCGCGGCTGCGGCACCCGTCCTCAGCGGTGTCGGCCTATTCGTCGAACCATTCGTCGTCGGGATCGAACGCGGGGACGGGCACGATGATCGCCGTCAGGTCGCCGACGGCGCGGTGGCGGCAGAGGGGCTTGATCAGCACGGCGCTGCCCGGGCGGACGGGGAAGCTCCCCCCGTCCAGCTCGACGCGGCCGCTGCCCTCGAGGATGTAGTAGACCTCCGTGAGCCTCTTGTGGTAGTGCACCCTCGAGTCGCCGGCGATCCGGGTGCGGTGGCAGCTCAGCACGCCGTCAGCCTCGGCCAGAAACGCCCGCCGCGCCTCCCCGCACGGACACGGCGTCGGCTCGACGTCGTCGAAATGCGTGACCGCGTAACGCCTGTCCATCGCTCGCCTCTCCTCTGTCCCTCTGCGTCTCTGTCTCGCAGAATCCGTCGCCGCCGGCGCGCGCCGCCTCAGGAGCCGCCGGCCCGTGTGGCCTCCCGAATCGCCGCCCGCGCCAGCAGCCGCGTCGAGTCCAGCGTCGGCAGCGGAGAGACGGCCTCGTCGATCAGCAGCGGGATCTCCGTGCAGCCGAGCACGACCGCCTCGGCGCGGCGGGACTTCATCTGCTCGATCACCTCGCAGAACCAGCCGCGCGATTCGTTGGTCATCACGCCGTAGACAAGCTGTCCGAAGATGATCTCGTCGATCCGCTCCCGCTGCGGCCCGTCGGGAATGATCCGCTCGATGCCCTCGGCGGCGAGCGCGTCGGGATAGACCGGCCCGGTCATCAGGTACTTCGTTCCGAGCACGCCGACGGTGCGGTATCCGCGGTCCTTGGCGGCCCGCGCCACCTCCCGCGCGATGTGAAGCCACCGGATCGGCGAGCGCGGCTCGACGAGTTCGAAGGCCTGGTGGATCGTGTTGTCGGGGCAGACGGCCAGCTCGGCCCCGGCGGCGGCGACGATCCGCGTCGAGTCGAGCATCAGCTCCGCGACGGCCGACCAGTCGCCGGCGCGGATGCCGACCAAGTAGTCGGCCAGCGGGTGCGTGTGCATCGTGATCTGCGGGTGGTTGTGCTCGCCCATGACAGGGGCGGCCTCCGCGCAGATGGTGCGATAGCACAGCGCGGCGCCCTCGGCGCTACAGGCGACGATGCCGACGTGTCCGGCCATGTCTCCATGATGCCCGCTATCGCCCGGAGATTCACGCGAAACCGCCTAAGAAACCGCCGGCCCGTTCGTCTGATGCAGTGAAGGCGGCACGTCGGGTGGCGGGCGAAAGAGATGCCCAAACGCGCGAGGAAGGCTCCGCGCGCCCGCCCGGACCCGAGCCGGCCGGAAGGAGATCTGACATGACGACTCGACGCAAGGCACTGACGGTACTGACGGGCGTGACGGTCCTGGCGGCGGTGGCCGTGGCGGTCGGGTGGCGCGCGATGCGGAAGGACACGCCGGGCCCCGCGCTCGACCTGCCGACCCCCCCGGACGCGCGACCGGCCGACAGCCGGGAGGCCGTCGCACATGTCCCCGCGGGCGGGCCGAATCGGCCGGTCCTCCTCGCCGTCACGCCCTCCGGCGAACCCGCCATCCGGCTGGAATTGCCCAGGCCGCGCTTTACCGACACGCCGAAGAACTTGCCGCCCCACGTCCGGCTCCACAAGACGCTCTCGGGCCCCCTGCGCCGCAAGCCCTTCGTCGTGCCGGCGCGGCTGGCGAACGTCGCGCGCGGCCGGCCCGTGACCAGCAGCGACGCCGCCCCGGTTATCGGCACGCTCGACCTGATCACCGACGGCGACAGGGAGGCCACCGAGGATGCGTACGTCGAGCTGGGGCCGGGCGTCCAGTACGTGCAGATCGACCTCGGCCGGCCGCACGTGATCCACGCCGTGGCGATCTGGCACGAGCACAAGCAGCCGATCGTCTATCACGACGTGGTCGTTCAGGCGTCCGGCGACAAGGACTTCATCGACGGCGTGTCCGATCTCTACAGCAACGACCACGACAACTCGGCGGGGCTGGGCATCGGCCGGCAGTGGGAGTACGTCGAGACCAACGGCGGGCTGGTCGTGCCCGCCCAAGGCGTCACCGGGCGCTATGTGAGGCTCTACGGCAACGGCTCGACGGCCGACGACCTGAACCGCTACACCGAAGTCGCCGTCTACGGCACGCCCGCCGAATAGGCCCCACCTGCGCCGGGCTGACGGCGGGCGGGCGAAGAGGAACTCCCCGATGAGAGCGGCATTTCGTGTACAATGGGCCCCAACAGTCTGCTCTTGCGGGAGAATCTGCGATGAGGACGGAGTCGTATCTGCCCCGGCCGTGTCGGGCACTGACGTTCATCGCGTTTGCGTCGGCGTGCCTTGCGGCTTGGGGCATGGCGGCCCCGGCGGGCGGGGCCGAGAAGCCGGAACCGGCCGGGTCGTTCGAGATTCCCGCCTGGACCTTCGATCGCGGCAACGCCAAGGTCTACGCGAACCCACACGTGTATGCCGACTACCGAGACACCTATCCCGAACTCGTCGCGGGTGACGGGGGCCGGACGCCCTGGGCGGTCGAATACGACGTCGACTTCCCGGTCGACGCGACCTACACGCTTCACGTTCGTTACGTGTCCGCCGAGCCGCGGCCGCTGAAGCTCTGGCTCGACGGGCGGATGATGGCCGCGTGCTGCAAGGGCGTGACCCGCGCGGCGCGGCCGCATCCGTATAGCACGACCACGCGCAATCCGTACTACGAGCCCGCCGAGAGCACGTGGAACCGCTACGGCGCCCGGTGGGAGAAGGCCGGCGGGCTGTCGATCACGAGGGGCAAGCACACGCTGAAGCTCACGCGCGGCGGCCCGGGCCCCGGTGTGATCGCGCTGCGGTTGGACTCGCCGGTCGCGTTCCCCAAGGGCTGGAAGCCGGCTGAAATCCGGGCGAACGTCGCCAGGCTCCCGGCCGTCTACCGCAGGGCCTTCCTGCCGCCGGGCAGCGTGAACGTCGCGACGTTGCGGCTGGCCCTCGAGGACATGCTCGCGGAGTTCGGCCGGCGGTATCCCTCGGGGCGGCAGCAGTTGGAGCAACTGGACTCGCTGGAGAGGCCACAGGCGGCGGGTCGCGGCGGGACGCGGGAGCAGAGGCAGGAGATCTCCGACGCGCTGCGGTCGCTTCAGCGCCGGGCCCTGCTGGGGCATCCGCTGCTGGACTTCGAGAAGCTGCTGTTCGTCAAGCGGATGACGTATTCGTCCAGCCACATCTACAGCGACCATTGGGACGGCAGCAGGACGATGGGGGGCAACCTGTGCATTCTCTGCCCGGTCGCTCCGGACGGGCGGGTCACCGAACTTGCCCCGCAGCTTGCCGGCGGGCTGTTCGGCAGCTTCGACCTGTCCTTCGACGCGAAGAAGGTGGTCTTCGCCTACAAGAAGGCGAAGGACCGGGGCTACCGCATCTACGAGATCGGCATTGACGGGGCGGGGCTGCGGCAGTTGACGTTCGACACGCCGGAGGAGTCGCGGCTCACCGCACGCTACCGGGAGCACTACCGCTTCGAGGACTGCGACCCGGTCTACCTGCCCGGCGGCCGGATCATGTTCACGTCCACTCGGTCGCGGCGGAGGGTCTTCTGCTTCCCCTCCACGGTCTCGTCGCTGTACGTGATGGACGCCGACGGGGGGAACGTCCGCTGTCTCTCGGAGGGGCCGGTCAACGAGATCGCCCCCAGCGTGATGGACGACGGGCAGGTGATCTACACGCGATGGGAGTATGTCGACAAGGGCTTCGGCAACGTGCAGAGCCTCTGGTCGGTGTATCCCGACGGCAGCCATTCGGCCCACGTGTACAAGAACGACCTGATCCTGCCGGCCGGGCTGATCGACGCGCGCAGCATACCCGGAAGCAGCCGGATCGTGGCGATCGGCGCGCCGCACTGCGGGCTGTCGGTCGGCCCGGTGATCCTGGTCGATAACAGCATCAACCGGCGCACCGCGGCGGGGATGACCAACCTCACGCCGGAGCTCGGCTATCCGGGCATGAGCCCGCACCCGAGCGGAAAGACGTTCGGCTACTTCAAGGAGCCTTACCCGCTGTCGGAGAAGTGCTTCCTCGTCTCCCACAACCCCGGCCCGAAAGACCGCGAGCCGACGGGCTACGGGATCTACGTGTTGGACGCGTGGGGCAATCGGGCCGAACTCTACCGGGACGCGGAGATATCCTGCTTCCAGCCGACGCCGCTGAGGCCCCGCCGCACGCCGCCGAGGATCCCCTCGTTCGCCCCGCCGAGCCGGACCGGACGGAAGGCCCCGGGCACGCTGTTCATGCAGGACGTCTACCAGGGGATGACGGGAATCCGGCGCGGAAGGGTCAAGTACCTGCGGGTGATGGAGGCGATCGGCACGTCCTGGGACGACGGGTGGCGGTCGGGCAGGCAGGGCGACGGCGCGGGGCTTCAGGCGTCGGCGGTCAGTCTCAAGTGCGACGTCAACATCAAGAAGATCCACGGGATCGCGACGGTCCACGAAGACGGGTCCGCCCACTTCACCGTGCCGGCCGAGAAGAACCTCTTCTTCCAGGCGCTGGACGAGGACTACATGGAGCTTCAGCGCATGAGGACGTTCGTGAACCTCATGCCGGGCGAGAGCAGGTCCTGCATCGGGTGTCACGAGTACCGCACGTTGGCGCCGCCGCTGAAACCCGCCCGCCCGATGGCCTTGAGCGGCCCGGCCGAAGCGCTCCGCCCTCAGCCCGGCGAGAGCGGCCCTCGCACCGTCCACTACGCCCTGGACATCCGTCCGATCCTGGACAGGCATTGCGTCGGCTGCCACGGCGCCAAGGAGCCCCGCGGCGAACTCGACCTGTCCGGCGAGTTGACCAAGCTGTACGACCGCTCCTACGAGAACCTCATCGAGAAGGGGCTGGTCAGCCACCTCAACGACGGGTACGGCGCGGCCAACGTCGCACCCGAGCCGCCGCTGACGTTCGGGTCGCATCGCAGCCGGCTCGTCGAGCGGATCCGCCAGGCCCCCTGCAAGGCCCGCCTCACGCGAGAGGAGTTCATCAAGATCGTCACCTGGATCGACTCCAACGCCTCCTACTACGGCACCCACAGGGGCAAGAAGAACATCAAGTGGAAAGGCGACCCGGACTTCCGGCCGCTGCCGGCGGCCGAGGATCAGCAAGGAGAAACCAGGGATGACCAGGAGCACGATCAGGCGCCCGGGTGACCCGTTCGTGACCTCGATGGCGGCGCTGGGCGTGGCGGCCTTGGCGACGATCGCTGCCCCGGCGGCGCGTGCCATCGAGGGGCAGCCGCGCGGTGGGGGGCCGGTGACGGCCGCGGGGCATCCGGCCGAGGGGACGATCGAGCCGTTTCTGTCCGAGCCCAGCCTCGAGATGCAGCAGGTCCACAAGGGCGGGAGATTCCCGAACGTCGTGGTCGCCGTCGACGGGACGGTCCTGGCCGTCTGGGCAGGCGTCAAGGTCCGTCGAAGCGAAGACGGCGGACGGACCTGGGGGCCGGAGATCACCATCGGAAAGGGATTCATGGCCGGCGGGGCAACGGTGAACGAGACCAACGGAGAGGTCCTGGCCTTTGTCGAGAAGCACCACCCGCCGGCCCCGCTGACCGTCTACCGCAGCAGGGACCATGGCAAGAGCTGGTCCCCAATGGAGGTCGTGATCCGGCCGGATACCAACGGCAACGTGCCTTCCCTGCACATGAACGAAGCGGGCATCACCTTGCGGCACGGCAGGCATGCCGGGCGGATCATCCGCGCGGCCCGCCACTACGCGGGTCGAAACCACCGCAGCAACTGGCCGAAACATTACACCACGGCCATATACAGTGACGACGGCGGGAAGACCTGGGATACCAGCAAGCCCTTTGCGGAAATGGGAACCGGCGAGGCGGCGATCGCCGAGCTGTCTGACGGCCGACTCTACTACAATTCCCGCGCGCATTGGAACAAGGACAAGCCGCCCCTGCGACGCCGCTGCGCCCGCAGCGCCGACGGCGGGAAGACCTGGACAGGCTGGCAGATCGTCAAGGCCCTGCCCGACGGCCCTCAGAACACCAACTACGGCTGCATGGGCGGACTGACGCGCCTGCCGATCGAGGGCAAGGACATCCTGCTCTACAGCAACTGCGACAGCCCCGGCGGGCGAAAGGGCGGGACGGTCTGGGTCAGTTTCGACGGCGGAAAGACCTGGCCGCTGAAGCGGCTGGTCTACAAAGGCAGCTTCGCCTATTCCTCCCTCGGCGCCGGTCGGCCCGGAACCAGGAGCGAAGGCTGGATCTACCTCAACTTCGAAGGCGGCCCCAAGGGCGGCTCCACCGTCGCCCGCCTCAACCTGAGCTGGCTGCTGAAAGGCGAGAAGACAGGCGACGGCGACCTGCCCGACTGGCTGCCCCGCTCCAAGACCTGACCCCGCTTTTGGCCCCGTTGTTACGAACGTCATGAGAGTGTGAGCATGCCGCGAAAGAAGGGCGATTCCCTGCTGCTCGTGGGCCTGGTTGCGGTCGCGTCCTGCCTTGTCGGACAGGCGGCGCCGCCGAAGGCGCCCAGCCCCGCCGATCCGGGGCGGCTGCGGTTCTGCCTGGTCGACGGATCGGTCGTCACGGGCAGGTTGGCCGGCGGCCGACTGCTGGTCGCGACGGATTCCGGCCGGACGGAGGTCCCCGCCGCCGGCATGCTCGGGTTCACTCTCGGAGTGGACAGCCGTCCCGAACTGGCCACACGGGTTCAGACCTTGATTCGAGCGTTGGGAAAGGACAACTGGCGGCAACGAGAGAAGGCCCAGAAGGAGTTGATCGAGATCGGTCCGTGTCTTCGTCCCGTCATCGAGGCCTACGCCGACGATGGGGATGCGGAGCGTCGGGTACGCCTTGCCGCCATTCTGCAAGCCTACACAAGGTGGGAAAAGGATCACCCGGACGCTCTAATCACCGCGACCAGACCCATCCGCCCGCGGAGCGAAGTGCGCACCTGCTCCGGGGTGCTCGCCGGGCACGTTCTGGACAGACAGTTGAAGATCGACAGCCCCTACGGTCCGGTGACGGTCGAAGTCGCACAGGTTCACGAGGCCACGAAGCCTCGACCGGTCGCCGAGCGGCCCTGCAAGACGCTCCAGATCAGCGCGAGGCTGCGAGCCGGGGCCACGTTGACGGGGCAGCCGATCTTCACCCGCTTCCAGTTGCAGACGGCGCTGGGCAAGCTCACCGTCCCGCTGCACAGCGTCTTCGGCGTGGCGGTCTCTCAGACCGGCAATCGGGCCCACGTGATGCTCCGCAATGGGGATCGGCTGGTGGGCCGGCCGCAGTGGCCGCCGATCCGGATCCGGACGGCCAGCGGCCCGGTGGTTGTCTCGCCGGGCAATCTGACAGCCCTGGACGTCCATGCCGGCGCCCTGAAGGAAGGGCTGGCGTTCCACTGGTCCTTCGACGACAAGACCGCCACGGACGCGGTGACCGGCGCCAAAGGGACCGTTTTCCCGGCCGTGACCTTCGAGAAGGGCGTTGTCGGCCGCGCGCCGGTCTTTCGCAGCTGCAAGACGCGGATCGTGATCGACTCACCCAAGTGGAACATGAACGGCTGGCAGCAGGTGACCCTGTCCGTGTGGGTGAAGATGAACAGCTACTCCACCTACGGGCGCATCATCGGCCGCGCCGGCGGCAGCCAGGGCTACAGTGTGGGCATGAGCGTGGGGGGAGACTACGGCCACTGGACCGGCGGCATGTTCACCGTCCGCTTCAGCGAGAAGGACTTCTCCGTTGTGTACCCGGCCACGTTTGGCAAGAAGATCAGGCCCTATCCGAAGAAGAACGTCTGGTACCACCTGGTGGGGACCTACGACGGCAGGCACCTTCGATGCTACGTAAACGGCGCGCTGGACGGCAGCGTGCAGCTCGAGACGCCCGGGCGGACGATATGGGATCGGCCGGACGCGAAGACGGTGATCGGTCGGGCGGCCGGCAAGAAGTACGAGTCGTGGCGCGACACGTACTTCCCGGGGCTCATCGACGAGGTGAAGATCTGGTGGCGGGCCCTGACCCAAGCTGAGGTGCAGCGGCTGTACCGGGACACCTTGGCGAGATCCGCCCCCCGCGAAGACGAAGGGCAGTGACATCCCACATCCACCCGTCACGCACATCCATTGCGGCGCCGCCGGCGCCTTCATCCACATAGCGGAATCCACAACGTGAGGCGGAGCCCGCCGGCTAAGAGCGAGTGTAAAGAACGTGACACTTCGGCAGATTCAGCAAGAAGCACAGGACGATGGTGTTCGGCCTGGCGTTCGCCGGCTTGGGTGTTGTTCGCGTGGTTGTGAGTGTAGTTCAACTCGCCCGGGCCGTTGTCAGCTCTTCTTGGCCTTCGGTAAAGGCGGAGCCGTCTGACGAATGGGCAGCCGATGCGTCACTGCCCGAGGGCGGTCAGGGCGTCGCGTACACCACCGCCTCATCCGCCCCGGCTCGGCGCGCCCAATCGGGGGCGATTGCCAGGAGCCGAGGCTTGGGCGTCCTCGAGCCGCCGAACGTGGACGTCCTGTCTCTGACAGGACTCGGGCGTTATGCCCCTCTTCGCTTGAGTGTTACCCGTTGAGCGCCGGCTGATCTGCGTCCCCCCCGCGTTCATCTGTTGCCAGCCCGGGCGGGCGAAAGGGCGGGACGGTCTGGGCCAGTTTCGACGGGGGCAGGACCTGGCCGCTGAAGCGGCTGGTCTACACGGGCAGCTTCGCCTATTCCTCCCTCAACGCCGGTCGGCCCGGAACCAGGAGCGAAGGCTGGATCTACCTCAACTTCGAAGGCGGTCCCAAGGGCGGCTCCACCGTCGCCCGCCTCAACCTGAGCTGGCTGCTGGAAGGCGAAAAGACCGGCGACGGCGACCTGCCCGACTGGCTGCCCCGCCCCAAGGCCCCGTGAGGCCGGCAGCCGCCACAGAGCGGAAAGGCGCTTGGCGTTCTCAAGAGGATCGCCACGAGAGCACTTCACGGTGAAATGCAGCGGCTCTGGCTGAGCGAGGACGAGCCTGGCAAGGAAGGCGAAGCAGGCGATGCCGCAGCATCGTCGATGCAGCCTGACGCCGCCAGGCGAAGCCGCAGCCAGCCGGAGCGCTACACAACACCGTGAAGTGCTCCAGTGCTCTGTCGCGGATCCCTCGATGGACCGGGTGCCGTGGCTTGCGCAGTCCCGACAGGGACGGAGCAACCCCGCGGAGGCCTCGCCTCTGTAGGGCGGGAACCCAAGCGGCCGCTTCATCGTCCAACATCGCGGTTCGTTGAAGGAGCTGGGCTCGGGGTGGGAAAGGACAGGCTGGATGATCTGGCAACGATCAATCGGGCAGTGGGCGTGGGTGGTTTCCTTTGCATTAGCGATGACCTGGGGCCTGGCGGCCTCGTCATTCGGCCGAGAGAAGCCCATTGTCATCTACGCCGCTGACTTCGAGAATCCCGTCGGCCCGGAATGGTCCGTCCGCACGACGGAGGTCACGCCCAAGGGCAAGCGACGGTTTCTCGGGCAGTTCTGCAACCACAAGGTCACGCTACGGCTCCAGCGGCTGCCCCGCCATCGCTACCTGCGGATCTCGTTCGAGCTATTCGTCATCTTGTCGTGGGACGGGAACTACCCGCCGGACGGGCCAGAGCGGTACGGCCCGGACATCTGGAGCCTGAGGACCAAGGGCGGCCCGCGCCTGTTGCACTGCACGTTCGCCGATTGGCCCGAAGCCCTCTCGGACAAGCAGTCGTTCCCCGACGACTACCCCGGGGCGGGCCATCCGCGGCGCTGCGGAGCCTCCGAGACGCGCACCCTTGGCTACGTCCGCCGGAACCCGGACTCGTTTGACGCGGTCTACCGCCTCGCTTTCGTTCTGGCCCACGTTGACAGGGAGGTGACGTTCGAGTTCGAGGGAAGCGGCCTGCAGTTCCCAGACGATGAAAGCTGGGGATTCGACAACGTGAAGGTGGAGGTCCTCGCCGGTGAGAACGCGCTGGCGCCGGAAGCGATGGCCCTGCTCTGGGCGCAGCTCGCAGACCGAGACCCTGTCAAGGCGTGCGGGGCGATCACGCCGCTGGTGCTGGCGGGTGATTCGGCGGCGCGTTTCCTGGGAGACCGGCTGCCGGCCCTGATCGTCGACGAGCGGAAGGTCGGCAAGCTGATCGCTGAGTTGGACGCTGACGACTGGAAGGTACGGCATAGCGCGTCGGTCGCCCTGGAGGGCTTGGGGCCGGTCGTGTCGCCGCGATTAGAGGCGGCCCTGCGTCAAACGACTTCTCTGGAAGTAAAGACGCGACTGGAAGCAATCCTGGCCTCGATTGAGAAGAGGACGGACGATCCCGCTCTCGACGCGCCCAGGCTGCGTCGGGCGTTCCGCGTTCTGGCAGCCGGGCGCGGGCTGGCGTCGCTTCGGGCGATGAAGCGGCTTCGCTCCGCCGCCCGGGGCCGGCGTCTCCAACAGCGCGCTGAGGCGGCGATAGTCCGGATGGGCGGGGACCTGATCCGCCCGCTGATGGCCGAGGCGCGCGCCAAGGCGGAAGCCGGCCAGCTCGCCGGCGCCGATGAGATATGCAAGGCTGCCCACGACATCGCCATTGAGGCCGGTCACCGAGCCGGGCCGACGCTACTGGAGGTCCGCCGGTCTGTTCAGGCTGGCCGGACCGCGGGGGCCGCGCGGGTGATGTGGCGGCGGCTGGACGAAGCCCTTGCCTCCGAGTCGGCTCGCGTCGCCGGACTGTGTCGGAAGGCCCTCGCCGCGCCCCTCACCGGGAGGAAGCCCAAACCGCCCTCGCCGCCCGGGAACACAATCCTCCACCCCATGGATCTCGTCTTGCAGAGAGGTCCGCTGTAGGCGGGAACCGCTCGTTGGAGAATGCCGCGATGCGAGACCGGATACCAGTTCGTATGGCAGCGCAGTCCCTGAGGTTGCCCGCACGCGTGCTTGGGGCCTGCGCGTTCCTGGCTGGGGTCGCCATCGGGGGAAGGCTGCTGTCAGCAGCAGATCGACCCGCCAGCTCGTCTGGACCCGGCCCGGTGCGACTCGGCACGGCGCGGCTTCGGGAGGGCGGAGTGATCCGGCGGGTCGCCTTCTCGACAGAGGGGGAGGTCGTGGCGAGCGTTGGGGCCGACCAGGGCCCCGGAGACGTGTCCCTGTGGGACGCGGCTACGGGTCGCCTCGCCGGGCGGGTTGCGACGCTAGGAACGGTCTGGGACTTCGCGTTTCTGCCCAGTGGCGAGAAACTGGTTTCTGTCGGGCCGGGCGGCCTGAGCGTCTGGGAGCTAGAGAGAGGCAGGATGCTCCGCCGCATTCCTGTTGCACTGCGAAGTATGCGAAGCCTGTCGCTCGCGCCGGCCGGCGGCCTGGTTTTCGTTGGGGCGGTTGTCGGGCACGGAGGAGGGATTGTCGATCTGGGGACCGGCCAGTTGCGGTATGAGATCAAAGAGGCGGAAAGCGGCGTCTTCTCACCGGATGGGAAGCTCCTGGCCGCCACCGGTCGGACCTCCGCAGTGTTCTCGAGCACCATCGACCCGACGGGACACGGTCCGGAAACGCACCTCGGACTCTACGAAGTCGCGACCGGCAGGAGGATACGCAGGCTGACCGGCCACAGCCCCGTTCTGCTCCCGGCTTTCAGTCCATGCGGCAGACTCCTGGCATGGCAGGCCCGCGGTAAGGGCAGCGCGACGGATCTGATTGAGCTTATGGACGTGTCAACGGGCAAGGTCCGCAGACGCCTTCGTTGGCCCAGGTTGGCGTTCTTCGGTGGAGGAGGATCCGCGGCCATACCGGCGGCGCTGGCCTTCTCGCCCGAAGCGAAGTCCCTCGCCGCCCCATGCGGAGACGGCTGGATACGCCTATGGGATCTCGCCACCGGGTCCGAAATCCGTCGGCTGGCGTCGTTCGCAAGGCAGTTGGTCTTCTCCCCGGACGGCCGGACCTTGGCCGCAGCGGACGACCACGTCATCCAGCTCTGGGACCTCGCCACAGGCAAGCGCAGGCTCGGCGATGCGCCGAATCAGGCACCGATCACGGCCATGTGTTTCTCTCCGGACGGCAAGGCCGTCGCCACCGTCGCGGAGGACAAGGTGCTGCGGCTGTGGGACGCGGCCACGGGCGACGCGAAGGCCGCTTTGACCGGTCACGCGTTCACCCCTCGCTCCGTTGCCTTCGGCCTCTGCGGCAGGAAGATCGTGACCACCGCTGATGATCGGACGGTTCGAGTCTGGGATCCTGACGCAGGTGCGGTCGTGAGCTCCCTAGCCCTGCCGAGAGGGTGCCCGAAGTTCGCGGCGTTCCTTAATGGCGGGCGCCGAGTGTGTGTGGCGGCCGATCCGAGTCACTTCGTCTGGGAAGCTGTCTCGGGCAAGACCGTGCGGTCATGGGGCACGAGACTCCGGGGCGTCCTTTCGGCGGACGTAGCCCCCTGCGAAGGTCTGCTGGCTGTCGCGGCGGGGACCGGGCACACTGTCGCGGTCTGGCGGGCCAGCAGCGGGGCGAAGCTGTTCTCGTTCGAAACACCCAGACGCGAAAGGGTCCGCGGGGTGCGATTCACCGGCCTCGGCGATCTGCTGGTCTGCCTGACCGAGCAGAAGCTGTCGCTATGGGAAACAAGCTCCGGCAGACAGCTCTCAGCGTTCGATCGCCCGAGCAGAGTGCTGCTGCGGGACACGGCGATGGCGGTTTCCCCGGACGGACGTTTGGTAGCCGTCATGGGCGGCCCTCGCAGTATCTCGCTGGTGAGCACCTTGGACGGCAAGGAGATCGGAAGGCTGCCCGCCGGTCGCGGATGGGTATCCGCGTTGGCGTTCTCCCCGGACGGCAGGGCGCTTGCATCAGCCTGCAGCGACACGACCGCCCTCGTGTGGGACGTCGCCGAGTTCTACGGCCGTGTACGAACCAAGGTCACCCCCGCGGGGGTCTCGTCCTCGGATGCCATCTGGCCGGTGCTCTGCCGAAGCGATGCCGTGGCGGCTCAGAGGATGATGTGGCAGGTGATCGCACTGGGCGACAGGGCCGTTCCCGCTATCGTCAGAAGTGTGGAGGCGGTCCCGTCGCCGGATCCCGCGGCAGTTGCAGGTCTGATCGCCGACCTGGAC
>Ga0180438_10005496_pt1 | contig 17564 bp, 18 predicted proteins | sample SS_ome_12_FD_132455 | JGI IMG/M metagenome (GOLD analysis project Ga0180438, IMG submission 132455) | Hypersaline lake sediment archaeal communities from the Salton Sea, California, USA - SS_3_D_2 metaG | ecosystem: Environmental > Aquatic > Non-marine Saline and Alkaline > Hypersaline >...
GGTTCGAATCCTGCCATCCCGACCATTTGCTCGCTCCACCACTGGAGACGCATACATAACTTACAGGCTTTTCACGCCCGTAATTGCAGGTTCGAATCCTGTCAGCCCCGCCAGCTCATGTAGCACTACGGGGCTGTGGTCTAATGGTTAAGACACGGAATAGTTCACAGCGCCCCCGACTTGAGCGAGCAAACCCATAATCCTTTTGTGCTGCCGAGAGGTATGCACAAACTTGCAGAGATAGCCGACGAACTCGAGCGGATAGCCCGCGCAGTACAGGCCGATTGGAACCCGATCGTCTACGCGATCCTCCACGTCCTCTACAGCGAACCCCTGGATGAACGGGGGATCCGGACCTACGCAGGGCTACCCCTCGAGACCGTCATCCAAGCCCTACCCATGCTCGAGTCCTACGGGCTCGTGGAAAACGTGGATGGCTTGTGGCATTTGACGGACCACGGCAGGAGCAAGTTCATAGAGTTTTGAGCCCGAGTGGTGGAACTAGGAAGACACGCGAGACTTAGGATCTCGTGCCGTAAGGCGTGCAGGTTCGATTCCTGTCTCGGGCACCAGTGGCCGTCCCCTCATGCGCAGCACTTACACAGTCATAGGCTTTTGGAGCCCGAGGTTGCAGGTTCGAATCCTGTTATCCCCCCCAGCGCAAGCACACTATGGGGGATATAGCTCAACTGGCAGAGCGCGGTAGACATTTCTAGTGCTTCGAACTTGGACGGCCTACACCTCACAAACACCGTCCGACCCTTGTTATAGGTCATGGCTCTTTGACGTGATTCTATGAATGGGGGTGCAACGGCTTCGACGGGGTCGTGGTAGTTTGAGACCGCGTGCCGAGGATGCATGGAACCTCGTAAAACACCGTGCAAACCTAAAGTAATCGCCAATAACAACGATAACTTCGAGGTCCGTCTCGCTGCGTAAGCAGTGAGCGGATTAGCGGGCCAACGCCCGCCTCCGTCCGGCATGGAAGTTCGACACCTACCTTCCATCGCAACCATGTTGGGCGTGTCATGAGATGGGCTGGTGGGGCCACCGGGGAACGGCGACCCGTGGCAGTGGCGCAAGCCACCCAGCCGTGTAGGGAGCCTGATGGATGCTGGCAATTCGAGGGCACCGAAACACCAAACCAGCTACGCACGTAGACGTTGATGACGAGCGGCTGCGGACACGGGTTCGACTCCCGTCACCTCCACCACTCAGCGGGGTATCACATCCATACTGGGGCCCACCTATCGGGGTGTGGCGCAGTCTGGTAGCGCAGTGGCTTTGGGAGCCACGGGCCGTAGGTTCGAATCCTATCACCCCGACCACTCAGACAAGGACACACACATGCAAGTCACCGGGTACAAGCTTCAGCACGCAATCCGCGAAGCCAACGACCTCAAGAACCTCACCGCCTCGCAGTGGGACGACTCGCTACACGCCTTCGCAGACGACAAGAAGATGTCGCCGGAAGACGTGATGGAGAAGTACCTGAAGCATGAGCGTCGGATGGTGGCCCTACAGGTGGCCCAGGCGAAGTACAACCTGGCCGTCAACGTCCGCGTCCTCGACAAGGAGATGACCCTCTGCGAGGCAATCAAGCTCGTCGGTGGGGCGGGCCGGACCGAGAAGATGTGGAAGGCCGCTGCTGGTGGCAAGAAGAGGGACCGCTACAGCTACCGCGACGACCTGACCCGTGATGCGGGCCAGGAGCGTGCGGAGCGGACCATCACCATCGAGGCCGCTCTGGCTCAGGCGACCAGCGCATCCGCTACGCGGCTGCACTGCGCGAGGCCATCCAGACCGGCAACGCAACAGTGATCGACATCGATTTGGACCCGGATCTCTTTGAGTGACGGGTGCCCGAGAGGGCTAGGGGAGAACCTACGCTTTTTGCCTCTAGCGAGGCTGGATAGGAACCCAGTTGGATGTTTTCTCGACTTGGCATCGGATGTCAGCAGCGTCACGTAAGGGCGCGGAGCTGACGAGCTTTTAAGAGGAACGCCACGGACAGCCAGATCTCAGTTCTGTTATCCCCTACCACTCGATGTTGACCCTGAGGTGCCCCATGACGAAGTACGACGAGACCCGCTTTTGAGACCATGAGCAAGCGGCGGAAGGGCTACCCCTCCGAAACACGCGTCAAACGGGGCTTTTAGGGTCGTCCACGGCGACAAGGAACTGGTCGAGAAGCTGGGCCGGAACGACCCATGTCCATGCGGCTCCGGTCGACGGTTTCAAGAAGTGCTGCCTCTGCACCGGCAAGTACGACGGCGAACGCCGCAACGACTACTGGCGCTGATCCTTTTATAGCTCTCTCACTCACCGAGGGAACGATGAAGGTATGCGTTGCCGGTGTCGGATATGTAGGGCTCGTGGTGGGTACATGCCTGGCCTATCTGGGCCACGATGTCATCTGTTTCGACAAGGATGAGAAGAAGATCCGCGATCTCGAACAGGGGCAAGTGCCCATCTACGAGCCAGGTCTGGCGGGTCTGATCGAACAGACCGACAATCTGCAAGTCACCACCAACGGAGCGTGGGCTATCTCCCAGTCGACCGTGATGGTCATCGCGGTCGGTACCCCGCCACAACCCGATGGGTCCGCCGACCTATCCGCCATATACGCAGTCGCGGAGCTTATAGCTCGGTACGCTAGTCAGCCCTTCTACGTGATCATCAAGTCCACCGTGCCGATAGGAACCGCGTATAGGGTGCGCGCCCTGATCGAGGGTATCACCGACATCCCCTTCGATGTGATCTCGAACCCCGAGTTCCTGCGGGAGGGTGATGCTGTGGGGGATTTCATGCGCCCCGCCCGCATCGTCGTGGGATACCAGAAGGAAACATCCCGCGACGTGATCGAGATGCTCTACGAGCCTTTCTTGAAAAACACGCCTATCTACTACATGGACAACCAATCGGCAGAGATCACCAAGTACGCCTCCAACACGATGCTGGCGATCAAGACTTCGTTCATCAACGAGATTGCCCTGCTGTGCGAGAGCGCGGATGCCGATGTGGAGAGTGTCGCTGCCGCTGTAGGGGCCGACCCCCGCATAGTTCGACCGGGGCTGTACGCGGGTGTGGGCTACGGCGGGTCCTGTTTCCCGAAGGATGTGGCATGTCTTCTCAAGACCTCGAAGGATCTCGGCGTGGATATGTCCGTGGCGAAAGCCGCTCATGCCCGAAACGTCAAGCAGAAGGTACGACTTGTCGAAAAGCTGGCTGAGCATATAGCTATATCGTCTAGCAGACATATTGCCGTGTGGGGGCTTGCCTTCAAACCGGGGACCGACGACGTGCGCCGTGCTTCCTCGCTGGATACCGTCCGGAGACTGTTGGAGCTGGGGGCCACCGTGTCGGCCTTTGACCCGCGCGCTATGGCCACCGCACAGCAGAAGCTAGGCGATACCATCACCTATGCCCCCGACGCCTTGTCGGCCCTTGACGGGGCTGACGCACTACTGCTCGTGACGGAGTGGGACGAGTTCCGCGATGTGAACTGGTTCGAGGCCGCCAGCCGGATGCGTGGGCGGCTGATATTGGATGGCCGCAACCTGTGGAACCCGGCGACCGTGAAGGCTGCTGGATTTGAATATCGCGGGATAGGCCGATCCTGAGTGTTTGAGGTCCATGCCACGCAAGTCCAAACGAGAACGACGGCAAGAAAGAGAACAGAAGGCACGCCTTACTCGTGCCCTGAAGCTACACCAAGAGGGCAAGCTAGACGAAGCGTTGCCCATCTACGAACTGTATCTCCGGCACGATCCCCGGAATTCCGAGATCCTGAACGCCATCGGATCCATCCACAAGCACTACAAGCGATACCCCCAGGCGATCGACTGCTACACAAAGGCGATTGAATACGCAAACCCTTCCTCGCCAATCTATAACTTCAACCTAGGCAACCTGCTCTCTGATATAGGCAAGAACGAGGAAGCTTTGATGGCATACCGGCAGGCCATGGATGAGTCGGAGCCGGGAGTGTTGCAGGATAAAATTCAGTTTCATTTGGCATCAAACCTAGCTAATACGGGCTACCACGACGAGTCTTTTGGGCACTTCCAAGCGCTCATGGCCAAGTTCCCCGACGATGCTAGTGTCCTGAACAATTTCGCGAACTGCCTACAGGCCATGATGAAAGTAGAGGAGGCGATCCCCTACCAAGAGCGGGTTGTGGAAATGGCCCCTACTCCCGCCTATATCAGCAGTTTGGGTCACAGCTACATCTACACGGGTCAGCTCGACAAGGCCCGCGAACACTTTCGGCGTGCTTTGTCCTTGGATCCCAGGTACTGTGCCTCTTACTTTGGACTCCTGAAGATCGGTAGCGACCTCACACCATCGGAAGAGGTGGATGTGCGTGAACTGGCTGCGGACATGTCCTTGACAGACATGGACCGATCGCTGGTCAGCTTTGGGTTGGCCCAGTACTTTGACAAACGTGGCAAGTACGATCTCGCCTTCCAGTACGTGTCCGAAGCCAACCGGCTTTTCGGGCAGGAATACGACATAGATGGCCACGAGCGGGAATTGAACGCGATGATCGAGTACTACACCCCCGAGGTGTTGCCGACGCTGCCCTCATCGGGATCGTTGGACGACCGCCCGGTGTTCATCGTGGGGATGCCGCGCTCTGGCACGTCCTTGGTGGAGCAGATCATATCGTCACACCCGCAGGCTTTCGGGGCCGGCGAGCTGCTGGCTATCAACGACATCGCAAAGGGTCTGGGTGCGGTCGATACCCACACAGCAGACCACTTGAAGCAATCTACCGAATACTATTTCCGGCGGCTCTACCGGGATGTCGACGACAGCATCCTGAAGGTATCCGACAAGATGCCTCAGAATTTCCTCCACCTGGCCCTGATCTACACCCTGCTCCCCAAGGCGACGATCGTACACTGCAAGAGAAACCCCTTGGATATTTGCTTGTCATGCTACATGCAGCCGTTCAAGTCGGTGAACTTCTCGTACAGCTTCGAGGTCTTGGGGCGGTGGTACCTGTCCTACGAGCGGCTCATGGAGCATTGGAAACGTGTGCTGCCCCTGAAGGTTGTCGAGGTCCAGTACGAGACGTTGGTTGCGAATCTAGAATCGGAAGCACGGCGTCTAGTGACGTCTCTGGGCCTGGGGTGGGACGATCGCTGTGCCAAGCCCCACCTGAACAAGCGCGCGGTCTACACGGCTAGCGACTACCAGGTCAGGGAGCCCGTATATGGCCGCTCCGTGGGGCGCTGGCGAAACTACGAGAAGCACTTGGGGCCCCTTTTTGAGGCACTGGGGGATACGGGTGATAGGGCGAGGATGGGCTGACGTGGCTGGTCGACCCGCCACTAATCCATTTATAGCCTTTGAGGGAGGGGCCTGAAGCCACCCGGAGTAGTCATGCCTGACGAAGTCCCGCAGTGGCTCCTCGAGGACCTGAGGAAGCTAGACGGCAAGATCACCAAGACGAACGATCAGCTCGACACGGCGATCAGTCTGATGTCAGACCTCCGGGTCAAAGTGGCGACCCTCCAATCAGAGATATCGGTGCTGACCAAGCATTCCGACGACATAGACGAACTGAAACGGCAGGCAGCGAAGAACGCTTCGGACCTCGCGCTACAGCAGGTCTGTATCAAGAACCTCGAGGACACCCAGAAGGACCTCAAGGGCGAACAGGCAGAAATCAAGAACAAACTTGATACTTCGCGTATATCCGAGGTGAAGCTGGATACGAAGCTCACGGTCTATGTGGGGATCATCTCCGTGATCGGGGCGGGTGTGGTATCGGCTATTTTCTCGCTCCTGACCAATTTCCTAGGGGGAGGATGATGCCATACCCCGATAGTCCCGCTGACTGCCCCAAGCTGAAAGCATGGAAGGGCGGCCATTCGTTGCAGGGGAATGTGGGGCCTTGTTCGGAGTGCCCCCACGTGGCCGACTGCGCGGGTGAAGAAATCTCGCAGATGGGAAAGCTAGTGCGGTCGCTGAAGGATCTGCGCGAGACGCTGGGGGATACTCCGGTCCCGCTGGCGCATCGCAAGAGAGGCATAGGGTGAAATAATCCTTTTGTAGTCCTGGCCGGTTGAAGTCTATTTGTAAATCCATCCTCCCCAGGGCCGCGCATGGCGTACACATATAGTTACGATACCAAGCCGGTTTTGATACGGGGACGACGTCTTCTGCGGGTCACTTTGTCGGAATCGGACGTCCAGACGAATTCGGAGGCCCGTGTCGAAGGACTGCCCCGGTACGGGACGTTGGTCAGATACAAGGCGACCCTGACACCCGTGGCCGCGACTCAAATCGACCCCGCCATCGGGACCGTGAACGGGTGGGTAGCGGCAAGTCAAGACGAGTTGGCTCAGAACCAGATCCCCGATGTCCACATCGACAACCAAGACCACGTCAAGTATTTCACCGACGAAGGCGTCTTTGTGATTCGGAACACCCCCGATGCCAACGGCGACAGCATCGAGACGGAGTTCTACATCGCAGTAGGGTGGGAAGTGTAAATGCCTTGGCTCCGTCCAACCGGGGGAGGTCTGCCCTACTCAGCCTTTTGGCGGCAGGTCTCCTCGTTCACAGCCAATGGGACCAGTGATGATGTCACCGCCGCCCTAGCGGCTGTCGCACAGGACACTACGGAGCGAAACACTGAGAACGGCCCCGGTATCCTGACCACCGGGTCGACGCCGGGGGACGCCACCGGCACGGCGGTCCAGAACTACCGCATCCAGTTCAGGGACAGTGGCACGCAGCTACCTATCAACGATGGGTCGGGCCGGGAGGTCTACGGCGTCCTGTCCTACTCTGCCCCGACCTGGACCCTGAGCTACTACAAAACAGACGGGACATCCTACAGTTTCACGAGCTTTCCGCTCGACTTCATGTTTGCTGAGGTCTTCTCGCTCAGTGGGATCCCCTCGTCCAGCCACCTACTCCCCGAAGTATTTCTCAACATTGTCAGCGGTGGGGGTGGTGGGGGTGGTGATGTCACGGGTCCTGCGGGGGCAACCGACGAGGGTATAGCCCGGTATAACGGCGCGACCGGCAAGGTCATCCAAGACTCGAATGTCACGATCGACAATGCCGGCAACATGACCCTCACTGGCGGCACGTCGATCTCCGTCGATACCATCAACGAATCCACCCTGAACAACGGGGTGGTCATAAACGGTGTTCGAAACTACGGAGCCAGCGCCACCAACCCAGCCGCTCCGGCCCCGTCTGACGGAGACATCTACTACAACACAGCTCTTCGAATGCAGATGTCTTACGATGGGTTCAGGAGCAAGTGGCTCAGCGTGGACTCGACGCCGATCTACTTCGGCAGAAATGGCGCTACCGCCCCCGGTCAATACTATCGGGGTATCGACGGTCGGGTGTTGAGCGGTTCTATTGGTTTTTATGCTATTCGAAGCGGGACTATCGTGGCTTTTGGCTACACCCGATCCAACGCTCTGAACTGCGATTTCGATATCATGAGCAACGGCGCTCTTGCTACGTCCGTGAATTCCGTCGCTGCGGCGGGCCGGGATGTTTCCCTCAACACAGACTTCAGCTTCGGGGACATCTTGGCGGTGATGAACAAAGCCGGGGGCAACCTGACATTGGATGTTCAGGGCTGGGTTCAAGTGAAATGGCGGGTCTAACCCCATAAATACATACACATAGACACAGTTCATAGTTCGTTTATAGCCAACGCATGAGAAATAACTCGGGCTCGAGGTCGAACAGTGTCTATTCCAACCGTCATCGCCGCTAACCTAACCGGGGGGGCCATCGATCTTGATAGGCTAGGATTGACCGTTCCTGCCGGCAGTACGCTCACCCTATCGGACTACGCCTACATCGACGAGATGTTGGCGGACGAGAGTCTCTACAGCGAGATCAACTCTGGCAACATCGTCCTGAACTACGGCAGTGGGAATCTGACCAAGGGCGACTCCCTCAAATTCTTCAACATCGTCACCCAAGAGGTTAGGATTTCGGTCGATCTGGTCGAGGCCACTGCCAACCTCGACCTTACCGGGTCCGAGACCATCGATGGTATAGGCACCGCGACAGGCGATCGGGTGCTGGCCACCGCGCAGACAGACGCCTCCGAGAACGGTGTGTGGGTGGTCGACAACACCGGGGCCTGGGCACGACCGGAAGACTACGACACCGACCAGAGCGGTGCCGGAGCGATGTTCTACACCCAGAGGGGCGGTAGCTACGCTGGCACGCTGTGGAACTGTGATACGGTCACTGGATCGGACGTGATCGACACCGACGACCTGGCCTTCTCGCAAGTGAGCGGTGGGGGCGGTGCTACCACCCTCCAGGGTGCCTACGACAACGGAAACACCATCACGACAGCGGCGGCTGCGGACATCGCCTTCACGCTGACTGCTGGCGACTTCACGGTAGACGACGGCACCATCGCCTTTGGTAGTGGCACTGCGCTGACCGCCTTCACCGTGGACGGTGGGACCACCGCCTTTGGCGGGAATACCGCACTGACGTCCTTCGATGTGGACACGGGCACGATGAGCCTGGACTCCACGGACACGACCAACCTCACGATGTCCGCCAACGCGGCTGCTGCCAAGACGCTGACCATCGCGGCTACCAACGCGAATGTCGGAGGCACGGCGGTACTCGACATCGACGCCGACGACGGCATCACGGTGGATACGGGCGGCACCCTCGTGATGCAGAGCACGGGGGCTAGCGGCTGGTCGAACGGATCCGGCAACCTGGCCCTGACGACGACTTCCACGGGCGTGATCCAGCTCGACGGTGTCGACGGTGTGGATCTCAACTCCACGGCGGGCCCCATCAACATCGGTGACGACGCAGACACCGGGGCCATCAACATCGGAACCGGGGCCGCTGCCAGGACCATCACGCTGGGTAACAAGACCGGCACGACCAGTACGACCGTCGAAGCGGGGACCGGTGGGATCACCCTCGACGCCACGACCACCACGGTTACCGGCGACCTGGTGGTACAGGGCACGACGACCACCGTCGAATCCGAGATTGTGAACATCGCGGATAACTTCCTGTATCTGAACGACGGCTACACCACGACATCCGCCCATGAAGGCGGTATTGTAGTGAACTACCTGCCCACGGCTACCACCGATACCGTGGGTGGAACTGCCGGCTTCACGGCGGGCTCGCCCGGTACGGCAAACCCGACCGTATCCACGACAGGCGGCGCGACCTTCGCTGCTGGCGACTTCATCCAGATCTCGGGCGCTGCCGACCAGACCAACGACGGCCTCTACGAGGTGCTCAGCCACGCCGGAAACGTGCTGACCATCGCTGGTGTAGGCACTGCGGCGGCGACCTACAGGTTCACGCAGAACGACTTCGAGACGGATGCGACCATCCAGGGCTCCATCACCAAGGTCACCGTGGGTGCGATCCAAGTGGACACTGGCGGTGACTGGCAGGTTGGATCTGCCTCCGACTCCGGATCGTTCACCTTCACGGACCTGATCACCAGCGGTACCCTCAGCCTCCAGACGGCCTACGATGGTGGTCAGACCATCACCACCGATGCCTCTGGCCCGGTGGTGGTTGCCGGTACCCAATCCCTACAGGTGACCGCCACGGGCGGCCTCGACGTGGATACGGTAGCCGACTTCGACGTGACCACGTTCGACGTGTTGATGACCGGGAACAACGGCTTCAGCATCGACGGTACGGCGGACTCCAACGTCGCGGCTACGAACACCCAGGCCTCTACCAACATTGAACTGGACCTCACCGCCGACAACCAAGGGGCTGTCGCGGGTGATGCCCTGGTGGACATCAACGCCACCTCGACCAACGGCACCGGCACAGTGGACATCGATGCCGACGATGCGGTGGCGATCGACGTGCTGACGGGTGGGACCATCGACGTGGGCACCGATGCAGTGGCCAACACTGTCACGATCGGCAACACCACCGGGACCACCGGGGTCAACATCAACACCGGCTCCGAACAGGTGGAGATCAACAACGTCACCTACTACGGCAACAGCGCGGGTATACCTACTGCTACCGCAGCCGGTTTCCAAGAGGGTGACAAGTATTACGACACCACGCTCGACATGGAGATGCGCTACGACTCCACCCGTGGCAAGTGGCTCAGCGTCGAGGCGATGTACATCCAGTATGGGCGCAACGGCAACACGCAGACCAGCACCTACTACCGGGGGATCGATGGCCGCGTAATGGGGACCGGCGTCGGGGCCAACGCCGCAGAACTCGGCTACATCATGCCCCACGACGCTACAGTGGTTGCCTCCGGCTACACGCGCACTGACGTGGATGCCACGACGGTTGAGTTCCACGATGACGGTGTGAGCCTGGGATCGCATAGCTGGCTCGCCGCCACGACCGAAGGCACCAAGACCGACCTGAACCTAGACATCGACGCTACCCACGTGCTTGCGCTCTACAACAACGGCAACACCACTAGCGACGTGATGGCCTGGGTCAAGGTCAAGTTCCGCATCGACGTACCGTAGGAGGGTCTGACGGGTGGCTAACCCCGTAGTCATCGCAACGAACAATACGGGTGGGGACATTGAACTCACCCGTATTGGTATTACCGTGGGTGCCGGTGCAACCGTGAACCTGGCGGGTGGTGCTGACGACCCCGCCACGTTCTTCGAGTGCTGCAACGACGAGACCCTGATTGCGGCGGTATCTGCGGGCAACATCACCATCAATGATGGGACGAGCGACCTGTCCGTCGCAGAGGGTGAAGCCTACCTAGACGCCTCCGGCAACATGAACGGGCCTGTCACCGGGGCTACTGCCGGGGCGCTCATCCGGTTGATGGACACCACGGGCCGCTATACCGAGATCGCCAACATCAGCATGTTCGACCCGGCTGCTGTAGACCCCGGTGGGGCCGCATCTGATGGAGACCTGTACTACAACACGGTCCTCGACATGTGGATGTCCTATGACGAAGGTCGTGGAAAGTGGCTGAGCCTTGAGGGTGACACCTTCCAGGTCGGGCAGTCGGGCACCATCCCGGTTGGTACCTACCTCAAAGGCGTGGCGGGGAAGACCCTATCTGACGTGCTCGGGTATACCGCCCCCTACAACGGCACGGTCGTCAGTGTGACGTTTACACAGGCAAACGCCGATGATACCGACTTCGAGATCATGTCGTCCGGTGTGCAGATCGAAACGGTGAATACCGGGGGCGCTACCAGCGGGTTCGACAACACCGTGGATGGCGACTTCAGCCAGAGCAACATCCTCTCCGTCAGAAACGATGCAGACGGCACGGGTATCCGAGATCCCCAAGTGTGGGTCCGCATGAAGTGGAGGGCATAGCATGGCTCTCGTAACCATCGTTGCGAAGAACCAGACGGGGTCCGTGATCCCCCTGTCGCAGCTCTATGCCCCCAACGGCGAGATCCCGCAGTCGGGTCAGGTGACGCTCACCGACTACAACCGAGTCGAGCAGATCCTAGACGATGACGAACTGCTGTCCTACATCCAGAACGACCAGATCCTCCTGAATGTCGCCGCCCTGGATCTGACCAAGGAGCAATCGCTTTCGTTCTTGGATGCCCCGACCGTACCCGTGAAGGTCAGCCACGGGCTGAGTAGCCAGGGTCCTGCGGTCACAGACGATGCTTCTACGGGCTATTCTATAGGGTCTACTTGGATTACCACCGGAGGTGCAATCTACGTCTGCGTGGATGCCACGCCTGACAATGCTGTATGGACACGGACGGACTCAGCGACCCCCTACTCCGACATCGTTTCGGCAGACACCTTGACGACCACCTTGGCCCTTACCCCCGTGTTGCTGGATTCCATGACCATCACCCCGCCAGCGGGGACGTACTTGGTCTGGTTCAACGCCGATGTCTACTCGAACAAGAACAACACCACGGCGGCGGTGTTGCTCTACTCGGGTGGAACCGAGGTGGCGATATCCGAGAGGACCTTCACATTCAACAGCTCCAACGGCGATGCCATGATGTCGACCCAGGCTCGCGTGACCGTGAACGGCTCACAGGCCATCGAGGGGCGCTGGTATGTCGTGGCCGGGTCGAACCCGACTCTCACGTCACTTGATCGATCCCTGATGATCGTAGCTGTGGAGACCCCGTAATGGCTGTCACGCAGTACACAAAGACCCTGGCTACACAGCCAAACCTCCAGCAATTGAAGGACGAGATTGACGCGGACGCCACCATCACCCCGAAGTACGTGGCCGATGAGGGAATCGACTGGACCAGCCCCAACGTCCTGCACATATGGATGTCGGATGCCCTGACTGCCGGGGAAGAAACTGCTCTAGATGCTGTAATAGCGGCCCACACACCTATCACTCCCCTCGAGGATACGAACAGCGCCGTCTACAAGGAGGCCCGAGAACCCGCTGCCACCGACGACATCACCAAGGGGGTAGCTGTAGACGACTGGTGGTACGACACGGTTTCAGACGGCATCTACATTTGCACGGACAATACGGAAGGCGCTGCAGTATGGGCTTTGGTCAGCGACTCCCAGACGGCAGAGCGGTCGAAGTCCATCTTTCAGATCGTGTTCACCACGCAATCGGACCCTTACAAGACCACGTCCGCATCCGACTGGGAAATCTTGTCCCGGTTCCGGTTCACGGGCACCGATGTGGTGGGGGATATCGTCTCCATCAAAGTCGTTGCACAGGTGGTATCTGGTAATGGCACCGGCTCTGCTCAAATCCGGGACATCACAAACAACACCGTGATTGCAGAGGCCTCCAACATCATCAATACAGCAGACCCAGCCATTTTCGACCTGGGGACGATCAGCAACGTCCCAACGGACGAGGCTGTCTTCGAAGTCCGTGGGATGCGTAGCTCAGGCTCGGCCTCTACCATTGGCTACTCGGCCATCCATCTGGAGTTCTGATGGCGACGTACTACACCTACAAGCTCTACTGCGAGACCGAGGCCGCTTGGGTCAAGTGGGTCTTGCCGAGCACTGACGACCCCCCGACTACGTGCTCTCACAACACAGCACACACCGTAGACCTGGACTCTCGAGCCATCGAATCCACGGAAACCGACGTGGTGGTGGTCGACAACGAAGGAAGCCAGAAGACCGTCGTACTGCCCACCCCCGGTTCCGAGAAGAATTTCTACTCCCCTAATATGTGCGATAAGTGCGCATGGTACCCCGGTTCTCCCACGGTTACAGAGGAAGCCCTGACCGACGCTGGGAGCCAGACGACCTACAACTCGGTCAATACCTATTGGATCGACGTGAAGCACGGGCGGTTGTTCAAGGAGGACAGCCTACTGGCTGAGGACCCGACGCTGGGGGTCAAGGTCGAGGTGCAAACGGGCGGCACGGGCGACTGGGTCGAGAAGACCGAGAACAGCTATGGTGGCGGGGAAGACGGCGACTACTCGGTGGACTACGAAGCCGGGACGGTCACCTTCAACGATGCCCTGGGAGCCACCGACAACGTGCGGGCCAGCTATCACTACGCCGATGGCTACACTTTCTACATCGAGCCCGCTGCCGGCAAGCAGCTCAAGGTAGTGTACAGCGAGGTCCAATACAACACGGACATCGTGTTCAACCAGAACATTAATTTTGAATTCGAGGCATACAACCCCCTAGATCCTCCGAACCGTGTCGTAGTGGGGGGCTTCAAGTTCAAGCGACTCATCGACTTCTTCCAAGAGAGCATCGGCCCCTACCCGACCATGCCCCACCACGGCGGCGTGGGCGAAACGGTAGAGGTAACAGGCATTACCAACATCAATACGAAGATCTCACAGGGCTATGATGTACTGGGGATGCGCTACGACACTGATTGGATCGCGATTATGCACGGGGTCCAGGCCGACAGCGGGCGGTCCATGACCCAACCCTTGATTACAGTGCCATTCCACTACAACGCCTACAAGCTGCTCCAGAGCTCCATCGGGCTGCGGATAAAGATCTCACTGGAGACCGATGAGCCACTCGGCGGCACCTTCGGCAACACCACCGCCTACTGCCTCAGCGAAGACGACCCCGACGCATGATCCCAATCCTGTTGGTCTTCCTGATGGGCTGCGTAAAGCAGCCTTTCATTCTGACGGACACATACGCCGATGCCGTGTACGAGGGCGTCGACCCCGTGTGGGTGGCACCTTGGGAAGATGGGATGCGGACGGACGGCGGCAAAAACACTGTCGAGTGGTGGTATTTCGACGGCCACTTCGACGATGGAACTACTGTAGCGATAAACTTCCTTACCAAGCCCATTATGAAGCGTGGGCAACCCTTGACGCCGAAGCTCGAGCTGACAGTCACGGAGCCGGACGGCACCACACACCAGTCGTTCACGTTCCACGATGCAGAAGACTTCTCGTCTTCAGCCGAGCACTGCGACGTACGGATTCTAGATTCCACCTTCCAGGGTGATCTGGAGACCTACACGCTGCACGTCGAAGCGGACGACATGGTCGTGGACCTGACCCTCGACCGAGAAGTGCCGTCATGGCGGCCAGGGGCGGGCAAGGTGTATTTCGACGCCGATCGCACCCAGTACCTGGGGTGGGTCGTGCCCGTGCCTCACGGGGCCGCTACGGGCACTGTCACGGTAGGTGACCGCACATGGGATGTCACAGGCACCGGGTATCACGACCATAACTGGACGAACACCGATATCTCCAAGCCTATCGACCACTGGTACTGGGGCCGGGGCCACATAGGTCCCTACACCACCCTGTACATCGTGGCGGGGGGGTCCCGACGTTGGGGACACGCCCCGTTGAAACTATTCATGCTGGCTGAGGACGACCGGATTATGATCAGCGGGGCCGAGGGACTGGACCTGACCACGCGCGAGTACACGACCGACGATCCCCCATACCCCCAAGAGCTGCTTCTCAGCGTAGAGCACGAGGGCACCCTGGTCACCTTGGAGATGCTGGACCCGGAGATCCTCGAGCGGGAGGACCTGCTGTCCTCCATGTCGCCCCCCGTCCGGTGGTTCCTGAAGCTGTTCATGGATCCGTGGTATCTACGGTTCCAAGCAGATACCGCGCTAACCATTGAGGACTACACAGCCGAAAATGAGACCATCTACGAGCTGATGAAGTTCTAAAATCTGGCCGCGCCGGTCCGTTCTAGGGGCATGGCGACTACCAAGCACGGCGACCAGATCACCTTCCTCGAGTACGAGCAAGACCCCGACGACCGCAAGGGGTGGGAAGGCGGCTGGGTGTGCCACCGGATTGAAGCCTACGTGGGCGACGAATGCGTGGGCTACCTGAAGATCGTGTACGTGTCCAGCAAGCGTTTGCCCGAGTGCGTGCCCGACATGTGGGTGTGGCTGTGCAAGGCCAAGGGCTACCACTTCAGCCCCCCTACCCGAGAGGGGTACGACGAATACGCCAGCAAGCGATACATGACCCTGTCGACCAACAAGTTCTGGATGGCCGAGAAGCAAGCAGCTTACGAAAAGTGGCTTGCCAAGGCCGACGTGCCGCTGGTGGGCTACATCAAGACGGAAGATGGCTGGCTGCGACAGGGGATCGCCCTCGCCCTCTACGAGCACGGGGCACGGTGGCTCCTCGAGACCCACGGGCTGAAGCTGCGCGGGGACCGGGACCAGACTGCGGAGGCGTGTGCGGTGTGGCGCTACATGGTCGCATCGGATCGCTACCCGACCGTGGCGCTGGACTACAAGAACAACCGCGACCAGACCGTGTACGAATTGGACTACACGGATCAGCCATAATCCGTTTGTAACCTCGCTGATGCAAAAGCGAGGTACAGGTGCGCGCTCTAGTTTTGTCAGGTGGTGGCTCCCGAGGGAGCTGGGAAGCAGGGGTTTTGATGTACATGGGCGAACTCGACGAGTACGCCACGGGATTCCCGTTCATCGGGGGGACCAGCGTTGGGAACATCAACGCTGTGGGGCTGGCACAGAAGCCCCCGGAGGAATTCCCCCAAGCTACGACGTTCCTCCACGACTTGTGGACCGACAAGGTCACCAAGACCAGCGACATCTGGGTGATCCGTAAGCCCTTCGGAATCCCTGCGTTGTGGAATCCTAGCATCGGCACAAACGACGCACTGAAAGCCCTGCTCGAGGACGTGGTGGACATCGAGGCCATCAAGAACAGCGGCATAGAGCTACGGCTACCCGCCGCCGATCTCGAGACTGGCAAGATCCACGAGTTCACGGTCGAGGACCTCGTCCGCTACGGCATCAAGCCTGTCATGGCATCAGCAAGCTTCCCGGTTGCTTTCCCGCCTGTGGAGATAGCAGACTGGTGGCTCACGGACGGCGGTGTCATCGACATGGCCCCTCTGGGATCGGCCATCAATGCCGGGGCTGACGACATCGTGGTGCTGCTGACGCGCAGCCCTGATGGGGTCGAGTACAAGGACCGCAAGCACATGGGCAACGCAATCGAGGTGGCGCTGCGGGTGATCGACATCATGACCCAGACGGTGCTGATGGGTGACCTGGCGGTGGCCGAGATGACGAACGCCTTGGTGGAGGGTGCCCCCGGTCATCCGAAGGCACAGGGGAAGAAGAAGATCAAGATCACGACTCTCGCCCCCTCCAAGCCCCTTGGGGGATCCCTGAACTTCAGTGGGGACCTCATGAAGGCGCAGATGGAGCAGGGGTATGAGGACGCCAAGGCCCTACTAGGAGGCGACAATGCCGGATGAACCAGCCCCGACGCCGACCACCAACGGTAACCTGACCGCCCTCCGGAAGATGTTGTGGGACATCGCCATCAAGGCACTGTTCGTCATCGTGCCCCTGATGGGTGGCTGGATCGTGAAACTCGAGGTCTCGAACGCGACCCAGGATCTGAAGATCGAACAGCTCGAGAAGGAAGTGGACAAGGCCAAAGCCTCCCGTGATGATATCGTCGAGATCAAGGTGGCCATAGGCAGCTTGGATACCAAGGTCACCGGCACATCAGAGAAGGTGGACAAGCTGTACGACCGACTGCTCCAGTGAGGTGGCCTATGCTGCTTCTACTCCTACTGATCTCATGTGATCCACCCCCCGCGACCAGTAGTGACGAAGTCCCCGTGGTGCTGGACGACGTGCCTGTCATGATCGTGTCCGACGACACGGATACGGACACGGTACCGACCCCCGACCCCCCGTTGCTGGTAGTGGTGGATGCCCCCCTTACAGCGCCCCCCGAGAATATGGAAAAGGTGGAAGAACTTGTACAGGTGCAAGTCCAAGAGGACGTGAACGAGCTGGAGGAACAGATCGAGCAAACCGACGAAATGCTGGATGCCATCTTGGAGGAGATCGAACGGCGCGAGCGCGAGGGTGAGGTGCTGCTCACGGATGAGGAGAAGGAAGCCCTGCGGGCAGAGTGGGAGGCCATCGAGCGGGACACGGAGCAGCGGACCCAAAACCAAGAGCAGATACAGGTGCAAGAACCCCTGATTAGACGCCGGTAATCGAAGATCTTGAAAAGTTCTCTAACAAACGGCCTTGAGAGTCCGTTATAGGGATACCATGATGACTTTCACCGCCATGTACGTGTATCGAAAACGCTGAGGGTGGCCCGCGACACCCTCGGTGAGCA